>Ga0182012_10002254_pt1 | contig 20966 bp, 20 predicted proteins | sample 612S2SmetaG_FD_120486 | JGI IMG/M metagenome (GOLD analysis project Ga0182012, IMG submission 120486) | Permafrost microbial communities from Stordalen Mire, Sweden - 612S2S metaG | ecosystem: Environmental > Terrestrial > Soil > Wetlands > Permafrost | place: Sweden: Stordalen | collected... | reverse complement strand
TCGTGTTCCTGGCCAAGCACTTACGGTCCAAGGACTGGAAGACGCTGAGCATCGCCCGAGGCCAGTCAGAGAATTTCAAGAGAGCATTGCCAAAGTCTTATGAAAGAGGGCTGGCGAAGTAGTGTTGCGGTGAAATTTCGATTAGAGCACGCTACGTCCCCGCGAGAACAGCCGCACCACCAAGCACCGAGTGCGGTTTATCTCAACACCCACGCTCCCTTATAATAGAGGATTCCTTATCGCCCTCTGGACGCTGCCTGATGAGCGGGCGGCGCGGAATTGGCCGTCCTTCGGCCCAGAAACGGCGCGGGGTGGGTGACCTGAGCGATGTCCAGCGACAGCATTGTGGTGCGCGGCGCACGCGTTCACAACCTCAAGAATATCGACTTCGAAATTCCGCACAACGCGATGACCGTAGTGACGGGCGTGTCGGGATCGGGGAAGTCTTCGCTGGCCTTCGACACGATTTACGCCGAAGGACAGCGCCGCTATGTGGAATCCCTGTCCGCTTATGCACGACAGTTTCTGGAGCGCATTGAAAAGCCGGACGCCGACTCGATTGACGGCATTGCGCCCGCAGTAGCTATCCGGCAGAAAAACAGTACGCGAAATCCGAGATCGACTGTGGGAACGGCAACGGAGATTTACGACTATCTGAGGCTGCTCTTCGCGCGCATTGGACGAACGTACTGCGCGAAGTGTGGTGTAGAAGTAAAGAAGGACACGGTCGACGAAGTCACGGATGCGATTCTGGCGCTCGGCGAAGGCACTCGAGTGCATGTGCTCTTCCCTCTTCAGACTCTGGCAGCCGCGCTGGAACCGGCGAAGAAGACTCGCAAGAAAAAGGCCGAAACCGTCGCCGCGATTTCCGACGCATTGCGCACTCGCTTGTTTGATCTTCGGCAGCGGGGTTTTAATCGGCTTTATCAGAATGGACGGATATTCGAATTCTCCACGCCTGAATCTTTGCTCGATTTGGATTTCGGGCAGCCGGTTTACATGTTGGTGGATCGCCTTGTCGTTTCCTCCGAAGGCCGGGCGCGTATCGTAGACGCCATTGAAAGCGGCTATCGCGAGTCGGGCGAAGTGATTTTCGAGACGGTCCCGCGCGAGGCTGCTGAACTGGTGCCGCGACGGCTCAGATTCTCCCAGCGCTTTGAGTGCAAAAACGATTTCACGCGCTACGAGGAGCCGGAGCCGAGGCTGTTCTCCTTCAACAATCCTTACGGCGCCTGCCCGCGCTGCCAGGGTTTCGGTAACACTATCGACTTCGACATGAATCTGGTGGTGCCGGATTCGAGCAAAACGATCAATGAGAGTCCAATTGAGCCCTGGACCAAGCCAAAATACAAGCCGCTGGCGACGGAAATGAAGCGCTTCGCCAAGCAGAATGGAATCCCGCTCGATGTGCCCTGGGCGCATCTTACGGAAGATCAGCGCGAGTTAATTCTGCAAGGCAGCGGCAAGTTTCCCGGCGTGCGCGGATTCTTCAATTACCTGGAGCGCAAGAAGTATAAGCTGCACGTGCGCGTGTTTCTCAGCCGCTATCGCGGCTATTCGCGTTGCCCAGAATGTCATGGAACTCGGCTGCGGCAAGACGCTCGTCAAGTCAAGATCAACGGTAAGAACATTTGCGAAGTGACCAGCATGACGATTGAAGAAGCGCAGGATTTCTTTTCTGGCCTGACGCTGACCGCGCAAGAGACGGGGATTGCGGAAAAACTGTTGCAGGAGATTCAGGAGCGGCTGCGGTTCTTGAATGATGTAGGAGTGGAATATCTGACTCTGGATCGTCTGTCATCGACTCTGTCCGGCGGTGAGGCGCAACGTATCCAGTTGGCGACGTCGTTGGGATCACGCCTCGTCGGAACGCTTTATGTGTTGGACGAACCCTCGATCGGATTGCATCCTCGCGACACTCATCGTTTGATTCACATCTTGCAGAATTTGCGCGATCTGGGGAATACGATTCTGGTGGTAGAGCATGATCCCGATGTCATGCGCGCGTCGGATCTCATCCTGGACTTGGGGCCGGGCGCGGGGGAGAATGGCGGGACTGTCACCGCGGTCGGAACCTACGAAGAAATCCAAACCATGCCGTCTTCGCTGACTGGGAGATATCTTTCGCATCAACTGCGCATCCCGATGCCGGCAGCACGCCGCAAGCCGGGACGGCAGAAGATCACCATTCGAGGCGCGCGAGCACATAACTTGAAGAACATCGATCTGACAATCCCGTTGGGGATGATGGTGGCTCTGACCGGCGTCTCGGGTTCCGGTAAATCGACGCTGCTTCACGAGGTTCTGTACAAGGCTCTGGCCAAGGCGAAGCAGCAGCCCGAAGCGCTTCCGGATAAGAGCGGTGCGTGGCAGTCAATCGAAGGCGAAGGCTTCGTCGACGAGGTCGTGCTCGTCGATCAGTCGCCGATTGGCCGCACGCCGCGCTCGAATCCGATCACTTATATCAAGGCATTCGACGGCATCCGCGAACTGTTCGCAGCGCAGCCGGAAGCCAAGAAGCGAGGCTTCACGGCGGGACACTTCTCGTTCAATGTTCCCGGGGGACGCTGCGAGAATTGCCAAGGCGATGGCACGGTCACGGTCGAGATGCAGTTTCTTGCCGACGTCGAATTGATCTGCGATGAATGCCACGGCGCGCGCTATAAGCCGCAGGTCTTAGACATCCGCTATCGTGGCAAGAATATCCATGAAGTCCTTGATTTGACGGTGAAGGAGGCGCAGCATTTCTTCGCAGGCGTGCCCAAGGTTGCCGACAAGTTGCGAGTCCTCGAAGAAGTGGGCCTCGGATACTTACGGTTGGGTCAATCGGCGACGACGTTGTCTGGCGGCGAAGCGCAACGCATGAAGCTGGCAGCACACTTGCAAGCAGGTCCGAAGCTGGGGCGCGGAGGGAGTGCGGTGAACGGAGCGCGTCGGCGAATTCTTTACATTTTCGATGAGCCTACAACTGGCTTGCACTTCGACGACATCAGCAAGCTGCTGGCAGCCTTCCGACGGCTGATTGATGCGGGTGGATCCATTGTCGTGATCGAACATAATCTTGAACTCATCAAGACGGCGGACTGGGTCATCGATCTTGGCCCCGAGGGCGGCGATCGCGGCGGCTATATCGTGGGCGAGGGACCGCCGGAAGCGATTGCTTTGCTGGAAAACTCTTATACTGGACAGTATCTGGCGCCGATATTGGAGGGACTAGAGGCGGCTGGACTTGCCGTATCCTGAGTCGCCATCGTCATGACCATGCGTGTGTGGCTTCGTACGTTGACCGTAGTCACCCTGGGGTTTGCTCTTCCCTGGGCAGCGAAGGCGCAAACGGTTCGCCATCGCAAAATTGCCGAAACCGATCCTTCCGCAGAAGAGTTGCAGCGCGCTGAAAATCTGATCGAGCAAAAAGACTACGCGAGCGCACAGCCGATCCTCCTGAAACTTACTGACGCCGACAAAACAAACTACGAAGCCTGGTTTGATCTCGGGTTTGTGTACAGCGCCGAAGGCAACAGTAAGGATTCGATCGCAGCCTATCGCCAGTCGGTCACTGCGAAGCCCGACGTGTTTGAATCAAATCTCAACCTTGGCCTGATGCTGGCGAAAGCGAATGATCCTGAAGCCGAGAAATATCTTCGCGCGGCAACCACACTGAAACCAACCGCACGCGTCGAGGAGGGGCGGGAGCGCGCATGGTTATCGCTCGCTCACGTGATCGAGTCGACAAAGCCGGACGATGCGTTGGAAGCGTATCGACAAGCGGCCGCGCTGCAACCCAAAGATGCCGAACCTCATCTGTCTGCCGCGATGCTGCTAGAAAAAGAAAACCACTTCGCCGACGCGATGAGCGAGTATCAGAAAGCACTGGATTTGGACCCTTCCTCGAGTGAGGCTCTGAGCGGACTCGCCAATGTATCCATGCGGTCGCAGCAGTTTGGCGATGCAGAGAAATACCTGCGGCAGATTCTAGCTCAGCATCCGGACGACGCGATCGCGCAACTGCAACTGGCGCGAGTGCTGGCGGCGCAAAAGAAGGACGCCGACTCATTGAGCCTTTTGGAGCAAGCGGCAAAGAAAAACCCCGCCGATCGTACTCTCCAGAACGATTTGCTTCAGGCGTACATGAATCTGAAGAAATTCGACCTCGCCGAATCCATATATCGCCAACAGGTGCAACTGCATCCCAACGACGCCGAGCTGCGCGCACGGTTGGGCTTTTGCCTGTTAAAGGAAAAGAGATATGGCGAAGCCCAGCAGTCTTTGCTCCAGGCGATTCAGCTCAAGCCGAACTACGGCGAGGCCTATGGCGATTTGGCGATTGCGGCCAGCGAAGGCGGCCAATACGAGCTGGCGATTCGCGCCGTAGAAGCTCGCGATCACATTCTGCCGCCGTTGCCGACGGGCTACTTCTTGCGGGCCAGCGCCTACGATCATTTACGTGACTATAAAGACGCCGCCTTGAATTACCATAAGTTCTTGGAGCTTGACGGCGGAAAGTATCCCGACCAGGAGTGGCAGGCCCGCCATCGCCTGATCGCCATCGAGCCGAAGAAGTGATGGATGCAACATGTGCAAGCGCCTTACCCTCGCGATGGTTTTGCTGATTTCCGCCGTCAGCTTGGCGATTGCGGGAAGTAATAGCGTGCAGGATTTGAAAGACCGCGTAGAGTTAGCCCCCGTGAAAGATCGTCCCGGGCTGTGTATGGAGATTGTTCAGAAGCAATTGAAATCAGCCGATCAACTCTACTCGGATGGCAAACCGGAGCAAGCTCGCGCCGCGGTTGCGGACATCGTGCATTATTCCGACGTAGCAAAAGCATCAGCCATTACGAGCGGGAAAAAAATCAAGAACACAGAGATATCGCTGCGAAAGATTGCTGGGAAGCTGCGCGACATTGAGCGAGTTGCCGGCGCGGACGAACAGGCATCGATTAACCAGGCCGCAGACCATCTGGAAGATCTCCGCACGGAACTGATCAACCAGGTATTCAGTAAATGAAGCGCACAACACTATTCGCGGTGAGTCTCGCGTTCACCGTCGCCGCGAATTTGAGAGCGCAGCATAAGGTCGATCCCCTGACCGAGGCGGAGATTGCGCAGGTACGCGATGCTGCGCTTGATCCCGACATCCGGCTACAGCTTTATGTGCAATTTGCGAAAGCGCGATTGACCGCGCTCGATCGGTCACGCACCGACCCTAAAGTCGCCGATCATGCCCTCGCGATTCACGATGGCCTTCAGAGTTTTCTTGACATCTATGACGAGCTTGACGACAACATCGATACCTTCGCGCAGCGTCAGAACGACATCCGAAAGCCATTGAAGGCGATTATTGCGACGGACGCAGAGTTTACCGCAAAGCTTCGGGCCCTCGACGCAGACGCACAGACGCACCCGGAACAACTTGCGCAATATGACTTTCTGCTGAAGAGCTCGATCGAGACTTTGAAAGAAAGCGCGAAGGATCATCGTGAGTTGATGGTCGAACAGGAAGAGCTCGCAAAACATAGGAAAAAGGAAACCAAGAAAGTAAACTCAGACAGCCATGAGTAATCCATTTCGCCTGGCGAATAGTGCTCAACTTCGTGCTAACCTTGCGCCAGCCGTGAACCAGCCTCTGACAGCCATCTTTGAAGAAATGTACCGCGAGCTGCGTCCGCGAGAGCCGATTCCGCCGTTGGCCGTTCAGCTCTTTCCTTTCGCCAGCGTCAAGAACACGATTCGTTTACGTGACGGAAAGTTATTGGTGCGTCTGTCGGATGTTCTGGAAGGAGCGCCGGAAAACGTGCTCCGCGCAATCGCGCACATCCTACTGGCGAAGATGTATCGCAAGCCGGTGGCACGGGAGCATTCGACACGCTACCGGAAACACGTTTCCAGTCAGTACATTTCTTCGAAAGCACACTTGTTCCGGCAGATCCGCGGACGTAAGCGCGTCTCCTCTCCCGCGGGACGCCATTTCGATCTGGAAGAGATTTTCGAGAAATTGAACCGCGATTTTTTCTTCGGACTGCTGGGTCGTCCGCGCTTAGGATGGAGCGCGACGGCGGCGCGCAACCGCCTCGGCCACTACGATCCCGCGCATAACGCCATCATTATTAGTAAGATTTTCGACAATCCTCGCGTGCCTCCAGCCGCCGTCGAGTACATCGTTTATCACGAAATGCTGCACCTCAAACATCCTGTCAAGGTACGCGGAAGCCGGCGCTGCGTTCACTCTGCGGAATTCCAGGCGGAGGAGCGACAGTTTCCTAAATTGCAGGAAGCGAAAGCCTTTCTCCGGCATCTATAACTGTTACAGACACGTTAAAGTAATAGTTTGGTAATAAGGTACCGATGCCGTCATTTGCTTGATTGACTGCATTGAACGAAGACACGTATCGTAATGACAGGCGGAGATTTAGCTCGCCTTCCTTAAGCTTTCAACATGCTACAAGCATTCATCATTACACTGCGCGAAGGAGTCGAAGCCGCCCTGATTGTGGGCATCGTTTTGGCTTATCTGGTGAAGATTGGCCGCGCCGACCTGCGCAAGTCCGTATTCATTGCATTGGCCGCCGCGTTTGCTGGCAGCGTAGCCGTTGCCGTCGCGCTGGCGCGCTTGAATTGGAACGAGGATGTTTTCGAAGGCTGGATCATGCTGGCGGCATCCTTTTTCGTCGTTGGCATGATCGTGTTCATGATGCGTACTGGCCGAAAGCTCAAGGGTCAGATAGAAGGCAAACTCGGTACGCTCACGAGCGAAGGTTCCCGCTTCGGAATCTTTCTTTTCGTTTTCCTGATGGTGCTGCGCGAGGGTGTTGAAACCGTTCTGATCCTCTCGGCCGTGTCGCTGAATTCGACCGAGCTTCTTAGTTTCATGGGCACGCTCGCCGGTGTGATCGTCGCAGTATTGTTTGGCGTGATGTTTGTGAAAGGCAGCATTAAGGTCAATCTACAGAAGTTCTTCCGCATCACGACCGTGATTTTGTTCTTCGTGGCTGGACAGTTAATCATCTCCGGATTGCATGAGCTGTCAGAGAGTGGAGTGCTGCCCTCCTCCAAGCGCGAGATGGCGCTGATCGGGCCGATCGTGCGCAACGAAGTGTTCTTCTTCGTGACGATTCTTTCGCTCGCCGGATTAATGATCCTGTTTGAAGTGAAGCGGCGGCAGCCTGCGCCCTTGCCCGAATCTCCCGCACAACGCCGCAAACTTTTGTGGACGGCGCGCCGCGAAAAACTCTGGATGGCGTCGGTTTACGCCAGCGCTTTTGTATTTATCTTCCTGGTGACTGGCGAGTTTGTTTATACCAAGAGCGTCAGCGCGCTTTCGCCAGCGACCATGGTGACCTTCGTGAGCGGCGAAGTCAGCATCCCCTTGCGACAAATCGCAGATGGCGACCTGCACCGTTACGCAGTGGATGAACATGGAACCGAAATTCGCTTTCTCCTGTACCAGAAGCCTGACGGAAAAATCGCGACGGTGTTCGATGCCTGCGAGATTTGCGGACCCTCGGGATTCTTCAAGGGCCCCAACGGATTGGTCTGCAAAAACTGTGCCGCACCGGTGAACGCGCAGACGGTAGGCACCCCCGGCGGATGCAATCCCATTCCCATCCAGTCCGTGCAGACTGCTGACGCGATCATTCTGCACGAAGCCGACATCGCGGCCAAGGTACGAGTTTTCCAGCAACAACCCTAACCAATGTTTCTTCGGCTGGTCTACGAATCGTTCCGGCGACAGAAGCGGCGCAAACTTCTCGCCGGAGTCGCGATCACGGTCGGTGCCGCCGTGGCAACTGCGATGATTGCTGTCGCGACTGATATTGGCGACAAGGTCAGCCGCGAGTTACGCAGTTTCGGCGCTAACCTGATCGTCACACCACAGGAAGACACATTGGATGTGCAAGTAGGGGGCGTCGATCTCAAACCACCCAGCGACGGCGCCTATCTCGATGAAGCTGATCTTCCTAAGATCAAAACCATGTTTTGGCGCAACAACATTCTAGGATTTGCGCCCATGTTACCTGTTCCAGTCACAGTGGACGGACAGAAAGTTACGTTGCTTGGGACGTATTTCGCGAAGACGCTCACTTCTGGGAAAGATCAATTCATAACCGGTGTCACGAAGACGCACACTTGGTGGAAGGTGCGCGGGGCGTGGCCAGCGGATGATTCGTCCGATGTGTTATTAGGTGAGAGGTTGGCGGCGAGACTGGGTAAAAGTACCGGTGAGTCGATCACTGTGGAACAGGAGTCGCATCGCATCTCTGGGATTCTCTCAACCGGCGGGGCAGAGGATGATGAGATCGTGGCCCCACTCGGAGTAGCGCAGCAAATCATCGGACGACCTGGCGCGGTGCGACGCATTTACATCAGCGCACTGACCAAACCGGAGGATGCGCTGGCGCGGCGCGATCCCAAATCGATGAGTCCCGCAGTGTACGATCGCTGGTACTGCTCGCCGTACGCGCAGTCGATCGCATATCAGTTGCAGGAAGTGATTCCCCATTCTCACGCCGAACCGATTCGACAAGTGGCGCAAAACGAGGGCAAAGTGCTCTCCAGCATTGAAGGCCTCATGCTGTTCATCACAGTAGCGGCGCTATTCGCGGCGGCTTTGGCGGTCTCCTCAGCGATGGCAAGCGCGATCTTTGAGCGGCGCGGCGAGGTCGGATTGATGCGAGCCTTGGGCGCGGGTGGCGGCAGGATCATGGCATTATTCTGCGCCGAAGCAGCTCTGCTGGCTTTAGCCGGCGGCGGCTCTGGGTTCGCCGGAGGCGTTTTGCTGGCCCACGAAATCGGGCTTAGCATCTTCAGAGCGCAGATCGGAGTTCAGCCTGTATTGCTGCCAGTTGTGCTGGGCGTGGCGTTCGTGGTCACGTTTGCAGGCAGCGCGGCAGCAATCCGGCGCGCGGTTCGCTTCAATCCAGTGAGCGCGTTGCGGAGCGAAATTTGAGCACGCTTGCTTCGCGAGCCGTAGCAGAACGCAGAACTTCCTCCGCACACACCTCCATGTTTTGGCGGATGTTGTTGCGCGCAGCCATCTTGCGCCGTGGACGCGCCCTCTCCGCATTGCTTGCCATGACGGTCGCGGCAGCGGTTGCCACTGCCATGTTGACCCTATATTCCGGCGTACAACAGAAGCTACAAAATCAGTTTCGAGGATATGGCGCAAACGTCATCGTCACCGAGAAGAATGGTGATACGTTTTCCGAGCGACGTCTTGAGGACGTTGAATCGGCATTCGCTGGACGAGCGACAGTTGCTCCCTTCGGATACGTGATCGCGCGCAGCTCCGACCGAAAATCCGTCGTGGTGTGCGGGACTGATTTTGTCCGAACTCGGGCGATGGACACATGGTGGTCGGTCTCGGCTTGGCCCAATGGTCAAGGGCAAGCGCTGATCGGAGTAAAAGCCAAGAACATCGTGAGTTCAGGTAAGCAACCGTTTAGCCTAAGTTTTCATGGGCACACGATTCAGGTGACACCGGCGGGAACCGTGAAGACCGGCGCCGCCGAGGATAGTCGCATTTTCATTTCGCTAGCGGATTTCCAAAACTGGACCGGCTTGGGTGCCTCCACGCTAGAGTTAGCAGTCCTAGGTTCTTCCCAGGAAGTGGACGACGCCATTCGGGACCTCTCCGCTAGGTTTCCCGATGTCGATGTGCACCCGGTGAGACAGATTGTGGAAGGCCAGGCGCGGGTGTTGAACAAGACGCGCTCGACAATCTTCGCCTGTTCACTGCTGATTATTGTGACCGCTGCGCTCTGCGTACTGTCGACGCTGCTGGGATGGGTGTTTGACCGGCGCGCCGACTTCGCGATCATGAAAGCCCTCGGCGCTTCGGAGAAGCTTATCGCCGGATTTTTCGCCGCCGAATCCATAGCGCTGGGCGTTGTGGGCGGGTTCTTCGGCTTTGCCGCAGGAACAGCTATCGCCGACTGGATCGGTCACGCGAACTTTCATACCGGGATCGCCCCGCGGCTAACGCTGTTTCCGTCTGTGCTGGCAGGCAGCATTCTGGTGACACTGGTGGCGGCGATTGTTCCCATCATTTTGCTGCGGCAGGTCGAGCCAGCTATGATTCTGAAGGGCGAATAGACGTGATCAAACTCCACCATGTCAGCCGGTACTATCCGGCAAAGGGCGACAGCGGCGCAGGTTTGCGCGCGCTTGACGACTTTTCATTGGCCATCGCACCCGGGGAGTGGATCGCGGTGATGGGACCGTCGGGCTCCGGAAAATCCACCCTGGTGAATCTGATTGGCTGCTTGGATCGACCCAGCTCCGGTGAAATTTGGCTCGACGGCGAAAACCTCGCCCATCTTTCTGCTGCCGATTTAAACCGAGTGCGCGCGGAGAAGATCGGATTTGTGTTCCAGCAATTCCATCTGATCCCTTACTTGAACGCGCTCGAAAATGTAATGCTGGCTCAATATTTCCACAGCATGACGGACGAACAGGAAGCCCTCCAAGCCCTCAAAAATGTCGGACTCAAAGACCGCGCTCATCATTTGCCCTCGCAGCTATCGGGTGGCGAGCAGCAGAGGGTTTGCATCGCGCGAGCCCTGATCAATGATCCGAAAATTGTGCTGGCCGATGAGCCTACAGGCAATCTCGATGCGGCCAACGAAGAAATTGTTCTGCGCCTGCTGCGCGATCTGCACCGCCAGGGACGAACCATCGTCATGGTTACCCACGACCCCGTAGTCGCGCGGCTCGCGGATCGCCGCATTGAATTGCATCACGGCAAGATCACCGCGACCGAAGTGTTTTCCATGGCGGACGAAGAGCAGTTCGACGAGATACTGGAAGAACTCTGGGCCATGGAAGAGCATGGCGAGGTCGCCGAGATCGAGCACATGGACGTGCACGGAGCTTTGCCTGTCAGTATTGCCGTCGAAAAAATGGCCGAGCTCGGCCTGATAACGACGCAGCCTCATCCCGCCGAGCCGCATCATCACAAACAATTCGTCAATCCCTGCCACGACGCGCTGAAGTCGGGCGACGAAATGCCTATTGAAGATGGCAGCGTGATCGTCGAGTTCACCGAGCGCGGACGAAGCCTGGCCAGCAGCATTATTCGCCGCCATCGCCTCGCCGAGAGACTTTTCACAGATAGCCTCGCCATGGACAGCGAAACGGAGATTGAGCAGCAAGCATGCAAGTTCGAACACATCCTATCCGCCGAGGCAACTGACAAAATCTGCACATTCCTTGGCCATCCTGAAACCTGCCCGCACGGTTCGCCTATTCCGCCAGGACCATGTTGCGGACCGCGCCGCCTGAAATCGGAAGCTGATCCAATCCTGATACATACGCTCTCGGAGCGGCGGCATTGAAGCGCAGACGTCCTTGTATTGGAGTGTTCGACTCCGGCTTCGGCGGGCTCACGGTGCTCAAGTCGCTGCTCGAAAAAATTCCAGAGGCCGACTACATTTACTTTGGCGACACCGCGCGCCTGCCCTACGGATCGAAGTCGGCCGACACGGTGGCCAAGTACGCGGTTGAGGCGGCACACTTTCTAGAAGAACGCTGGGCGCAATTACTGGTCATTGCCTGCAACACAGCGACGGCGCTGGCATTGGATAAAATCACTCGTGCATGTACCGTCCCAGTAATTGGGGTGATCGTCCCAGGCGCGGAGCAGGCGTCCGAAGCGACGCAAAAGAAAAAAGTCGTCGTGATTGGCACGGAAGCAACGGTGAATAGCCATGCTTATCACGCCGCCCTTACATCGCGCGGAATCGCAGCCCGCGAAAAAGCCTGCCCACTGTTCGTCCCACTCGTCGAAGAAGGTTGGACCGAGAGTGACGTCACCCGTCAAGTGGCGGAGATCTACCTCTCCGATGCATTCTCAGGCGACTTCTCTACCGCCGATGTTTTGCTGCTGGGTTGCACGCACTATCCTTTGATCAAGCCAATTCTGCAGCAGGTCGCGCCCGCGCACGTTCACATCGTCGATTCGGCTGAATCCACAGCAAGCACCGCCCAGCGATGGGTACACGAAAACTTTTCCCGGGCGGAAGAACCTGCGGAGCGGAGAGAGCAACCGCGCCTCAAGTTTTTTGCAACCGATTCTGTAGACAAATTTCGTTTGCTTGGCGCCCGCTTTCTGGGACGCCCGATTGAAAATGTGGAATTGGTCGAGTTGTCTGAGTAATCTCGGCGAGAAATCAACCACAAGCTCCGGATATGTGAACGCCGCCCCACTAACTATCATCACCTCATGGATCCCCTGGAGAATGTAATCTGGAAGGCCCTCATGACGAAGCAGGCGAACTTCGCTGAGGTCAGCGGATCGGCTCGTCGCTTCCCAGTCGAGGTCACCGCGCTGGGAGCCTTCTCGGGCGCTGAAGCGCAGGGCTATCAGGACTTAGCGAAGCTCCTTCGTCCGGGCGAAGTTGTCGCCTTATTCCTGCCAGCACCTTCGACTCCGCCCGATTGGCTGAAAGTCACGCGGGACCTGCCTTTGCTCGAAATGATTCATGACGGCTCAGCGATATCAACGCCAAAACTGGACTTCGTGGAATTGGGCGACGCCGACTCTCCTGAAATGCTGGCGCTGACAAAACTAACGCAACCCGGCCCCTTCGGAAAGCGAACCCACGAACTGGGCAGCTATCTCGGAATTCGTCGCGAAGGAAAACTCGTCGCCATGGCAGGAGAACGGCTCAAGATCGAAGGCTACACCGAAGTCAGCGCCGTCTGCACCCATCCCGATCATCTGGGAAAAGGCTACGCCGCGACACTGATGAGCGAACTCATGCGTCGCATGATCGATCGCGGAGAGATTCCGATGCTCCACGTTTTGGAAAGTAACAAGCGTGCGATTGCCTTGTATCGAAGGCTCGGGTTTACTGATCGGGCTACGCTGCGAGTGCTCGTGTTGGCGAAACCCAACGGCGGCACTCGTAAGACGCAAGGCTAAGCCTTTCCTTTTCGTTCCTCTAGATAGCGCGGCAAGGCATCCTGCCACGTCGGAATCGACAGCCCAATGCTGCGCAGCTTCTTCTTGCTCAGCACAGAATTGGACGGTCGCTTCACCGGGCTGAAGAAATCAGTCGTCTTCACCGCCGAAAGATTTGCTTTCAGTCCGGAGCTTTCGAAGATGTATTTGGTGAAGTCGTACCAGGAGCACTGGCCTTCGGAGCTGAGGTGATAGAGTCCAAACTTTTCGGTGTGGATCAGCTCTCGCACCGCACGAGCCAAGTCCATCGTGTAAGTTGGAGTTAAAGTCTGATCGTCCACAACTTTGATCGCATCCCCGTTTTGAGCCTTCTTCAGCATGTTCTCGACAAAGTTACCGCCTTTGCCGCTGCTGCCTGCCACGCCATAGAGTCCGCAAACGCGCAGGATAAAATAACGCTCAGCGTTATAAGCGATTAAGTGCTCGCCTGCGAGTTTGGACGCGCCATACACATTCAATGGCGCGGGACGGTCAGTCTCCTCAAAGGCGCCAGCTTTGTCGTATCCGCCGAAAACGTAGTCGGTGCTGAAATGGACGAGCGTGGCTCCCGCAGATTTACAAGCTAACGCCAGTTTCATCGGCGCGGACGCGTTGACTTCAAACGCCAGGCCGGGTTTCTTCTCGCACTCTTCTACTTTGTGGAATGCGGCTGTGTTCAGAACGACATCGGGTGTGTGCTGACCCAGCAATTCGGCCACGCGATCGGTGGCGCAAACATCGATGTCGGCGTGAGTCAGCGCGACCACGTCATCGCCGGCCGCTTTGAATACTTTATTAAGGTCGGTGCCTAGCTGTCCGTTGGAGCCGATCAAAAGTACTTTCATTACTTCCCTGCCCCAACCAGCGTCGGCGAATGCTTCGCGTGAAGCTTTTTCAGCGTTTCGATGTTGTAGTAGGCAGGATTGTCCCAGTCTTTAAAATTTTCCATATTCTCGACCAGACTTTTCACGATGGCTTTGACGTTGTGATTGGGATGGAAGCTCAACACGTTCTCCGCCTTTTGAGTGCTGACTTTGTAATTGCGGAAGTCCTTCTTGTGATGAATGGTCAGCTTCACAGAAATCCCCAGATGTTCTTCGATGGCCATCTTCACCAGGTCGCCGACTTCTCCGACGGTATAGTTGCCCGACGCAACGTTAAAGATTCCCGAGAGCCGCTCGCTGGCTTCGATCGAGCGAATGTAGGCATTGGCGGCATCTTCAATGCTGATAATCGGCCGCCAAATGGCGGGATTGTTCACCGTGATCTCACGATTGCGCACGCCATTCTTGAACATTGTATTGATGATGAGGTCGAGCCTCATGCGCGGGCTGTAACCAGACACCGTTCCTTTGCGAAGCGAGATGACGGAAAACGTGTCGTCCATCAAATTCATCACCGCCTGCTCGCCCTGCAACTTCGAAATTCCGTAGGGATAGACCGACGAGACCGGCTGAGTCTCATCGAACAGCGCGTTGTCGGTATAACCGTAGACCGAGCACGAACTGGCGTAAACGTAACGGCGCACTCCAGCTTTCTTGGCGACGTAGGCCAAATACGCGGGCGCTGCGGCATTGAAGATAAAATTTTCGCTGGGCGAATACTCCGCCATGGGATCGTTAGACAATCCCGCCAGGAATACGACTTGCTGATAGGGCGCGAGGTCGTCTGTTGCGATGTCGAAGATATCTTTGTGAATGACTCCGGCCTGCGATGGCAAATGATTGCCGAACCAGAAAAGATCGAGCACATCAACTTCATACCCGCGCTCCAGCAATTTGGGGACGAGTACCGATCCGACGTAGCCTGCGCCGCCTGCGATGAGAATTTTCATGAGAAACCAGCCTCGAATGGTTCGCAACGATTGAAATTACGAAGCTCAATTGTAACAAGACTGTTCGGGGAGTAGGCTAGACACGATATCGCCGTCTGAGGATCGCCATGAAACAACTGCCGCTCGCACTTTTACTCGGACTTATTTATGGCTCGCTGGCTGCGGTGGCGCAGACGTCATCGCCCATCGACGAAAGCTTTTTCGGTCTCCACCAGAACAAATATCTTCACAACGAGCCGTGGCCGACTGTTCCCTTTGCCGTCCGACGTACGGTCAGCGATCTGGCGCGATGGGATTTGCTGGAGACTTGCTATGGCGGCCCCGATCCGAAGAGTTCCTGCTATCGCTGGGGACGCAACGCCGAGGGTGGCGACCTCGACAAGGTGGTGAACGACTCGGCCGAGCATGGCGTCGCCGTGATGTATACGGTGTATGACGTGCCTGGCTTCATCTCCAATCGCGGCGAGCGCTGTCGAGGTAAAGGGGCGCCTGACGCCAATTGTGCGGGGCCGGCGGATGAAGAGTGCGGGCCGAACTCGGTGGGTGTGTGCGATCCTCCGGCAGATGTGGACGCGGTCGTCGGCAGCGGCCTTGGCGACGGTTCCGATAAGACCTTTAAGGACTTCATCACCGCTGCGGCCACGCATTACGGCAGCAAGATCAAGTACTGGGAGATGTGGAATGAGGCGCCCAACATCCGCTCGGCCAATCCGCGGATCTGGACTTATAAGCAGTGGGCACGCATGACCAAAGACTTTCATGACGCGATTAAGGCCGTGATTCCTGATGCGGTCGTGTTGAGCGCGAATACTTGCCGCTGCTATCCGCGCGGGTCAGCTGAGTTCGAAGAGTGGACCGAAGGTTACTTTGCGGCGCTCGATGCTTACGGTCCCTCGGTGATCGATGGCGTGACGTTTCACGGATATTTTCCGCGTCCGGAGAAGAACGCCGATCTGGTCGACGACCTGCGCGACATCATGAACAAGCACGTCAGCGCGCGCGGCAAGCCGCTGTATGACAGTGAGGATGCTTGGCCGGGCGGCGGCGTGTTGCGCAAGGCCGATGGCGAGGCGGATTGGGATTTGCGCTCGGGTTGGTTGGCGCGATCTTTATTTGTGACCGCTTCGCTGGGGGTGAAGCAGTACGATTTTTTTGGCTGGGATTTAGCTCCTGTTGGGCAGATGTGGTCGCGCTCGCGCACGAACGGTTGCGAGATTCCTAATAAAGATGGTAAGGACGGATTTCTTTGCCCTACGGCGGCGGCCTATGAGCAGGCACGGAACTGGCTGCTGGGCGCGTCCTTCGACAAGGAGTGTGCGCCGAGCGGCCAGGGATGGAAGGGTCGCGTGTGGACTTGCGACTTCTCCAAGAACGGTGGCAGCTATCGCGCTCGCGTGGTCTGGGCGGAGGGCACAGATTCGGTCAGCTATCAGCCTGATCGTCCGTTTGCGAAGCGGACTGAGTTAAATGGCAGCTCGTCCGCGATTACTCCTGGCGCGATGGTTGTAGGGCCGAAGCCGGTGCTGCTGGAGGAGAAGTAGGTGGTTCAGACCGACTTCAGATCGCGATACGCACTCACTACATGCAAGGATGTACACATCGTGCTCTTCAATGCGGTATACGATGATGTACTTGCCTACGGAAAAACTTCTCAGTCCAGGCCGCAAATCTTCATCGCGCCGTTTCCCAATGTGAGGAAACTGCGACAACATGAAAAATCGATCCGTGATGGAATCGAGCACACGGTCCGCAATTTCGAGATTGCCGCTGGCGGTGGCCAGATAGCGCCAAATGTCGTCGAGTTCGGCCTCGACGTTGGGCGCTAATCGGTGAGCCATTAGCGCTCGGGATGCTGTTCTGCGGCGAGTCGCGCGCTCCCACGCTGTTTTACTTCTTGAGCCAGGTCGCGCATGGATTCCTGGGTGATGACGCGTCCTTCGCCTCGTGCGAAGGACTTTTCTGCGACGTCGACCGCAGCGAGAATTTCGGCGCGCTCACGCTCACGTTCTTCCCAGAGTGCGAGCGCCTCGCGTACGGCATCCTCTTCGCGCCGGAGGCGGCCGCTTTCGATGGCATTGCGTACGAAAGCTTTTTGGTCGGGGGTTAGCTGAACTTCCATGAGCTAAGGCTAGCGGAACGTCGGCGGCGTGGCAATTGCGAAGACTCGTGGCGTCGTTCCGAAGTGGGAATCGGGGATTAACGTTCTGGTTACTCCCCACCCCCTACCCCCCTCGAACTATTTGAATCAACACTTTAGGTGAAAAGGTTTTTGTAAACCCATGATTCGATGTGGCTTACATTCAAAATCCGCCAAACAAAGGAGTTAGCTGTTTCCGCCTCTTGTGCCCCCGAATGTCTTGAGAAATTTTGCGCGATGCGGGGGCGGCGGAGACTTGGGTTGATCCGGACAAAAGTGGACGCGAGAGGCAGCGTCGGCGAAGTGCTATATCCATTTTTCATGATTGGCGGAGGAAGTCAAGGAAATAGGTTAGGGATTGCGAAGAAAATCGTGAAGAGTTCCGAAATGGGAATTTCTGTTCGGGTAATTTCGAAGGCCGACGAGCGTTTCACGCGAAGACACCGGGCATATTAGACTTGGCAAAGCAGCTGATGAGGACAAAAAAATGAACGGCCTGTGGACAGCCGAGTTCGGCAGCAGCAACGGTGGGTTTGGCGGAGGCGTTGTGGTCTTCGAAGAAGGGGGACGTCTTTTCGGGGGCGACGGAACTTACTTCTATATCGGGCAATACTCCCTCACCGGCACGACATTTAGGGCGACTTTGATTTCTTCGCCATTCATCGATGGTGCCGAGAGTGTATTTAAGACAGTCGGCAGAGACCTGACGCTAGAACTAGTGGGTACCGTCACGGAGGGAAACAAGGCGGTCGCACAGGGCCATCTTAAGGATGCGCCCGCCGCGAGGTTTGCTGTAAAGCTTACGAAGCGCAGTTGAGGTACGCCACCGATGACTGAGCCGGAAATTCCGCACCCTCCGAAAGCTAGTATTGACGAGGTTCTAGAAGAATTTGATCGCAAGAAGGACCTCCTGTCTTCACTATGCACAACGACTCAGTCATTAATTGAGGAGTTGCTCAGACATGAGAAGATTCGGTACCAGTCCGTGCAGTGTCGAGTCAAGAGTAGAGATAAGCTTCGAACAAAATACTCGAGTCCCCAGAAGAATTACCTGGCCCTAAACGACATTACAGATCAGGCTGCGGTTCGGGTCATTACCTATTATGAGGATGAGGCAGAGTTGGTTGCCGGGATGATTGAGCAGCAGTTCTGCGTTGACCGCGACCGGTCCGTGGACAAGCGCGCGACGGAGCCCAATAAGTTCGGCTACTATGCATTGAATTACATCTGCAAGTACTCGCAAGATCGAGCATCCTTGAGCGAGTATAAGAAATTTGCCGACGTCTGGTTTGAAATTCAGATAACTTCCGTGCTTCGGCATGCATGGTCTGAAATGGAACATCCTTGGTATGACCTGAGGGGCGCATTCCCGGCCGATATCAAGCGAAGGTTTGCCCGAATGGCTGCCTTGCTTGAGGTCGCTGAGTCGGAATTCATGAGCCTCAAGAAGATACAGGCCGATTACCAGCGGTCGGTCGAAGTCCTGGTGGAAGCCAAGGACCTTACAATGAGAGTGGATGCGCTTTCGATGGCTCCCTTTCTGAAGCAGGACCCTCTCGTGAAAGAAATCGATAAAAATCTCGCTTCCATGATGGGCCTCACGATTTCGCCGGAGCTTCCCGACTTCATAGTGGAGTCTAGGTCCAGGACCGCGACTTTAGCTGGCGTCAAGACTCTGCAAGAACTGCGAGACCTGCTCAGGAAACACAAGGCCGCAATTCCAAGTTTTGCTGGCGCGTGTCTGCAAGTACTTTGGCCTTCTTCTTCTCCCGGTTCTGAGGTGTACCCAGGCGTTTGCGTCTACTACTTGGGCCTAATCCTAGTCGGAATCCAAGGCGTTGACGCAACTCTAGACTTTCTGGTTCGACTGGGATTAACTCCCAAGTGGGATCTGTCGCGCCAAGTCGCCATTGCTAGGGATGCAGTGCGGAAGTATTCCGAGTAGTGGGTCTTCGGGTGCGCGTTTGAAGTCCCTTGCAGGCGCATGCGTTCAGTCCCCATATTGGGCGGCCTTTCAGCATCGGCTTGCTTCGCGCGCCGTCCGCGTCGCTCGGGATGACAGATGGTTTCACGGCGAGAGACCATCCTCGTTCGTAAAGGATGGTTGCCACAGTGGCTGAAGCCGGGGCTTTTGTGGTTGTATCGTGGCGCTGAAGCGCCACGCTTCCACGGTTGTGCGGGCGGCATCTTATGCGATATGGGGCTTCTTTCCCCGCTCGGGGAGGCGACATGACCCGTTGTGATGACTATGCTTATACGAGGAGTTTGCGATGAAGCGGACGGCTGCGGGTTCTTTCAAAATTCACTGTTTTGCGGTGACGGACGAGGTACGTGCTAAGCGCGAGGGCGTGGTGATTACGAAACATGGCAAGCCGGTGGCGAAACTGGTCCCGGTGAACAGTGGCGCTGACGACATTTATGGATTCATGGCGGGCAAAGGCCGGGCGGTGGGTCATGTCGTTGCGCCTGCGCTTTCGGATAAAGAGTGGGGCGATCCTAAGTGACCCTGGTGTGACCCGCCAGTGGACACGATCTGGTGATCCACAATGTCGTTGTCAATGCGTCATTGCGCAGTACTTCCCTGCTGTGTTAATTTCAACGTGCAGAAGAGGTTAGCTTGCATCCGACAGTACCTGCCGGGCTGGACCGTAAAGAGTTGGACGCGTACTCGCGGCTCGATCCCCACCGGCTTCCGCAACATATCGCCATCATCATGGACGGCAATGGCCGCTGGGCCAAACGCCGCCATCTGCCGCGCGCGGCGGGGCATCGCGCCGGCGTGGACGCGGTGCGCCGCACGGTGAAGACGGCGGGAAACATTGGCATTCCTGCGCTGACGCTGTATGCGTTTTCTGAAGAAAATTGGAAGAAGCGGCCCAAGACCGAAGTCGATTTTTTGATGAACCTGTTGAGCCGGTTTTTGAAGCTGGAAGTGCCGCAGTTGAATGAAGATAACGTGCGCATGGAGTTCATTGGACGGCTGAGTGATTTGCCGACTGGCGTACAGGAAAAGCTGGAGTGGGCGCGGGAAGCGACCAGCCGCAACACTGGATTGTTGCTGACGCTGGCGCTGAATTATAGCGCCCGCAGCGAGATTGTGGATGCTTTCCGGTCGATGCTGGAAGCGGCGCGGAGCAATGGCGGCGTCGAGCATTTGAAGATCAGCGAAGAGGAAGTTTGCCGCCATCTTTATACCAAGCATTTGCCTGATCCCGATCTGGTGATTCGAACAAGTGGCGAAATGCGGCTGAGCAATTTCTTGTTATGGCAGCTTGCATATGCGGAGATTTATGTGACCCCGACGCTGTGGCCCGAATTTGGCGGAGTGCATTTGCTGGAAGGCATTGCCGATTATCAGAAGCGCGACCGGCGCTACGGCGGCCTGAAGGAAGATGGTCATGCTGCACACGGTCACGCGCACGTCGATAGCAAGGCATCACGGAGCTAGGCGCCCTTTGCAACTTCTCAAGCGCGTTCTCACCGCAGTCGTCCTAATTCCGATTGTCCTATTGTTGGTGCTGCGCGCGCCGACACCGATTGTGGCCATGGTGGCCGCGCTGGTCGCGCTGCTCGCGGTGCAGGAATTTCTCAAGTTGTCGGAAGCGTATGGCATCAAGCCGATGCGCTGGCCGACGTTCTTGTTCGTCGGAGTTTTCTTTGTACTAATCGCGGTCAGCGCAGGACAGGAAACGCCGTTGCTTTCTTCGGCGTCATTTGCTTCGGCGGCGGTGTTTGCGGCGGCGATCGCTCCGTTTGTTTTTCTCACGATTGGGATGCGGCGCGCGAATTTGAGTTCAGCATTTCCGGCGGCGCTAGTTTCCTTGGCGGCGTTTGCCTACATCGCGCTGCCCCTGGCGTTTCTGGTGCAGTTGCGCGAGCAGTGGTCGGGAGCGTTTCTGCTGCTCTACTTGCTCATTCTGGTTTGGGCGGGAGACATCTTTGCCTACTTTGTAGGACGCGCCCTGGGCAGGCATCTCATGTCGCCGCGGGTAAGTCCAAAGAAAACGTGGGAGGGCGCGGCGGCCTCTCTGGCGGCGAGCATGATTTTAGGCGTGGTG
>Ga0182012_10002249_pt1 | contig 20973 bp, 22 predicted proteins | sample 612S2SmetaG_FD_120486 | JGI IMG/M metagenome (GOLD analysis project Ga0182012, IMG submission 120486) | Permafrost microbial communities from Stordalen Mire, Sweden - 612S2S metaG | ecosystem: Environmental > Terrestrial > Soil > Wetlands > Permafrost | place: Sweden: Stordalen | collected... | reverse complement strand
TCCCTCTAACGAGACCCCGGCAAATAGGCCCTGCGTCCGAGACCATGACAGAATCTCAGCATGCAGTTGAGCGTCGGTTTGAGCCGAAGAAGAGCGGCCAACGGGGCCGGCTGCAACAGAAGCGTCGCCGCCCAAAGTGAACTTACTTTCCAGCAGTCTGTTCTCGCCGCTTTCGTTCATGACTAGCATGATCACATCGGTTTCCTTCGCGCCAATTTGAAAACCGACGCTACCGCCTTCGATGCGGATTGTTGCCGGAGCGGACCAGCCAGTTCCGCTAGCCTTGCGGCAAGATAAGTAGCCGGTGCCAAACTTGGCGCCTACTATGAATGCCGCACCCTTCTCGTTGGGAACCACGACGATGCAGTGTGCCTTATCCAATAAGTCTTTTGGGATAGCTTTGTCGGGCGTTGCCATGATCTCCGACAAAACCAACGTTGCTTGGTCTAGCCGTTTTGCCTGGCTGTTTTCCTGGGCTACCAATGGTGAGATTGCCAAGGCAGCTAATAAAATGATTCGCATTGTTTCTTTAAACCTTTCAGTCCACCTAGTTAGGCCCAATCGGGACTTTAATGTAGGCGACCAAGTCTTAAGTGCACGACTAACGCCAACCTGCCCATTCGTTGAGCCCATTCATGCAGAATCATCCGCAGCGGGATTTACTAGCCGAAGTGACGGATGACAATTGACCACCCATGGTCAGATGACGAATCGCGGTCAGTGATTTACCGCGTTTAGCGGTGCCGTTACGCAGAACCAACCCCAAAACCGCTGATTAGGTGCTACGGTGCTTGGCGTGCCCAAAGAACGGCATGAAAACACAAGATGAGGAGAACCTTCCGCGGCTACGTAGGAGTTTAACGAGAGACAAAGGTCTAGGGCCAAATTCGGCTGGCCAATCCGGCGACACTCAAGGCTTGTCAGACGAAGAAGACGCAGACTCAGAAAGCGTCGTCGGATTGCTCGAGGAAGGGCAGGCATTCGAAGCCGAGGCAATTGGCGGTGTGGAAGACTCCGATGGGGACTTCACAGAACTCCATACGAAACAAGTTTTAGAGGACGACGTTCCTTTGGAATATTTGAATCCAGACTAGCGGTGGGCCTAATCTGAGAACGACACCCCAGCGAATCGCTCATTTCGTTTACTGATGAGCCTGGAGCAAAGCGGCTTCTTCCGCGCCAACCTCGGCTCGTTCTTTTCGTAGATCGAGCCGAATTCTTCCGAACAGACCCATGTATACGTTCGCGATCCAAACCAATGCGAAGCCGGCAATGAGATAACCACGCCAGTCTGTATACAACAGCTTAAAGCGAGTGATAATCATCAGGAAGGCCGCGGTCACATAGTGACTGAAGCAGTACTCGCAGGTAAACAGGTAAAAAAATTTCCGTTGGTAAATGCGTCGGCATATCTTGCTTTCCGAAACGCAGTAATCACGTAATTCACGAACGACTTCTTCATGGGTAACTGTCCACGCAATGGAGGCGATGGGCAGAGCAAGAATAAACAGCGAGAGAAGTTGGAGCGATATGCTCATTTTGACTGCGACTGGACGTGAGCGCGAGCTAATAACTGCTCGGTTGCTCGAGCCCAGTCTTCTTCTGGCGATCCATCGGGGCATCCGCGCGCTTTCCACAGATCGAATGCGAGTTCAGCGGTCTCGTGGTGATTAAATGTTACGACTCCATGCCGATTCAAAGATGTTTGGGTTTGCTGATGTGCGGAGCCGGAATGCTCAAGAGCTATACGGGAATGCTCGTGTCCGGACTCATGCTCGCCCTTTCCATGCTGCGCGGCGGCGCGGTGAGCATGCGCCGCTAAATCGTGCAGTTCAGCAGCGCGTTGGTGGTTCTCGTAGTGCGATCCGTTGTTGTAGCGAGTTGACATCTTATAGCGCCTCGATTCGGCCCGATTTGTTGTGAGCTTCTTTGGCTAGCTTGAACGCGTGATCGGAATACTCTAGCGCGCGTTCCGCGTGCCATTTACTAGCGTCGTGTGCGCCCTTTTCATTGTGTTCAGCGGCCGTGCGATGAGCGTGTGCCGCATGTTCATGTTGTTTGGCAGCTTCCCAGTGTTGTTCATGCATGAAATCACCTCAGTCGTGTGACTGCACGTGGGCGGCCAACGGCTTCGATTAACTAGTTAGGCAATTGGCGAAAGCAACGTCCCACTTACTCTCCCTTGGCTAGCGGAGAAATGCACTGGTGCTCGACGAAATCTGGTCACTTGACCGTATGACGTTAATCGGTGTCGAGTCTTGTTGGCCATTTTATTCAAACGAAGCCTCATAAAGTTGCAGTTGGTCTTGCGCGTGCTCTTACACATTCGGTTATTGAATTGAAAAGGAGTAAGAACATGTCTGAACAAAATTCGGTAGTTGCCATATACGGAGCGCATACTGGGGCGGAAGAAGCGGTAAAAGAACTGCAGCGTGGTGGCATTGACATGCACAGCTTGTCGATTGTCGGCCGAGATTATCACACCGACGAGAACGTGGTTGGCTACTACAACACTGGCGACCGGATGAAATACTGGGGCAAAATTGGAGCGTTTTGGGGGGGCTTCTGGGGTTTGTTATTCGGTTCAGCCTTCTTCGCAATACCGGGCCTCGGGGCTGTACTAGTGGCTGGTCCTCTCGTCGCTTGGATCGTTGGAGCTTTAGAGGGTGCGATCGTTGTTGGCGGCTTAAGTGCAGTTGGTGCTGGGTTATTCAGCTTGGGTATTCCTAAAGACAGCGTCTTGAAGTATGAGACGGCCCTGAAGACTGACAAGTACCTGTTAGTGGTCCACGGCTCAGCGGAAGAAGTGGAAAAAGCGAGAGAGATCCTAGAAGGCACGCATCCGGAAAATGTAACGTTTCATTCCGCGGAACGGTTGAGTGCGACCGCAAGGTAAATGGGAATCCGAGGTTATACAAAGGAACGACAATGCTGAGGAATTCAAACAAGTTGAAGGGGCTTGCCATCCACGCGACCGACGGCGAGCTTGGCACGGCGGAAGAGTTCTATTTCGACGATGAGTCATGGACCATCCGCTATCTGGTCGTTGAAACCGGTGGCTGGTTAGGAGGCAAGCGAGTACTCATCTCGCCGTACTCGATAGCCCAGGCCGATTGGTTAGCAAGGCGAATTGACGTGGCTTTAACAAAAAAACAAGTTGAAAACAGCCCAAGCGTTGATACGCAGTTGCCAGTATCGCGACAGCATGAAGCCAACTACCTGAACTATTACGGTTATCCGTACTATTGGGGCGGCCCTTTTTTGTGGGGGCCAGGCTATTACCCGTCTGGCTTGGCCGTTCCTGCGAAAGCGGCTCAAGAGACTAGAACAAATAGCAATCTTACCGATTCTCACCTACGGAGTATTGATTCCGTGGAAGGCTATCACATTGAAGCGATTGATGGAGGCATTGGTGCAATAAACGGTTTCATTGTTGACGATGAAGCTTGGGCCATACGCTACATTGAGGCGGTCACAAAGAATTGGTGGCCTGGGAAAGATGTTCTTTTTTCGCCGGGTTGGATGAAAAGAGTAAGCTGGGCGGAATCTAAAGTTTATGTGGGTCTCACGCGTGAAGCGATCAAGAGTTGCCCAGAGTATATCGAGTCAAGGCTGATTACTCGAGAATATGAAAACGAGATCTACTTGCATTATGGCCAGCCGCCCTATTGGCTGCGTCAAGAAGATCGCGTAAATGAGCCTTCCCTAAGCAGCGTTTAAAGTTTGGGCATGGGCATCCAAGGTTAGGGCGGATGCCCATGGTTTTTTGCTGCATCAAAATGTCGCCCTAGAAATCGCCCAGCGATGGGCAGAGGAGAGAGATTATGCTTTGGACACTAGTTGCTGTGTTATTGATTCTTTGGTTGCTGGGCTTTAGTCTCGGCATAGGCGGTGGTTTAATCCACATACTGCTAGTAGTAGCGTTAGTAGTGATCGTGATTAACTTGTTGAGTGGCCGGCGTAGTGTAGTGTAGCTCGCGCCGAATTTCAGGTGCAGACCCCTTCAGACTACCGCTCCAAAAAGTTTTCCCACACCGGCAGTTACGGTCATAGCGATAACACCCCACAGTGTAACCCGCGCTGCACCAATGAGGATGTTCGCGCCGCCCACATGCGCCGCAAGACCGCCCAGTAGCGCCAGAAATAGTAACGAGCTGAGGGAAACCAGCAGAATGACACTCGATGAGGACGCGAAAATCGCAACGAGCATGGGCATAGCGGCGCCTACCGAGAAGCTCGCCGCGGACGCAAGCGCTGCCTGCATCGGGCGTGCTCCCAGAGTGTCGGTGATGCCCAATTCGTCTTTGGCGTGGGCGCCAAGCGCATCCTGAGACATCAACTGGGCGGCAACCTGTTTGGCGAGGTCCGGCTTAAGACCTCGCTTAACGTAGATGGCAGCCAGTTCCTCGTGCTCGCCCACATCGTCTGTTTTGAGTTCGGTCTGTTCGAGGGCTAACTCCGCTTTTTCGGTATCCGCCTGCGAATGGACCGATACATATTCGCCGGCCGCCATCGACATCGCGCCGGCGACGAGTCCTGCGGCTGCCGTGAGCACTATGCTCTTATGATCGATGTTTGCGCTTGCCACGCCAAGTACCAAGCTCCCAGTAGAAAGGATGCCATCGTTTGCACCCAATACCGCGGCGCGGAGCCAACCAACTCTGTTGATTCTGTGTTTCTCATTGCTTCTTGCCGGTATCTTGAAGTTCATCTTCATGGCGCCTTGGCTTTTCTGATTTGCAAGAAATAGGCCAACCTACTTGATACAAGGATGCTACGCATCGGTTAGCGACCGTATCTGGTCAATTGACCGTATGTTGTTAATCAGCGCCGACCTTTATTAAGCATTTAGGCAAGGAAAACGCTTTACGTGTAGTTGGCGCTAAGCGTGCTCCAACCATTTGTATACAGCCGTCGAAGCGGGCGTCGCGGCAATATAGGTGAGTTTTGTACCAAACGAGGAGAGATCAAATGCTGAGAGATGCAAGTGAATTACAAGGTCTGGTAATCCGAGCCACCGACGGTGAGCTTGGAACGGCACAGCAATTCTACTTCGACGACCAATCGTGGGCGATCCGTTACTTTGTTGTGGAAACAGGAGGCTGGTTCGATGGCAAGAAAGTGCTTATTTCGCCATACTCTGTGCTGAAGTCGGACTGGGATGCGAAACATATAGATGTAGGGCTAACGAAGAAACAGGTGCAGGACAGTCCCAGCATCGATACGCATTTGCCCGTTTCCCGCCAACACGAAGTTACCTACCTAGGCTATTACGGCTATCCGTATTATTGGAGCGGTCCCTTTCTTTGGGGCCCTGGCAACTACCCGTCTGGAATGGCCGTGCGAACAATCGTCCCTCAGCGGGACAGGACGGATCAAAATTCCGAAAGGGCCAATGAGACCCACCTTCGCAGCACGGAAGCGGTTACCGGGTATCACGTCGAGGCCACTGATGGTGAGATCGGCCACGTGCATGGCTTCATCTTGGATGAGGACCTTTGGTCTATTCGTTACGTTGTGCTCGCAACGACCAATTGGTGGCCTGGCAAGAAGGTGTTAGTGTCTCCGGACTGGATCAAGAAAGTCAGCTGGGGAGAAGACAGGTTATTTACAAGCCTAACCCGTGAGGCGATTAAGGACGCTCCTGAGTACATTGAATCGAGAAAGATTTCTCGAGACTACGAAGACGACCTCTTTGCGCACTACGGCCGGGCGCCTTACTGGCAGGACGAAACCGAGCCTAAATCTTCGTTTTCCGCGAGTAGCGTTTAGGTTTTCGAATGGGCGTCCAGTCTACAGGGGATGTCGACGAGTTGTTGTTTCATGAATATTTAGTTTAGAACTCACCCAGTGATGGGTATAGGAGAAGAGATTATGCTTTGGACACTAGTTGCTGTATTACTGATTCTTTGGTTGCTGGGCTTTAGTCTCAGCATCGGTGGTGGTTTGATCCACATACTGCTGGTCGTGGCGTTGGTGCTAATCGTGATTAACTTGTTCACTCGTAGGCGTAGCAGCATGATCTAATTTTCGCTTGATCTTTCTAACCTCGGAGCTCCGATGACTAGGATTCAGAGGGCAAGAGGCAAGAAGCAGAGTTTCGTACCGCGGCGCTTTCGAAGGTTTTTCGATCAGTTGGGTCCAGGTTTAATTACCGGGGCTGCAGACGACGATCCATCGGGAATTTCCACTTATTCGGTTACGGGAGCCGCCTTCGGCTACTCTCCGCTGTGGACAGCGTTATTTTCGTTTCCATTGATGGTTGCGGTGCAGATGATGTGCGCACGCCTCGGTATGGTGACGGGCGAAGGCCTCGCGGGTGTCATTCGCCGGCGCCACTCAAAGTGGGTGTTATGGGGCGCCTGTACACTGCTCGTCGTGGCGAATACCGTTAACATCGGGGCTGATCTTGGGGGCATGGGAAAAGTTACCGAGATGTTAAGTGGCGTTAGTAGTGTTTACTGGACGCCCATCTATGCAGTACTCATTGGGTCATTTCTTATTTGGTCTTCCTACTACACGATTGCTCGTATCTTCAAATGGCTCACCTTAATTCTGGTTTCTTATGTATTGGCTGCATTCTTCGCCAAGCCCGATTGGGCTGCGGTAATTCGCGCAACCTTCCTGCCGCACATTGAGTGGACTGGTCTTTACTGGGCCACGCTAGTTGGACTTTTTGGAACTACAATTTCTCCTTACCTGTTCTTCTGGCAAGCATCCGAGGAAGTCGAAGAAGAACGGGAACAAGGGCAATTGACACTCGAATCGCGTCAAGGCGCCACGGACTTCGAGATCGGCAAGTCGAGAAACGATGTCGTTACGGGGATGTTCTTCTCCAATCTGATCATGTACTTCATCATTCTGACAACGGCGGCAACACTGCATGCGCACGGCAGGACGACGATCTCGACCGCGAAAGATGCAGCCGAGGCGCTGAGACCATTGGCTGGGAATGGAGCCTATTGGCTGTTCAGTTTGGGTCTAATTGGTGCAGGTATGATTGGCGTTCCTGTTCTTGCTGGATCGAGTGCTTACGCGGTTTCGGAAGGCGCTGCGTGGCGTGGGTCTTTAGCAGACAAGGCCAGTCTCTCTCGCCAGTTCTATACAGTCATCGCTGTGGGACTCGCGCTTGGGCTTGCCTTAGATTATTTCGGATTCAATGCCGTTTCGATGCTGTTTTGGTCGGCGGTTTTAAATGGCGTGCTGGCCCCACCCCTGATTGTCATTGTGCTGTTACTAACTAGTAATCCAGCGGTAATGGGGGCGCGAGCAAATCCCTTGTGGCTAGCTATGCTCGGGTGGGTGACTGTAGTTGTTATGACCATCGCCAGTTGCGCGATGTTTGCTACTTGGAAATGAAGTTTATGGAGATACGCCGTTCGCTCAACAGCCAATCACGTCAGTAGGCGAGACCCGAGGCAACATAAGGCTGAGATGGGTAGCCGAGTTTTCGCTTCATCGTGTGGTGGGTTGGAAGTCGGAATACCAGTCTTCTTCGGCCGAGTTGTGCTTAATGAAATGCAGCACCCTTGCGTAAGAATGCATAGAGAAGTGCGTGATTTGCCAGATGCCGGCAGCCACCGGAGTTTTCTCGATTTCGAAGCGTGTTCCTGGTTCTACTTCCGCCAGAAAAGCTCCGATTGAGACTGGCCTGATCACTTGTGCCGTCACCTTGACCCATTCGTAAGTCTCCTGATCGACCCACATCTCGCCCCGCATTCCAGGCAGTACTTGGCAGTCCAGGTTTGGAGGCTTGTAACCTCGCTTCGGAGTTGCAGTTAGAACCCAGACTGTTCGAGACCCGACTTTGCGAGTATCGGCGATCTTGAAATCGAAGCCTTTAGACAACTGCGACATCATTTCGTGATCGCTCTTGAGCTGCTTTAAATAATCGGCTACTCGTCTTTCTCGTCCCTCGGGGGTTTGTTCGCGTCGCTCGGTTGCGGTCTTCTCTTGTTTCTCTGATTCGATGGTCTCCTGTGCCGGCGAGAGGGACATACCTGTAGCCAGCAACCGCTGATAAGGCGAACCATCGATCATCGTCACTTGAAAGGTCTTTGTAGTCTTCCCCGTCCGATCTCTCTCCTTAAAGTTGAACTTCGGCTCGGCGGCGAAGTCTTTGTCGTTCGCTGCAACCGAGCGTTCAACAATCGTGCTTACATCGGGTTGGGCTTTGCCGGCGAGGATTATCGCCCCAATTAATGGAGACAGAATTAGGTTGCGCCAGAGTTTCCCATGGGCCTTATCGTGTTGTAGGTTCAGTTTCAAGTGTCTTCTCTGAACTTATAAAAATCGCCGTCAAAATGCCGTCAAATGAGGAAACGGTCGTAGAAACAAAGTTGGAGGCCGATTGAGATCAACTTTTTTTTGAGAGGCCAATATTTTTGACCTAGTTTTGACGTTTTTCGCGGTAAATTCCAACAAGTGGCTATCGCGATGCCACTAAACAAGATCGCTTTGGTGGGCTAGAGCTGCAAGCTTCTACGCTTTGGCTTTTAGGTTCCAGTCAGATTAGGCAGCATTCCAACGTTTTTTAAGGGAGAGTAAACCATGTGTGACTATTCATTGATGGCGATTCCCAATCGCTTGGCCGCGTCCGGCGAGGACCTTGTCGTTCACCGATTTGCCGTAGGGGCTGTTGGTTTGGCTTCGCCGGTCGATATTGACACAAGAAAGAGTTGCCGCAAAACTCAAAGACTCTGGATGAAGTTCAAAGAGTTTTTTTCGCAAGATGAAAAGATTCCGGCTGTCTGCATTCCACCTGGCGCGCGATTGATCGTTCGAGACATTCCTCAAGCCCTCCAACGAACGTTTGGTCTCCGAAATGATATGGAGGAGGCCATCTTCACTCAGGTCACGGCCACCGCAGACAGTTATCGGGACGCACTTCGCTTCAATAATGGAACTGAAGTTCTTTTGCAGAGGCTCGCCGAAGGTCAGCGCGTGCGAGTACTAAACGTTTCTTCTAGTGAAGAGTGGGAGCCACATCCCGAGAATCGTGTTTCTATGCGAATGGCCTAAAGAAACGGTTGCTATCCATCCACAGAATCAAAGTATTTATCGTGATAATCAATCAAAAAGACAAAATCGAGGGTTTCGATACCCTCGCAGATCTTGCTTTGAATTTGCGCTGGTCTTGGAATCACGCAAGCGACGAAATCTGGCGGCAACTGGATCCGAAACTCTGGGAGATCACAAACAACCCTTGGGTAGTTTTGCAAACGGCCTCCCACGAGAAGATCAAAAACGTTCTCACCGATCCCGTTTTCCGGAGGAAAGTTGACGAGCTTGCTGAATCCAGGCGGCAATCGTTAGAGGCGCCCGCCTGGTTTCAGAAAAACTACCAGAATGCGGCGCTTACTTGTGCTGCTTATTTCAGCATGGAGTTTATGTTGAGCGAAGCTTTGCCCATTTACTCGGGCGGTCTTGGCAATGTAGCCGGCGATCAGTTGAAAGCAGCCAGTGATATTGGCGTGCCCGTCGTCGGTGTGGGATTGCTGTATCAACAGGGATATTTTCGCCAAGTAATCGACAAAGACGGGGGGCAACAAGCACTGTACCCTTATAACGACCCAGGCCAGTTGCCGATAACGCCTCTGCGCCGCAAAGATGGCGAATGGTTGCGCTTGGAGATCGCGCTGCCGGGGTACTCCGTCTGGTTACGCACCTGGCAAGTACAAGTGGGTCGAGCGAAGCTTTATTTGCTCGACAGCAATGACGCGGCCAACTTTCCAGCTCACCGAGGTATCACGAGTGAACTCTACGGGGGCGGGCCTGAGCTTCGCTTGGCGCAGGAGATTCTTCTGGGGATCGGAGGTTGGCGCCTCCTTAACGCAATCGGGCTGGCTCCCGAGGTGTGTCATTTGAATGAGGGACATGCTGCCTTCGCCGTTTTGGAGCGGGCCCGAAGCTTCATGGAAGCTACCGGCCAGCCCTTTAGCGCTGCGATGGCCGCCACACGAGTAGGAAATCTTTTCACAACCCATACTGCGGTCGCAGCGGGTTTTGATCGGTTCGACCCGGCGCTCATCGAGCACTACCTGGGCGGATATGCACAGGACAAACTTGGTATTTCGCTGCATGATTTGCTCGCTCTGGGGCGTCAGAATGCTGAAGATTCGTCAGAGCAATTCAATATGGCGTACTTGGCTATCCGAGGTTGCGGAGCCGTGAGCGGCGTGAGTGAACTGCATGGCAAGGTGAGCCGACATATCTTTCGACCTCTCTTTCCCCATTGGCCAGAGGATGAAGTCCCAATTGGATCTGTAACCAATGGAGTGCACGTACCGACCTGGGACTCCGCTGCCGCCGACAGCCTTTGGACAGAAGCTTGCGGGAAGGATCGCTGGCGGGGATCAACAAAGAATTTAGACCAGGAGATTCGCCGAGTTCCCGATGCCAAGCTCTGGCAATTCAGAAGCGATGCCAGCAAAGCCCTTGTAGAATTTGCCCGCCAGCGATTGTCCCAGCAACTCACCGCTTCAGGTTCGTCTCTCCAGACGGTCGAAGCTGCCAAACATTTCTTTGATCCAAACATTTTGACACTGGGGTTTGCCCGCCGTTTTGCCACTTATAAGAGACCGGACCTGCTACTACACGACCGGCAGCGTCTATTGCGGATACTAACTAATGTTGAGCATCCAGTTCAACTCATCATCGCGGGAAAGGCTCACCCGGCAGACGAAGCGGGACAGGACTTAATCAAGAGATGGGTGCAATTCATCCGGCAGCCTGAGATTCGTCCGCATGCTGTTTTTCTCGCTGATTATGACATGCTTCTGACTGAACATCTTGTGCAGGGAGTCGACGTCTGGATCAACACGCCTCGGCGTCCTTGGGAGGCGTGCGGCACCAGCGGCATGAAGGTGTTGGTGAACGGAGGAATCAATCTTTCGGAGCTCGACGGCTGGTGGGCGGAGGCCTACACTCCTGAAGTTGGTTGGGCCGTCGGAGATGGGAAAGAACATGGCACGGATCCCGCCTGGGATTGTGCCGAAGCGGAGGCGCTCTATCGCTTACTGGAGCGTGAAGTGATTCCCCAGTTCTATAACCGTAACGCTGAAGGAATTCCTATCGCTTGGGTAGGACGAATGCGGGAGAGTATGGCTCAGCTCACACCGCGCTTTTCTGCAAGTCGTGCCGTGTGCGAATACGCTGAAAAACACTATATTCCGGCGGCGGCGGCTTACGGCGCGCGTGCTGCCAACAAAGGCGCGGCGGGCAGGCAATTGGCCGATTGGCAACAATGTTTGCGGGAACAGTGGAGGAATCTGCGATTCGGCGAAATGAAAATAGCGGCTAACGGCGATGCAGACTCCTTTGAGGTGGAAGTCGATGCCGGCGAGTTGGATCTGAATTCAGTGCGCGTAGAGTTGTTTGCGGATGGAGTCAACGGAGCCCTTCCTCTGCGTCATGAGATGAAGCGGCTGAGTCCATCTCCGGCCACGCCCAGCATTCAGAGATATGGATTGGACCTTCCAAAAACTCGTCCGGTTGGTGACTATACAGCGCGCGTGGTACCCTGCTTTATCGGTGCCGCTATTCCGCTGGAGGCCTCGCAGATTTTATGGCAACGTTGACGAAAACGGGCCAGCGTGAGCCAATCGACCATCTTGCTATTCGTAGGATTCTTGTTCCGATTGTGTTTGCAGATTTGTCGAGGCACATTTTGCCTCAGGCCGCTTGGCTCGCGCACCGCTTACAAGCGGAGATAATTCTCCTGCATGTGGTTGAACCGCTCAATTATCCCGCTGGTATTTTCGAGGCGGGAGATAAGTTCACGGCGCAAGACCTGACATCCCGTGTCGTCGGTCAGGCTCAGCGTGATTTGGCCCAGATCCTCCTCTCGGAACGCGACGGTATCGCCGTCACACGTCTGCTGCTACACGGTAATCCGGCCATGGAAATTGCTAAAACCGCATTAAACGAGAACGTCGATCTCATCATGATGGCAACCCGCGGTCTTGGGGCGTTTCATCGCTTTCTGTTGGGCTCTGTAACCGCGAAGGTGCTGCATCAGAGCGATTGCCCCGTCTGGACAGGAGCTCACCTGGAAGACCCTGCGGTAGGCGACTTCGGAGTACGAAATGTTCTCTGCTCGGTAGATCTTAGCCATCACAGTTACCGAACGGCAGGGGTCGCGGCTCAGCTGGCAAAATCGCTAGGCGCAGCTCTCACCCTTGTCCACATAACTGAGAGCGTTGGCACCTACGGTCCCGGAGGATTACGGGTCGATCCCGTTTGGAAGCAGACGATTGTCGGCTTCGCAACCGACGAGATGGAAAAGCTCCAACAAAGTGTTGGGACCAGAGCTGAAGTGATCATAGATAGCGGCAACGTGTTGCAACTGTTGAATCACGCCGCAGAACGCACGAAAGCTGACCTATTGGTGATTGGACATAGCCCGGTGCGTGGCCACCTAGGAGAGAACGGCAACGGCTATGCCATTATCGGCGACTCCCGGATTCCAGTGCTAAGCGTTTGAGAGATTCGGGTGAAGTAATAAAACTTCTTTTACTCGGCTAACTAATTCGGTGGTTGTAAACGGCTTTGGAAAGATCTCGAATTCCAGAACAGCCTCACGAGTTTCCAGGTCCGCGTCATCAAGCATGCCGGCAACAATGAGAACGGGAAGCCCTGGGCTGGTAAGCCGCAAATAAATCGCGGCATCATGGCCCGAAACATTTTCTGTGTAAGGACGGACCATGAGCAGGTCGAATTTGTATTGCTTCAGTAAGTTCTCAGCAGCCCCAACATCCACTGCAGTAAGAACGGAGTAACCCGCCGATGCAAGTGCTTTTTTAATAACATTTCGGATACCACGGTCGGAGGAAAGGAGCAAAATGGTTTCGTCCATCGAAGTTATGACCTTGATTGGAGGCTAGACCGCAGAAACTTCAAGTTGCCGCGGTCTTCACTCTTAATTGGAGGACGTGGCTTTCTGATTCTTCACCTGTAGTTCGTTTACTACCTGATTTACATTTTGGATGGCGGCAGCGATCTGTTGGCCCTGCGCTCGCTTAGCTTTGGAATTAACGTCGCCGGTCAATGTCACGACGCCATTTTTGACGGTAAACTTCACTTTGTCGTCGAGCTTTGCTTCAACCAATGCAGCATTAAGGTTTCCAGTAATGCCGTTGTCAAGGTCGGAGTTCACGGTCTTCGCATCTGATTGGCCCGGCGGAATTACGGCAATTTGATTAGCCACCACTTCGCTGCCAGCAACCGACTTGGCTAAAGATTCTGCCTGTGCTTTGTCGCCCTCCGCAGGGACGTGTCCACCTAACGTAATAACTCCCTTTTCGGCATCTTGGCTCGATGTTACGTCCTTCAGTCCAGCTTGATCAAGCGATGTCCTGAGCGTGGTGTTGAGATCGGGCGCTTTTGACGCTGTCGTTGTACAGCCTAAGAGCACCCCGAGAGAGACGAGCGCCAATAAGGCGAGCGCCGGTTTGAGATTCTTCATAATGTTTCCCCTTGTTAATTAGGTTGTGGAAATGCTTTTGGGGGCGCAATAAGTTTGATCAAATCTGGTCAAGTGACGGCATGTGGCCGCCTTCCTATCCTGCGCCTGGCTTAAAGTGGCAAGTCCCTCAAGATTTCGAAAGACTTGCCGTTACTAACTTACTTTGCTGCCGCCGCTACGGCCGGCTGAGCTGACTTTTCATGCGCCAGCTTCGATGATGCATGAGCCTTGGTGGAATGATCGAGAGCTTCCTTCGCGTGCTGTTCGCAAGCTTCGTGGTGTCCCTTGCTACAGTACTCTGCTGCAGCGCGGTGGCTCTTGGCTGTCGTCTCGTGTTCATGCGCCGCGGCACTGTGTGCTTCAACAACATGGTTGTCTTTGTTCATTGAAATACTCCTTTTTCGATGCCCCGCGAGTCGGGATCATCTCTGAAGTTTGTGCACGAGGGTGGCCTTCTGGTCGGATACTGTTTGAATGTCTTTTGACGTTATATTGACCTTATTTCCATTACAGTGGAGCAGTGAATCCACCACTAGAGATCAACCAGACAGCAGGTATCAGGCGTTTGCCGGTTATCGGCGCGAATTGGAAGCTGCACAAAAACCCGCTAGGAACCGAGTCTTTCTTTGATACATTTCGATCCCTGGTCGAGGATTTTGGTTACTGCGAGATCGTGATCTGTCCCCCCTTTCTCGATATTCCAACCGCCGTGAGTGCTGCCGAAGAAACAACAATCCACATCGGTGCGCAAGATCTATTTTGGGAGAACGATGGCGCCTTTACGGGAGAAGTCTCGGGGGAAATGATCAAGGATTCAGGCTGTTCGCACGTGATTGTCGGGCATAGCGAGCGCCGGCACTACTTTGGCGAAACAGATGAGAGCGTACTTAAGAAGCTTGTGGCAGCGCTCGACGCCGGGCTCACTCCGATCGTTTGCATTGGAGAGCGCGAAAGTAAGAATGTCGAGCCCGTCCTTGAAAAACAGTTTAGGTGCGGTATTGCCCCACTCTCCCCTGAGCAGTTTTCGAAACTGATCATCGCTTATGAACCAATTTGGGCCATCGGGGCGGGGAAGACGGCCACCCCGGAGCAGGCGGCAACTGCTCACCGTCTAATCCGCGGCCATGTCACAAAACGTTTTGGCGCGCAAGCTGCGAATCAGGTCCGCATCATCTACGGCGGCAGCGTGAAACCTGAAAACGCGGAAAGTCTCATGGCACAGCAAGAGATCGATGGATTTCTAGTGGGCGGGGCCAGTCTCGATCCTGTTACATTCGCTACGCTTGTGAATCTTCGCAAGGAAGAAGAGAAAAGTGAATCAAGAATTGAAAGTAGAGCAACTATGTCCAAGACTCTTGTCGGTCTGTTTGAGAATTCGCAAGTAGCGGAAGAAGTCGTTCGCGATCTTGATGCGAATAAGTTTCCGCAAAATGAGGTTCGCGTATTGCGAGAGCCCCTGGATATGCCGGTAACCGACGCCACGAGTATGCCCCGCACTGATTTTGAAGTTAGATTAGAACAGGAGTTAACCGCCATTGGAGCTACTGTTCCAGAAGCAAGTGCTTACGCTCAAGGAGTTAGAAGCGGTGGGGTGCTGGTTTTCGCAACTGGAACGAACCAACAACTCGATAGTGCGACCGACATCATGAACCGGCATGGAGCACTGCAGGTTGAAGAGCTTACCGGCAGGGAGCCGAATACCGCGGCGATGATCGGCAAGGAAGTGCCTCTTGCGTATGCAACATCGACCCAAGCAGGCAGAATCCGTCAATCGGGTGGCGGGGCACGCATGTTCGTCTGGTAGTGCGGCTGCAAGTTCGAGGAAACTAAATGAAACCGGTAAACCGCACCAGAGCACTCCACGATCTTGGCCAGAGCCTTTGGCTTGATAACATCACGCGAGGTCTCCTGACAAGTGGGACGTTGGGAGACTATATTCGCAATCTCTCCGTAACTGGGCTAACGTCGAACCCATCTATCTTCGACTTGGCGATAAGGCACTCCAATTTCTACGACAAAGCGATCCAAGAGAAGAAAACTTCGGGCAAGTCGGGCGAGGCTCTTTTCTTTGAGCTTGCAATAGAGGATTTGAGGCAGGCGGCCGATCTCTTCCGCCCGACCTACGATGCAACTGCCGGCATGGATGGCTGGGTTTCCTTGGAAGTTTCACCGTCGTTGGCATACGACTCTGACGCCACCATCAAAGCGGCGGCGCAACTGCATATTCAGGCGCAACGCAGCAACCTGTTCATTAAGATTCCCGGAACCCTTGAGGGGCTAGTAGCGATTGAGGAGTCAATCTTCGCCGGAGTACCAGTGAACGTCACTCTCTTATTCTCAGCAGAGCAATATGTCGCTGCCGCCGAGGCATATCTACGCGGGATCCAGCGGCGGATTACTGCAGGCCTTGACCCCAAGATTCATTCGGTTGCGTCGCTCTTCATCAGCCGGTGGGATAAAGCGTTGATGGGAAAAGTTCCGGCAACACTGCAAGATCGCCTGGGCATTGCCGTGGCAAGGCGCGTGTATTTGGCATATCGGGAATTCTTAGCATCTCCGCGCTGGAGCGTAGCCGCGGCTGCAGGCGCACCAGTCCAGCGCTTGCTGTGGGCCAGCACGGGAACCAAAGACCCCAAGGCCTCCGACGTGCTTTATGTGGAGTCGCTAGCCGCGCCCGATACGATTAATACCATTCCCGAAAAGACGTTGCTCGCCTTTGCCGATCACGGAAAAATTACTGAGACGATGCCTTTAAGTGGCGGAGACTCAGATTTTGTCCTCAATGAATTTGCTAAGGCTGGCATCAATGTTGGGAGCCTGGCCGCAAATCTCCAAAACGAAGGTGCAGATGGGTTCGTCAAATCCTGGAAAGATCTGCTAGATTGCATAGAGTCGAAGAGTTCCGCACTTGCGGCTACCTTCTAGGATTTACATGACAACGTTACAAAAAACACAAGACATCGTCCCGCTCAAGAGCCAACCTGCTTGGAAAGCTCTGGAAGACCATCATGCAAAGGTTCGGGATTTGCACCTACGGCAACTCTTCGCTACCGACCCGCAGCGCGGAGAAACCTTTAGTCTGGAGGCCCTTGGGCTCTATTTCGACTATTCCAAACACCGAATCACAACCGAAACAACGAAGTTACTAATAGAACTAGCTGAGCAAGCGGGCCTCCGCGAGCACATCGACGCGATGTTTCGCGGCGACAAAATCAATTTCACGGAGCAGCGCTCGGTCTTGCACGTCGCTTTGCGCGCTCCGAAACATGAGAAATTATTTTCCGATGGTGTCGACGTCGTGCCGGAAGTTCATGCCGTACTCGAAAAGATGGCCTCCTTTGCGCACCAGGTACGCAGCGGCGCTTGGAAGGGCCACACAGGGAAACGTATCAGAAACGTGATTAGCATTGGAATCGGCGGCTCTGATCTTGGGCCTGTCATGGCGTATGAGGCGCTCAAGCATTACAGCCAGCGCGACATGACCTTTCAATTTGTTTCAAACGTCGATGGAACCGACTTTGTCGAAGCGACACATGGCCTGAATGCAGAAGAGACGCTGTTCATCATTTGCTCTAAGACATTCACCACTCTGGAAACGATGACCAACGGCCATACTGCGCGAAAATGGGCGCTCAATCAATTGAAAGATGAGAAGGCGGTAGCGAAACACTTTGTCGCCGTCTCAACCAACACGGACAAAGTCGTGGAGTTCGGCATCGATAGCGCCAACATGTTCGGCTTCTGGGATTGGGTCGGCGGCCGTTATTCCATGGATTCCGCCATCGGACTTTCTACCATGATCGCCATCGGTCCTGAGCACTTCCAAGAGATGCTCGGAGGGTTTCACGCGATGGATGAACATTTCCGTAGCGCTCCGTTTCACCAGAACTTACCAGTTCTAATGGGACTGCTGGCCGTATGGTACAACACGTTCTTCGACGCCCAGACAGTAGCCGTTCTGCCGTATGAGCAATATCTCAAACGGTTTCCCGCTTACCTCCAGCAGTTGACTATGGAGAGTAATGGTAAGCAAGTGACGATCGATGGCAAACGCGTTAGCTATCAAACTGGACCGATCTATTGGGGCGAGCCTGGTACCAACGGGCAACACTCTTTCTATCAGCTCATCCACCAGGGAACGAAGCTCATTCCTTGCGACTTTATTGCTTTTAACCAGACTCTCAATCCGCTTGGCAATCATCACGAGTTGCTGTTGGCGAATGTATTCGCCCAAGCCGAGGCTCTGGCGTTTGGCAAGACGCCCGAAGAAGTTAAGTCGGAAGGAACGGCCGATTGGCTTGTTCCGCATCGCACCTTCGAAGGCAACCGGCCATCCACTGTGATCTTGGCTGAGCGGCTTACACCAGAAACGCTGGGTAAATTAATTGCACTTTATGAGCACAGCGTCTTCACCCAAGGCACCATCTGGCAGATCGACTCCTTCGATCAGTGGGGCGTAGAACTGGGCAAGGCGCTGGCGAATCGCATCATCCCAGAACTCGCAAGCACTTCAAACGCAGAATTGAAACATGATAGCTCCACAAATGCGTTAATTCGAAGATACCGCAAACTTAGAGCGAACTTGGGCAACTAAGAGATCAGAAATCTTTGCGCGAGATGCCGAGTTTCCGCATCATCGCGTTCAGCGTGGTCCGGTGCAAACCTAACTTAGTGGCGGCCGCGGTAACAACGCCGCCACTTTCGCGAAGAATCCTCACTATGTAATCGTGTTCCACTTGCTCCAGCGTCGCACTGCTATTTGACTCTGGAGCATCTTCGCGTATTTCGGCGAGTGGCGCGCAGAGGCTGGGCCCTTTAGAAAGAATGACTGCGCGTTCAATGAAGTTCTCAAGTTCCCTTACGTTGCCCGGCCATCGCCAACTTACCAGCGCCTCCATCGTGGTTATTGGTATTTTCTCGATCTTGCGTTCCATTTTCGCCGCATACTTCTTGGTGAAGTGCAGCACCAGTGCCGGTATATCTTCAGGACGGTCGCGCAGCGGGGGCGTCGTTATCGGAAAGACCTTCAATCGGTAATACAGATCGCTTCGAAAGAGCTTGTCACCCATCATTTGATTTAGATTTCGGTTGGTGGCTGCCAGTAGCCGCACGTCGATCGGAATGGTGCGCGTTCCACCCAATCTCTCAAATGACTTTTCCTGCAAAGCGCGGAGCAATTTCGGTTGCAGCTCAATCGGAATATCGCCAACCTCATCCAGAAAGAGGGTGCCTTTATGAGCCATTTCGAAGCGGCCTATCTTCTGGCTCAAAGCACCTGTAAATGCGCCTCTCTCGTAACCAAACAACTCGCTTTCTAAGAGCCCCGTCGGTATAGCGGCGCAGTTCAAGGTAACGAAAGGCAAACTACGCCGGGGACTGATCTTGTGAATGGCTCGGGCTATTAACTCCTTGCCAGTGCCTGTTTCACCCAGGATTAATACTGTGGCATCCGTGGGCGCAACAAGTTCCACCTGACCCATGACACGCTTCATTGCCACGCTTGTTCCCACGATATCCGAGTAGTCGCCAAGGCCCTCGTTCGATTCTTCCTCAATCGTCTCAAGCCGGTCACGCTCCCGCAAGTCCTGTACGAAGGTGATCCAGCGGAAGGGAGATAGCTTTAGTAGGGCTGTGGCAACCAGCACAGGAACGCGCGCGCCATCTTTTTGAATCAACTCTTTTTCAAAAGGAGTACAGGCGCCAAATCGTAATTCTTCTTCGTGCGCTAACTCGTCCAGAGCGGAATATTCGGGAGGCGTAAGATCGGGCCAATGCAGGCGTCCGGCCAGCAGATCCTCGCGGGTGTATCCCACGATTTCGAGAAACGCATCATTCGCCTCCGGAATGTGGTCGAACTCGCCAGAAACAATGCCTGCGATCGTCGATTCCGCCCGCACTGGTCGCGAACGTCCACGCTCTCGGCGTAACTTCTCGTCTCTCCTGTGGCGGTCGTTAAAATCGCGGGTCACAGCGGCGAAACCCTGCAACTTGCCAGTTTCATCTTTGAGCGCCACCATAATCACGTTGGCCCAAAAACGGGAACCGTCTTTCCTTAAGCTCCAATCTTCATTGCCGACGTGACCCTGCGTCGCTGCGTGTTTTAGCTGTTGTTGCAGCTTGATGTGCGAAAGCTTTTCGTCAGGGTATAAAACTGAGGCATCCCGGCCGATCACTTCAGCGGCTTGGTAGCCATAAATACGCTCAGCTCCCGCATACCAGGCGGCAATGCGACCGTCACCGTCTATCAGGTACAGGGCATAATCTTGCACCCACGATGGAATCTGGTCGGTCGAACCACCCTCCAATTTGTTAGCGGTCGTCCCCTCTTGCAGTGCGACAATATGCCGCAGGGGTAAAACGTTCGCTTTAGCGACGAACTTGACCTCGTGTGAGCTCGAGTCCCGTCCTTTTAACTCTAGCGTTCCTTCTTGCTCCCCTTGCGCTTCTAGTGCTTTCAAAAGCGAAGAAACGCGCGGCTTGAAAGCGGGTTGAGTAAACTCCTCCAATTGGCGCCCAATAATCTCAGTCCGTGTCAGACCTAAGAGCTTACCCGCTCCGACGCTGGCGTCCTGACAATTGCCGTGATCATCCGCAATCAAAAGGGGCGCACAGAACCGATAAACTATCGAACGAAAGAGTTGTTCAAGTTCTTTCGGACCGTTTTCTGTAAGCCAGCGAGCTACTAGTGGCTGAGAGGCCATGGAGTCTTGATGTGTTTCTCCTTTGCCCCGATCATCCAAGCCAGCAATTTAAATGACAAACGTGTGCTGTAGTCCTCCGACAATGAGGAAGCTGAGACTGTTCGGACAACGCAAGCGTAGCATCAAACGGCCCCAGAAGCAACATCGTGACCATATTTGGTCACTCGCCCCAAACTCTCTGCGACACCTCGACAATGCGTGCCAATTTCGCCCATTGCTCGCCTTCGCTCAGCGAGTTGCCTTCCTCCGTACTCGCGAAGCCGCATTGAGGACTGAGACAAAGCTGATCCAGATCGGCATACCGTGCGGCGTCGTCGATCCGCCGCTCCAATCGTTCCACTGATTCGAGTGCGCCTGTTTTGGATGTCACTAAGCCCAGCACTACTGTCTTGCCCTTCGGGAGAAAACGCAACGCTTGAAAGCTGCCCGCGCGCTCCGTATCGAACTCCATAAAATATCCGTCAACGTTGATCTGGTTGAATAATATTTCGGCCACTGGCTCATAACCGCCTTGCGCAATCCAGCTAGAACGAAAATTGCCTCGGCACAGATGCATGGTGACGATCATGTCAGACGGCCGATTAGCAATCGCCGCATTAATCATCTCAGCGTAAATTGCCGGGAGCTTTTCTGGATCATCACCGCGCTGGCTCAGTTGCCGGCGCTGGTCGGCGTCACACAAATACGCTAGGTTCACCTCATCGAGTTGTAGGTAACGGCAACCTTCTTGCGCGAACGCTTTTACTGCCAAGTTATAGGCAGTGCCCAGATCATGATAGAAATCCTGCATGCCTGGGTAGATGGCGG
>Ga0182012_10002248_pt1 | contig 20974 bp, 19 predicted proteins | sample 612S2SmetaG_FD_120486 | JGI IMG/M metagenome (GOLD analysis project Ga0182012, IMG submission 120486) | Permafrost microbial communities from Stordalen Mire, Sweden - 612S2S metaG | ecosystem: Environmental > Terrestrial > Soil > Wetlands > Permafrost | place: Sweden: Stordalen | collected... | reverse complement strand
TGCTCGGCCTTCGCTCTGTCACGTGCGGTGATCACGACGCGCGCTCCTGCCGCGGCAAGTGCTCGCGCCGTCTCGGTTCCGATGCCTGAGGTGCCGCCGGTGACGAGGGCGGTTCTTCCCGACAGGTCGTGCCCGGCGAGTACTTCCGCTGCGGTGCTCTCGTAGCCAAATCGTGCCATCGCAAACCTCTCTATTGGAACGGGCGGCAAACTCCTTGATAATCTCATTGAAGTGTGCCATGCTGGGCGTAGGGCCTTTATCAATGAGAATATCAAGGAGCTGACCTCGTGTCTGATGTCGATAGCAGCGTCGCAGCGACGGGTCCGGCGCTTGGGGTTGCGCGCGATCCGCGTCGCTGGTGGGTTTTGGTTGTGGTCTGCCTGGCGCAGCTGATGATCGTGGTGGACTTGACGATCGTGAACATCGCGCTGCCGGCCGCTCAGCGGGATCTCGGATTCTCTGACGCGTCGCGTCAGTGGGTGGTCACGGCCTACGCGCTCGCGTTCGGCAGCCTGCTGCTGATCGGCGGCCGGGTGGCTGATCGGCTCGGACGCAGAACGGCGTTGCTGATCGGGGTGGTCGTCTTCGGTGTCGGCTCCGGGCTCGGCGGCGCCGCGCCGGATCTCGCGGTTCTGCTGATCGCCCGCGTCATGCAGGGTGTGGGCGGTGCGCTGCTGGCGCCGGCCGCGGTGGCGACGGTGACCGTCACGTTCGTTGATCCGAAGGAGCGGGCGACGGCGTTCAGCGTGTTCGGCGCGATCGCCGCGGTGGGTGGCGCTCTCGGGCTGCTGCTGGGCGGCGTGCTGACCGAGCACGTCGACTGGCGTTCGACGTTGTTCGTGAATCTCGGGATCGCCGCCGTCACGCTCTTCGGGACGCTCGCGGTGATCCACCGTGACGTTGCGCGTGAGCGCAAGCCCCTCGATCTGCTGGGCACGGTGCTTGTCACCGTTGGAGTTTTCGCGCTGGTGTTCGGCTTCAGCCGCGCCGAGACGAACGGCTGGGGCGCCACCGTGACGTTGGTCTCGCTCGGGGCCAGCGCGGTCCTGTTGAGCGTATTCGCGTGGTGGCAGACCCGGACGCCCAACCCGCTGCTACCGCGGCGGGTACTGCTCGATCGCGATCGCGGCGCGTCGTTCTCCGCGCTCGGGCTCGTCAACGTCGGCATGTTCGCGGTCTTTCTGTTCCTGACCTACTACCTGCAGCTGTCCCTGCACTACAGCCCGGTCAAAACCGGCCTGGCGTTCATGGGGTTGATCGGTGGAGTGATGGTGGGATCGGGAGTCGGGTTGCAGATCCTGCCTCGCCTCATGGGGCCGCGGTTGATCGTCCCGGGCGGGATGCTGACCGCGGCGGGCGGCATGGCATGGCTGACTCACCTCGGACTGCACACCGGCTACTGGTCGGGGATCCTCCCGCCGCTGTTGGTCCTGGGTCTCGGGGTGGGGACCGTCTTTCCCCTGGCCATCAACCTCAGCACCGCCCGCCTGGACGACGACGACAACGGCGTCGGCGGAGCCCTGGTCAACACCGCTCAGCAGGTCGGAGGTTCGGTCGGCATTGCGCTGCTGAGCACCCTGGTCGCCAGTGCGGCCACCGACTACCTGAAGACCCACCACGGCCCCCAGGGGACAGTCCTCGCGCACGCGACCCTGCACAGCTACGCCGTCGGCTACTGGATCGCAGCGGGCATCTTCGCCGCCGGCGCCGTGTTGGTCGCGGCGCTCTATCGGCCGGGGATCCCTGCCGAGCTGCGTGCCGCAGACGCCTCCGAGCCGGCGGTCTCCCCGCGCGGCGCGATTCCGCTCGAGGCCCTCTCGGCCGCGACCGGTGATTCCGCCGCCGCATGACAGGACGCTGAGGAACTCAATGAGTGATGGCGCAGGTTCTACAATTGCGATATGCCTGGCACCGCAACAATGACCGCAACGACGCCCGAGCATGTGCTGAGCCTGCTCCAGCAGCTTTGCGACGTTGCCGACGCTCAAAACGAAGACATCGCTGACGTTCTGGGAGAGTCTGGCCTGACCAAGCCACAAGCAGGGGTACTGTGGGCGCTGTCGCCCACCACCCCGCCCGTATCGATGCGCGAGCTGGCGCGCAAGCTGCACTGCGACCCCTCCAACATCACGCTGCTCGGCGACCAGCTCCAGGCCGCCGGCCTGGTCCAACGCCAACCCGATCCCTCCGACGGGCGACGCCGGATCCTGGTCCTCACCGAGCAGGGAGTGGCACTCTGGACACGGCTACTCGAGCGAATGCAGCAGCGCTCAGCCCTCTTCACGCTCACCAGCGAAGAGCAGAACCAGCTACTCGACCTCCTGGAAAAGGTAGAGACCAACCGCGCGCAGATCCCGACTGGGTTCCTCACCCAATAAGGAAACCGCGCGGTAGCCGCCGCAACACGGCTCGGGACCCTGTGCACCGTCGAGGATCCGCGTCCGGTGCTCCGCGAGATCGCGCGGTCGCGTGGCGTTGCTCGAGGCCGCGGTGGCCCGTGGGGCTTGGCGAGCCCGCGCCGGTGCCGGGCGCCGGCCGCGCGCGTGGCCGCGACGCGCGCCACCCGTACTCTCCAGCGGGTGGACAGCGCCCAGTCACCTGCCCAGCTCACGGCCGGCCAGCTGGGTACGGCTGACCTGACCGCCTCGACGCTGGCCAACATCGGCCTGGGGGAAAACTTCTACTTCGCCTTCGGCGTGATCGCCGTGACCGCCGGTGTCGCCGCCCCGCTGACGATTCTCGCCGCAGGCGTCGCCGTTGCGCTGCTCGCGTTCACCGTCGCGCAGTTCACCAGGGCGGAGCCATCGGCTGGAAGCTTCATCACCTACGTGGAGACATCGCTGGGTGCACGTGCCGGCGTGCTCACCGCGCTGCTGGTCGCCGTCGGCTACACGGTCGCCATCGCCGGCATTCTTACGATGTCCGGCGGCATGGTGAGCCTGACGCTCGCCCAATATGCCTCCTGGCATCTGCCGTGGGAGCCGCTCACGCTCGTGCTGAGCGGCGGTGCCATAGCGCTCGCAACGCGGGGCGTAAGGCTCTCCACCAAGGCGGTCAGCATGGCCGTGGCGGTGCAGGTGGCGATCATGATCACGTTCTGCGTGATCGTGCTCGTCAAGCGCGGCTCGCACCTGTCCGCGAGCCCCTTCTCATGGGTGCACCTGAACCATGGGCTGGCGGGCCTCTCGGCGGGCTTCCCGCTGGCCCTGTACATGCTCATCGGCTGGGAAAACGGCCCGGCGCTGGCCGAGGAGGCGCGCGATCCCAGGCGCTCTGTGCCGCGGGCGCTGTACGTGTCGGTCGCGGCCGGCACAGCGCTGTTCGTGTTCTTCGCGTACGTCACCGTGACCGGCTTCGACTACCAGGTCTCCTCGATCGGGCGCTCCTCGATCCCGTTCCTGGCGGTTGCCGACAGGTATCTCGGCGGGTTTGCGGTGCTCGCGTGGATCGGCGGGACCGTATCGGTGCTGGCAACGCTGATCGCGGGCGTCAACTCGCAGTCGCGGATGCTCTTCGACGGCGGGCGCTCGGGCCTGCTGCCGGCACGCCTGGGGCGTCTGAGCTCGCCCGGCGGCACACCTGTCAACGCTCTGCATGCGATGGCCGGCGGAGGCCTTGCGATCATCGCCGTCTGGTGGGCGCTGCACCTGCTGGGCGTGGATCACGGCTCGAGCAACCCCGTGGGCCTCTACGCCGAGTGCTCCACCATGGGCACCATCGTGATCCTGTTCGTCTACCTGCTCACCACGCTGTCGCTGCCGGTGTTCATGTGGCGCCGCCACCGCGGCACGTTCTCCGCGCTGCGCCACCTCGTCATCCCGCTCGTCGGCTCGCTCACGCTGATCGTGCCGTTCGTGGAGCTGTTCAAGCCCGGGCAGCCCGTGCCCTACAGCGACTTCCCCTACCTGGCGCTTGCGCTGGTGGCACTCGCAGCGCTCGCCGCCTGCATCACCGTGCACCGCCACCCGACCACGGGCGCGCAGGAGGGCAGCGCGTACTCCGGGGCGTGACGCTTCATCCGGCGCTCAGCGGCGGCGCCGCAGCCCACGAGGGCTCGCGCGGCTCCAGGCGCAGGAGCGCTGCCCAGGTCGCCGGCCCGAGCAGCCCGGTCGCGCGGAGGTGCCGGCGGGCCTGGAACACGGCCACCGCGCGGGCGGTCTGCGCGCCGTAGTAGCCGCCCACGGGCAGGTGCGCGCCCGCCGCGTTCAGCAGCTCCTGTGCCTGCACGATCTCGTCGCCGTCCGCGCCCGGGTGCAGCGCGGCCGGGCGCAGCGGGCGGCGGGGGAGCAGCGGCGCGGCTGCCGCCAGCGCGCTCAGCTGCTGGGGGAGTGCGGCGTCCAGGTCGAAGAAGCTCCACCCGCGCAGGCCGTAGGAGAGCGCCAGCGCGCGAAACTCTTCGAGTTCGGCGTCTGTCGGAGCGCCGTAGAGCTGGCCCACCGGCAGGATCGGGCGTCCGTAGAGCGCCTGGCCGGCGATCGTCTGCGCGAACGCCGCTTCCACGCTCTGGCCGAAGTCCAGCCAGTAGATCAGCGGCATCACGGCGTTGAACGCCCCCGGCGCCAGGAACACCGAGTAGGGGAAGGTCGGGTGCGCGCCGACCTCCGCCTGTGTGGCAAGGGCAATCGGGAAGGAGCTGGGAAGCGCGGCTCGCAGCGTGCGCACGAACAGCTGCGCCGCCCCGTACAGGTTGCGCGGCGCGCTCGCGCCCTCCGCATCGATGATCAGGCACTGCGCGCCTGCGCGCGCCGCCGCGGCCGCCACATCCGCTTCGGCAACAGGGCTCGAGCCGTACATGAACGTCCACGCGCATACCGTCAGGCCCGCCTGACGCAGTTCGCCGGCCAGCGCCTGCGTGAACTGCGGTTCCTCGGTGGAGCCGTCTCCCGCCTTGACATACAGCGCGCGCGCACCGGCCGCCGCCGCGTCCGCGGCCAGCTGTGCCGCGCTCTCCCCGGGCGCCACTTCCCTCACCCACAGGCCCGTGCCCTCGAACGCCGCCGGCACCGGCGCGGTGCCCGCCGCCGGCCCAGCCGGTGCGCCCGCCACCCGGGCGGCCGCACGGGCAGCACCCGCGCAGAACGCCGGCACGATCAGCGCCAGCACCATCAGCGCCGCCATCGGCAGCCGCGCCGACAGCGGTGGCGCCGCCGGCCGGTGGCTTCTTGATCGCACCGACCGACCATACCCGCGCGGCCGCCCCCTGGCGCCGGGCGTGTGCCGCGCCGCTCCGCGCAGCGCACGTGCCAGAACCCGACAAAGGCCTCGGGGCTCTCGAAAAAAGGGGGCCATCGGAGGGACCGGGCTTGTCGGGGGGTGACGTGACCGGCGCCCGTCCGATGACCGGCCTATCACAGTAGCCGACATAGGCAGGCGATATGGCAGGGGGTGCTGTTGTTATGGCTCGCGCAACGCCGCTTGCGGAAAAACACCCAGCCGCGGCGGCCATCGCGCGGGTCTGAGAGCCCGGTAATCTCGTCGCGTGGGCATATCCCCCTACCTTCGCCGGCTTCGCCAGAGGGTGGGGCACGAGCTCGTGCTGCTGCCCGCCGTTGCAGCGTTTCCGTGGGATCAGCACGGACGCCTGCTGCTGGTGCGCGAGGCCCACAGCGGCCTTTGGCAGACCATCGGAGGCGCCGTTGAGCCGGACGAGTCCCCGGCCGACGCAGTGGTGCGCGAGGCGCACGAGGAGGCGGGCGTGATGCTGGGACTGGACCGGATCCGCGGCGTGGCCGGCGGGCCGGGCTTCCGGCTGGCCTATCCCAACGGCGACCTCGTCAGCTACGTGTCGATCATGTTCGACGCGCGCGTGCTCTCCGGCACCCCGCGCGCGGACGGCGAGGAGACAACCGAGGTCGCCTGGTGCACCGCCGCGCAGCTGGCGGAGCTCCCGCTGACGCCGTTCACGGTCGAGCTGTTCGCCGCCGCAGGCCCGCCGCTCGGCCCGCCGCTGGGCACGGCCGGCGCCACCCACGCGGCGGCCGCCTCTCAGCGGCCCAGCTGATCCTGGCCGTCATCGACGGCTGTGCCCTCCACGTCGGCGGGCTCGGCGCCGGGGCCCGGGCCGGCGCCGGCGCCTGGGCCGAAGCCAGGGAAGCCCTGCAGGCCGGGGCCGTAGGCGGCCCCAGGGCGACCGGCGAATCGTCCGCCGGCGGCGGAGGCGAAGCTCATGACGCGTCCTGCGTAATGGTGGGAGAGCCAGCCACGCACCAGCCGGCGCACCGGCGCCAGCAGCAGCAGCGCTCCCAGCGCGTCGGTGATGAAGCCCGGCGCGCTCAGCAGCGCCGCGCCCAGGAACCCCAGCGCGCCGTCCAGCACCGCCGTCCCCGGCCCCCGGCGCTCGGCCACCGCCGCGTTCACGCGAGCGACCGCCGCGCGGCCCTGCACGCGCAGCAGCAGCACCCCCAGGATCGAAGTGCCGATCAGCGCCAGCACCGCGTACAGCCAGCCGATCGCCAGGCCCACCTCGATGAACACGAAGATCTCAAGCGCCGGCAGCGCGATCAGGCCCAGAAACCACATCAGCTGGACCCTGCCGCGGCGCGCGCAATGCGCATGGTTGCTCCCGGGCACATCACCGTCATCCCGGGCCCATCAATCCATCACGCGCACGCGGCCGCGTCCCAGCACCTCGATCTCCTCGCCCGGACCGCAGCCGGAGAGCGTGCTGGTCTCGTGTGCCAGCGCACGCTGAAGCAGCGCAAACGCCCCCGCGCCCGTCACGGCGGGCACGAGCAGAGCGATCGCGCGATAGACGAGCACCGCCGCCGTGGCAGCGCCAACGGGCGCGCCGTAGAGCACCAGGCAGCCCACCACGCCCAGTTCCACGCCGCCCAGGCCGCCGGGGATCGGAATCAGGCCGCCCAGCTCCCCGATCAGATAGCCCATCCACACCACCGCCGTCGCCGGAGCATTGCCGAACGCGCGGAAGGTGCACATCAGGATCGCCACGTCGAAGGCCAGGTAGCCGATCAGGCCCACGATCAGCCACGGGTCGCCCGTGCGCAGCAGAGCCACAGCCTCATCCACGCCGCTCGAGAACGCGCCAAAGGCCCTGGGCAGCTTGGCGCGGTGCCCGCGACTCTCCGCCAGCCGGCGCTGCGCCGCCGAGGCCCATCTACGGCTTGCAAGCGTCAGCAGCACCGCCCCCGCGGCAGCAGCCGCCGGGAGCACCGTCAGCGCAAGCGCGCGCGGGCCTTCGAAGACGCCCACCGCCATCCCCACGCCCAGCACGAACACGCCCAGCACGTTGGGCACGCTCGTCAGCAGAAAGAACGCAACGCTGCGCCGCGCGATGCGGTCGGCGTCCATGCCCGAGCGGCTCAGCGCCCACGCACCCAGCGCGAGCCCGCCCGCGCCGCCCACCGGGATCACCGCGTTGGCGCCAAGCTCCGCCAGGCCGATCTCGCTGCTGCGCCGCCAGCTCATGCGCGCGCAGAACACCGCCCTGAACACCGCCACGTAGGACATGCCCGACAGCAGCTTCAGCACCGCACCCAGCGCCAGCCATTCCCAGCGCGCGTGGGAGAAGCGCGAGCGCAGGCTCGCAAGGCCTGGCACCAGCGCGATCACCGCCACCACCGCCAGCGCCACCAGCGCGATCAGCAGAACCCGGCGAAGGATCCTGCGCCGGTCGAGCTCCGGCTGGGAGCCCAGATCCGCTCGTCTGACCTCCGCCACGCGCCGCACGCCCCCGCCATCCCCTCCAGACGCGCCGTCGCCGCCCATTCCCGGCGCGCCGCCGCCGCCGGAGGCGGGCAGCCCAGGGTTGCTGTCGCTGCGCGTTGCGGACATCCGGCCCCGACGCTAGCAACGCCGTGCCGCGCCCCCGGACTCGATTCTCGGACGGGCTCACAGCTTCCGCCGGTAGCGCCCGCCCGATCCCCTCACAACCAGCCCCAGCAGCTCCAGCTCGCTCAGCGCCAGCAGCGCGTCGCGGGCTCCCGCGCAGGAGATCTCCTCGGGTGCTCCGCTGCCCGCCGAGACCTCGTCCAGCACGCCCCGCAGGCGCGCGTCAAGCTGCTCGCCGCATCCGCCGCAGTCCGCGTCCGCGCCCGCGCCCGGCGCGCGCTCATCCAGCGGCGCCAGATGCAGCATCTCCAGAACGTCGGCCGCGCCCTCCACCAGGCGCGCGCCATCGCGAAGCAGCGCGTGCGGCCAGCGCGACAGCGGAGATCCCACCCGGCCGGGCACCGCGCCGAGCGGACAGCCCTGGGATCGCGCCAGCCTCACCGCCAGCGCATCGGGCCCGCTCTCCTGTGCCTCCGCCACCACCAGCACCGAGCACAGGCCGATCAGCGTGCGCTGCGCCGCCGGCGCCTGCCAGCGCCGAGCGGGAGCATCCGCAGGCAGCTCGCACACCACACAGCCACGCTCGCGCACGCCTGCCAGCAGCCCCCGCGCGGCGGCCGGGCCCGCGCGTCCGAGCCCCCGGGCCGCAACGGCGATGCTCGCGCCGCCCGCCTGCAGCACCCCCTCGTGGGCTGCGTGCGAGAGGCGGTCGCCGAGCCCCGCAGCAACCGTGATGCCAGCAGCCGCCAGCCCCCTCGCCAGCGCCCGGGTCACCTCCGCCCCGTAGTCGCTGCACCTTCTGGACCCGGCAACTGCAACCACGGGCCCCGCCGTCAGCCGCTGCAGGCGCGCCGGCTCGCAGCTCAGCGCCAGCACGCTCGGGCCGCCACGCCCGCCCAGAGCGCGCGGGAATCTCCGGTCGTGGCGGCAGAGCGCGCCGCGCCAGGCGGCCGGGGGAGCCTGGCGGAGGAGCCGCCGGTGAAGCAGCCGCAGCTCCTGCCGGCGGCGCCCGCCGATGGCGCTGATCAGCTCGTCGTCCTGCAGATCCAGCAGATCGATCAGGCGCGCAGGGTCGCGGGCGCAGCAGTCCAGCACGCCCGCCAGGCTGTGGCGCAGCATGGCGCCCGCCAGGCACCTCCGGCACGCCCCTTCGCCGGTGGGTGAAGCGGTGCTCGGACCGACGGCCGGGATCAGGCCCGCCGCGGGGGCGCAGCCACGGGTCCCGCCCGTCACAGCGCCGTCTCCGGTCGCAGCGCCAGCGCGGCGCCGACGTCGCTCTCGCGCACCCGCTCGCTGCCGTCGAGGTCGGCGATCGTGCGAGCGACCCTCATCACGCGGTGGGCGCCCCGCGCGCTCAGCAGCCCGGCCTCCAGCGCCCGCCGGACCATCTGCTCGGCGCGGGCGTCGGCGCCCAGGCGTCGCCGCAGCGGCGCTGACGCGAGCTGGCCATTCAGCCTGCTGGGCTCGCCGGTCAGGCGCGCCGACTGGCGCTCACGGGCTGCGAGCACCTGCTCGCGAGCGCTCGCCGAGCTCATCAGCGGCTCTCCGTCGGCGCCCGTGCTGCCCGGCTCGCGCATGTGCGCGACGAGGTCGATGCGGTCCAGCAGCGGCCCGCTGAGGCGCCGGCGCTGGCGGGCCAGCTCCATCTCAGAGCACGTGCAGCGCTCGCTGCCGGCGTGCCCGCACGGGCAGGGGTTGGTGGCGGCCACCAGCATGAAGCGCGCCGGGTACACAGCCGAGTGCCGTGCCCTGGCGATCGCCACGCGGCCCTCCTCGAGCGGCTGGCGCAGGGCCTGCAGGGTGGAGCGCGCGAACTCGGAGAGCTCATCGAGGAAGAGCACGCCGTTGTGAGCCAGCACCGCCTCTCCAATCGCGCCGGTGCGCGCGCCGCCGATCAGCCCGGCGGCGGTTATCGAGTGGTGCGGTGCGCGAAACGGGCGCGCGCCGGCCAGCCCCTCGACGCGCGACCCGCCGTAGCTGTGGATGCGCGTCACCTCCACGGCCTCAGCGCTGCTCAGCGCGGGAAGGATCGAGGGGAGCCTCAGCGCGAGCATCGTCTTGCCGGTGCCCGGCGGCCCGCTCAACAGCAGGTTGTGATGCCCTGCCGCTGCGATCAGCAGCGCGCGCACGGCATGGTGCTGGCCGCGCACGTCCCGCAGATCGGGCTCGTCCCGTCGCGGCGCCTGCGCGGCCTGCGCGCCGCGAAGCGGCATGCGGTCGGGTTCGCCGCCGCCGAGCACACGCGTGGCGCTGCGCAGGCAGGACACGGGCGCCACGCGCAGGCCATCCACGAGCGCCGCCTCGTGTGCGCGCGGGGGAGCCACGGCCAGGGTGTGCAGGCCCGCCCGGCTTGCCGCCTGCGCAACCCCGAGTGTGCCCGCAGCGGACCGGACCGTGCCGTCCAGTGCCAGTTCGCCCAGCAGCGCGTGGCCGGCCAGGCCCTCCTGGGAGATCTGCCCGGTGGCCGCCAGCAGCGCGCACGCCAGCGCCAGATCCAGCCCCGGGCCGGCCTTGGGCAGGTCAGCGGGTGCGAGATTGGCGGTGATGCGCCGCGGCGGGAACTCGAAGCCGGAGTTGAGAATTGCCGCGCGCACCCGTTCGCGCGACTCGCGTATCGCCGCGTCGGCGAGTCCCACGATCGCGAAGGACGGTAGGCCGGGGCGCACGTCCACCTCGACCGTGACGTGGCGTGCGTGCAGACCGTCGTTGGTGAATGCGTGAGCCCGGGCGAGCATCGCCGGCTTCCTCTCTGCGCTCGGATTGAAGGGCGCAGGGCAAGCTAGTCAGGGCTTGGGATGAGACGCCGGGGAGGTGCGCACGCACACGCGCCCGCGCGCGCGCCGGTTTTGTTTTGCGGCGCGGCGCGGCGCGGGCGGGCGGCTGGGGCGCTGCTCAGAGGCCGGCGGGGTGGCGCGCCACGAAGCCTGCGGTGGACGTCATGGTGTTCGACCAGCGGCTGCCGGTTTCGGCCTGGGCGACCGTGTCGAAGCGTTTGCCGTCGATCACCATGAACGCGTGTTCTGCGTTGGCGTAGATGGTGATGTAGCGCCCGGGGCCGGCTTCGCCGTAGGACTCCAGCTCCGTGGAGTCCTCGGGGGAGCTGAGCAGCCCGCCGCCGTGGAGCGCGTAGGAGACCGAGCCCGAGCAGTCATAGCCGTAGGACTCGAACGAGCCGTGCCCGCCGCCCCAGACATACGGGCGGGTGGCGATTTCGTCGCCCGCGTCGATGACGCGCTGGATCACGCTTGACGCTTCACCTGTTGAGCTGCTGGCGCCGGCACCGGTGGATTCGGCGGCTGCGACGGCGGCGGGCGGGGGCGTGAGCGTCTGCTCGCCGGTGACACCCACGAGCTCCCAGGTGGCGGGGCCGACGACTCCGTCCACGGTCAGCCCGTGGCGTGCCTGCAGGCGGCGAACAGCTGCCTCGGTTTCCGGGCCGAAGGTGCCGTCCGGCGCCAGGTGCAGGGCGGCCTGCAGCCGCGCGACTGCGCCGGCTCCAGTTGCCGCGGGAGCGCCGGCTGCGCTGAGCGCGCCGGCAGCGGCGGGTGGCGCAACCGTCTGTGCGGCCGCCAGCACCGATGCGGGCGGGGTGAGCGTTTCCTCGCCGCTGACGCCGATCAGGCTCCAGGTGGCAGGCCCGACGACGCCATCCGCGGTGAGCCCGTGGCGGGCCTGCAGACGGCGCACGGCGGCGTCGGTTTCAGGTCCCAGGATCCCGTCGGGTGTCACATGCAGCGCGGCCTGAAGGCGCGCGACCTCGGCCGCACCCACGGCCGGGGCGCCGGCGGCGGCGCTGGGCGAGCCGGCCGTAGCGGCGGTCGCGGTTGCACCCGTGGCGGATGCGCCAGCGACATCGGCGGATGGGGGAGGGGTGAGCGTCTGCTCGCCGCTGACGCCGATCACGCTCCAGGTGGCGGGACCCACGATGCCGTCGACGCTGAGGCCGTGGCGCGCCTGCAGCCTGCGCACGGCCGCCTCCGTTTCGGGGCCGAAGATGCCGTCGGCGCTGACGTGCAGTGCCGCCTGCAGGCGCGCAACCGCATCGGCGGGCGTCTGTTCGCTGGATGAGCCGATGGGCGAGCCGACGGTGTCGGAGATCAGAGAGGCGGTGGAGGTGTCCGCTGCGAACGCCAGATGCGCCGAGGGGTTGGCAAGGGCGGCGGTGGTCTGGGGCCCGGCGATGCCGTCCACGCTGAGGCCGTGACGCGCCTGGAAGCTGCGCACCGCGGCTTCGGTTTCCGGCCCGAACACGCCGTCCGCCCTCAGGCCGAGGGCGCTCTGGAGCAGAGCGACCTGCCGGCCCTGGCTGCCGAGGCTGAGCACGATGGAGTGTTCGGTGGTGGTGGTGGGCTCGGGGCCGGGGGCGGCGGATGTGAGCGCGCCCTGGCCGCTTGCGAGCGTTGCGGTGGGGCCGACCGTCAGCGCGGCGAGCGTGCCGATGGACAGGCGCTTGGCGCGCGAGCCGGCGGGGACGAAGCGCAGCTGCGCCGCCCTGCGCCGCGCACGCGAGCGCCCCAGCGACAGGTCCCACGGCTGCCCGTCGGCGAGGTCGCGGACCTCATGGGCGCCGCGGGCGCTGAGCAGCAGCGCAGAGCCGCGAGCATGGCTCGAGCTGCGCACCGTGCGTCCGCGCTCGGAGCGAGCGCGTCGTTGGAGGGAGCGCTCAAGCGATGCGCTCCAGTGGTCTACCTCTGCAAGATCGCGCGCGTATCCCGACATCCGAGGGCGTCCTTTCATGTCTCTCGTTTTCCATGCGCCTACGGGGTTAGCTGTCGGGCTCGCGTGAAACGATTCACGCTACGCCACACATGTGGCGATTCGCCCCCGCAGCCTGCTTCGGCTGCATTGGGTCCCCCGCTCCCGCCACCCCTTGAGGTGAAGGACTCGGCACGAACGGGCCGCAAACTAACAGAAATCCCTGCAAGATGCGTTACAGCGGAAGGAGTGCACGGACGTTTGCCGACGGCGCCGGGCCCTCGGGCCCATGGGCGCTGCTAACTTCGGAGCTGCGATGCGCAAGCGGGGGCTGGACCAAAGGCTGATCCTCGCGCTGCTCGCCCTGGTCCTGCTCTCCGGCGCGGCGGCCGCGCTGGCGATAGGCACGTCGGCGGGAACGAGGGCGCCCAGGCCGAGCTCCACCTACGCGGCCTCCGGGCTGCTGACACCTGTGCGCCAGGCGCCGCCGCTGCAGCTGCGCAACTACCTGGGCAGGCGCGTGAACATCGCGTCATACCGCGGCAAGGCGGTGCTGGTGACGTTCCTGTACACGAACTGCCCGGACATCTGCCCGCTGATCACCTCGCAGCTGCGCGCAACCCAGAACCTGATGGGGCCCAGGGAGTCCGCGAAGGTGCAGATCATCGCCGTGTCGGTGGACCCGCGCGGCGACACGCCGAGCGCGGTGGCGGCGTTCCTGGCGCGCCACGGCATGACGGGGCGGATGCAGTACCTGATCGGCTCCGCGCGCGAACTGGCGCCGGTGTGGAGGGCGTGGGGAGTGGGCTCCGCGCGCTACACCCAGCAGCCGCAGTTCGTCAACCACACGGGGCTGATCTACGGGATCACCGCCAGCGGCAAGCGCGTGACGGTGTATGCGCCCAGCTTCGAACCCGCGGAAATCGCGCACGACGTGCCCATCCTCGCGGCGAGCTGAGCGCGCGGTGGGACGATCCGGCCGCCTGCTGCTGGCCGCGCTGCTGGGCTGCGTGGCGGTGGCGGCGGTGGCTGCGCTGGCTGTGCTGGGGCTCTCCAGCGCGGGCTCCGAATCCTCTGAGCGCGTGGCGCCGGCGCTTCCGAGCCAGAGTCTCAGCGGCCCGCTGGTGACGATCGCGGGACTGCTCGGCGCGGACGGCTCGCGCTCGCTTGCGGTGGTGTTCTGGGCGAGCTGGTGCGAACCCTGCGAACACGAGGCGCCGGCGCTGGAGCGCTTCGCTCGGAGCGCCGCGGGCGCGCGCCGGATGGTGGGCGTTGATTGGAACGATCCGGGGCTGGGCGAAGCTCGCTCCTTCATCAGGCGCTTCCACTGGACGTTTCCCAACCTGCGCGACCCGCAGGGCCTGGCGGGCGACGCCTACCGGATCACGGGCCTGCCCACCACGTTCATCGTGGACCGCAGCGGGCGCATCGCGGCGGTGCTGCGCGGACCGCAGAATGAGAGCTCGCTGGAGCACGCGCTGGCCCGGGCCGAAGGCTCCTGAGGCGCGGAGCGCGCACCACGGGAGCGTGGCGTCGTGGGCTCAGGCGGGCGGCGTGGAAGGGCCGTCCTGCGCAGCGCCGGGGGGCGCGAGGGGAGCGGCACGATGTGAGGGATCCGCGTGATCAGAGGGGTCCGCGTGATCAGAGGGGTTGGCGCCGGGGGCGTGGTTCGCGGGGCCCTGCTCGGCTGATGCGTCGGCGCTCAGCGAGAGCGCGATCGCCATCAGCGCCTCCGCCAGCGGCCCGCGGCGGTCGTTGCGCCCGGCCAGCGAGAACACCACGGGGTTGGCGTCGGACAGCGGCACGCGCACCACGCCCGGCAGCACCGCGGCGGCGAGGACGGCAAAGCGCTGGGGAACGGTTGTGATGGCATCGCCGGCTCCCAGCAGCGCGAACAGCTCCTGCGTGCCCGCGGGAGCGTCGTCGGTGGCTCTCGCCGGCGGGCCGCCACGGTGGTCGTCGAGGCTCCAGAACCCCGCCCAGCTGGGCTCCGTGTTGGGATTGCGCCCGATGAACGTCTCGTCGATCACCTCCTCTACCGCGACGGATGAGCGCCCTGCGATGCGGTGGCTGGCGGCGGCCAGCACCACGCGCGGCTCGGTGGTCAGCGGTATCTCCCATACCGTGTCCTCCGCGGGGGGCATGCGCGCGATGGCGGCGTCCACCGCCTGCAGCCACTCCGCTGCGGCGGAGGTGGGGAACAGCAGCTCCGCCATGCGCAGCGTGACGCGCGGGTGAGCGCTGGCGAAGGCGTCCAGAAGCTGCGCGTTGTGCAGGTAGGGCGGTGCGCCGAGGAAACCCAGTTCGAGCACGCCCTCCTGGGCGCGCAACAGCGAGAGCGCGGTCAGTTCGGCCTCCTCGGCGGCGCGCAGGGCCTGGCGGGCCTTCTCGAGGAACGCGACGCCCGCGGGCGTCAGGTCGACTCCGCGCGTGTGCCGCTCGAGCAGCGAGACGCCCAGTTCGGACTCCAGCTGCGCGAGCCCCTGTGAGAGCGCCGGCTGGGCGACCTGCAGACGCGCCGCCGCGCTGGTCACCTGTCCGTCTTCGGCGACCGCCACGAAGTAGCTGAGGAATCGCCAGCTGACCGTCACCGTGGCGCCTCAGCGGGCTTCAGCGCGGCGCCGGCACCGGTTCGGGGCGCGCTGCCGGGCGCCCGCAGGGATGCGCTCACCCCGCGCGCCGCCCCACCATAAGCAATCCATATATCAGGAGGAGAAAGAGATATTGGACTTGTCGGCCGGTTTGCAACATGCTGAACGTACGCTTCCTCGCAGCGGTGTGTCCCCATGCAACCGTCCAAGGCAAACCAGATCGCATGATCCTCGCTCTGATCGGAGCCGGCTGGAGCGTGACGGTGGCCGCGTGCGTCTGCATATGCCGGGCAGCTGCGGGCGGCGAGGAAACCTTCGGCCTTGCCCGGGAGGCACGGGCAGGCGAGCTTGAGCGGGGCACCCAGGATGCGAGAACCGCTCGAGGCAGTCCAGAGGTTCACCCCTCACCTCTGAAGCACGGCGCGGAGACACGATCCCTCGGTGTCTCCGCGCCGCCCATATCGGCCGCCCCCTGACGCTCAGGCGTGCAGCGCCTGCTGCAACGGTCGCTCTGGTGTTTGCAGGCGGCTCCTCAGCTCCGCCACCGGCGCGCTCAGCCGATCGCTGCGACCGGCCAGGCAGAGCAGGCACGGCTCCGCGTCGCGGACCGGGATCACCACCATCGCAGCGGCGCGCTCGGCGATGCCCTCGGCGTGGCAGCGGGGCATGGCCGTGATGGCCTGGCCCTTGGACACCGCCGCCAGCACCTCCTGCGGGTTGCGCGCACGGTCCCTGGTGGCGTTGGCCCTGGCGCCGCGGTGATCGTCGAAGCTGAAGAAGCCCGCCCACTCGGGGTCCACTGAGCCGTCGAACCCCACGTACCTCTCATCCAGGCACTGCTCAAGGCTCAGCTCCGCGCTCTCGCCGAGCGGGTGATCGCGGCGGGCGAGCACCACCCGGGGCTCGCTGCGCAGCGGCGCCACCCACACCGCCGGGTGAGGCGGCGGCTGGTGGCAGAGCACCAGGTCGACGTCCTCCAGCCACACGCTCGCGTCCGGTCCCGGAAAGGTGAGCTCGTGAAAGACCACGTCGATCGCCGGTCGCGCCTGCGCGAAGCGGCCCACCAGCTCCGGGCTGTGCAGCGCGGGGGGTGTGCCGAAGAAGCCGAACACAAGCGTCTGCTCGACGCTCCTCGCCAGTGCCTGCGCCAGCATGGTGGCCTCCGCGATGGCGTCCACCGCGTCCCTGGCCTTGACGTAGAGGGACTCTCCAGCGCGCGTCAGCGTCACGCCGCGCGCGTGGCGCTCGAACAGCTGCAGACCCAGCTGCGACTCCAGATCGTTGATCGCGCGCGACAGCGCAGGCTGGGCGATGTTCAGCTTGACCGCGGCCCTGGTGATCTGGCGCTCGTCCGCCACCGCCACGAAGTAGCGCAGGTGCGAGCGCCTGAAATGCCCGTGCAGCTCACCCGATTGCCCGTCCGAGGCCATGGGTAAGTCTTGCATAGGTAAGAAACGTGTAAGAGGACAATTGGCACGCACTGCGGCGTGTTGCGGATGCTTCCCGCAGAGGGTTCCGCGTCGCGGGCCGCGCCGGGCGCGATGGTCCGCATAGCGGGATCGCCGAGGCTGGCCTTCGCCGGCACCCGGAGATCAGGTGTACGGCGCGCTCAGCCCAGCGCGTCGTATGCGGCGGCCTGGCGCTCTCGGTCGTGCAAGGTGCACCAGCGCCGAGGCGGCAAGTCCGTCAGCCGACCGTGCGCCCCGCCATCAGGATCGATACGCGCACAAGCATCTGCTCCGGAGTCTCGCCCGCGTCGATCAGCTCGCCGATCCGCTGCAGCGTCTCGGCGCGCTGGTCCTCGGGCAGGCCGGCCATCCAGCTGATCGACACGATGTGGTCGAGGATCCTCTCGCGCGATGGCGAGTGCGGGAACGACACGCCGAGCTCGCGCGGCTGCTCCCAGCCTCCGGCCAGCCGCAGCGACTGCTCCCATGAGGGCCCGCCGAAGTTGGGGTGATCGGGGCGCAGTCCGGAGATCAGCGTGCCCACCTCGTGAGCCCACGACGCGCCTGCCCAGTCCACCGCGGAGGTGAGCCGCACGAGCGCGCCGCCCGGGCGCAGCACCCTTGCCACCTCCGCCAGCGCCACGTCCGTCTCGAACCAGTGAAATGCGTCCGCCGCCGTGACCGCGGCCACCGACCCGTCCGCCAGAGGGATCGCCTCGGCCACACCTTCGCGCACGCGCTGTGGCCCCACCGCTGCTGCCAGCAGACCGCGCAGCGCCGGCTGGGGCTCCACGGCGGTCACTTCCAGGCCGAAGGCCACCAGCGCGCGCGTAAGCTTGCCGGTGCCCGCGCCCAGGTCGAGCACGGGGTCTCCCGGCGAGAGCCCAAGCTCCGCTGCGACCAGCCCCACCACCCCCGGGCCGTACGCCGGCCGGCCGCGCTCGTACGCGTCGGCAATCGAGTCGAACTGCGCCGCCAGCGGATGCAGCTGCACGCGCGCAGAGTAAACCAGGGCGCCGCATGGACGACAGCGGCGCGGGCGCCCGCGGCGCGCATCGGTGGGATCCTGCGCGGATGCAGCCGCGCGGCATCCTGGGGAGAGGTGGAAGCGCGCCCTCCAGCGCTGCGGGCAGAGGGCGCGCGCAGGCGCAGCTGCGCTTCGCCGCCGTCACCATGGCCGCGGCGCTCTCGAGCTACGGCTGCGCGCTGGCGCTGGAGCATGCCGCTCACCTGCACACGGGGGTGCTGGTCCTGGCGGTGGTGCTGGCCGTCACGCTCAGCCGCACCGACCGCGCCGGCACCTTCCGCCAGCGGCTTCAGGCCGCGGCGCTGCTGCCCGTGGTGGCGGTGGCGGCGCGGGAGGTGGGCACGCTGCTCGTCAGCCGCGCCGACCTGGGTGACACGCTGTTCGTGGCCGCGGTGGCCGGCTCCATCTGGCTGCGCCGGTTCGGGCCGGGAGCCGCCCGCGCCGGCACGCTGATCGCGCTGCCATTCATCGCTCTGCTCACCACGCCCGCCGCTCCGGGGGTCGCACGCGAAGGCGTGTGGTGGGCCGCGGTCATCGGCCTGATCGCTTGCGGGTGCGTGGCGCTCGCGCAGTGGCTCGCCGCGCGCACCGGTTTCATCGCAGCCGTGCTCGCACCGGCGCCCGGCCACGCATCGCCCACGGCCGGGGGAGGTGGACGCGCGGCCAGGGGCCGGCGGCTGCCGGCGAGCACGCGCATGGCGATCCAGATGGCCGCAGCGCTGGCGCTGGCGTTCGCCGGCGGGCGCTGGCTGTTCGGTGTGCACTGGCCCTGGCCGGTGCTGAGCGCCTTCGTGGTGTGCAGCGGCAACCGCGGCCGCGAGGACGTGCTGCACAAGAGCGGGCTGCGACTGGCCGGGGCCGCCACCGGCACGGCCGCCGCCACGCTGCTGGCAGGCCGGATAGCGCCGGGCAGCGACGTGTCGGTGGTGCTGATCTTCGTGCTGCTGGGGCTCGCGGTGTGGCTGCGCGGATTCAGCTACGCCTACTGGGCCACGGGCGTCACCGGTGTGCTGGCGCTTCTGTACGGCTACTACGGCCAGAACGCAAGCGGCCTGCTGCCCGACCGTCTGGAGGGCATCCTGCTGGGTGCGGCGCTAGGCGTGGCCGTCTCATGGACGCTGCTGCCGGTGCGCACCAGCGACGTGCTGCGCAGGCGCACCTCCGAAGCGCTGGCCGCGCTCTCGGAGGTGGTGCGCGGCACGGGAGGCGATCCCCGCGAGCTGAGCGCGCACGCACTGCGCTTCGAGCATGCGCTCACGCGGCTGGAGGAGATCGGCCCGCCGCTGCGCGCCCAGCGCGCCCTCGCCCGGCTGCGCGGCCCGGGCGCGCAGCCGGCTGACGTGATCGACGCGGCCAGCCAATGCCGCGCTCCAGTAGGTGTGCTCGTGGCGTGCTGCCAGCCGGATGGGGCGCTCATCGGAGATGACATGGACGAGCGGCGCGCCGCGGTGGCCGCGCTGATCGTGGCCACGCGCAGAAGCATCGGCGGCCGCGAGCAGGAGCCCGGCGCGGGGCCCCGCGAGCCGCGCGGCCCGCTGCCGGGTGAGCCCTCGCGCGCGCTCGCCGCCCTGGCGGAGCTGGAGAGCGCCGTGGCGGGCGTGTGGAGTGCGGTTGGACAGACCGTAGCCCGCCGCGCAGAGTCCGCGCCGGCCCCCGGCGAAACGCCGGCGGCCACGCGGCGCAGTCAACGCTCCTAGGCCACGCCGGCGACGGACACGCGAGCGCCCTCGGGTCGCTCTGCTGACCGCGTGACCCGGGAGAGGCGACGACCGGAATCGAACCGGTCTAGACGGCTTTGCAGGCGTCGTGGAATTGTGGCCGTCCAGTGTTTATCGGGGTCCCCGTGTCGCTCGGTTGCTCTCAGGTGCGCCCGAATTGCCAAGTTCGGGACACAACTCGGGACGCGACACGTTAACCGCCAATCGGCGTGCGTGGACGCGCGGTCCGCACGATGAGCTTGCTTATCCGCCATCCGGCAGCCGTCTTCTCGAGGGGTGCCTCGCGCGCCGTCTCGCCCGGTACGCTCACAGCGATCGTCGCGCTGTCGCCGTCGATTTTCACCGCGCCCAGCTTGGTCTCCCGGAGTTCGCTAGCTGCGGCCTTGCCGTAGAAGGTGAACACCTCGGCGCAAGTGATCGAGTGCCTGGGCTTCTCCGTAAACAGCCGCAGCGGACGCACGACCGCTTCGCGAGCATCCGCGGTGAGCTCGGAGCATGCCGCGGTACCGTCCCCGCTCTCTAGGGCGTTGTAGTAGCGCCCAACAACCGAGCGCACTTGCGCAGCAGGGGTTTCAGTCCCGCCGCACCCAGCGAGCAAGGTCGACGTCACGATGCAGAAGCCAGCAAGTGAGTACGAGCGCATCGTCACGGGCTCACAGCCTCGCGTGCCTCCACGAGGGGTGAAACGTCCTCGCCCCGGAACGCGCTAGGACGAGTGCTGCCAGTGGGTCGAGGGGATCTCCGACTCACCCGATCGCCTCGACGCGCTCGTTTGGGCGTTCACCGAGCTGATGCTCAAACGCGGCGGCACGGTCTCGGCGATCCCGCGCATCCGGAAGGCCCGCTCGCCGCTGCTGCAGGTCGCCAACCAGTCGGGCTTCGGCATGTCCTTCTGAGGCACCGTCTGAGCGGGTGGCGCTTAGGGCTGGGAGCCGAACGACCGCTCGAATGATTCGGCAAGCTGGCCGAGGGTGGGCAGCTCCTCGCAGTGCTCCGCGAGAACCGCGACGGAGTCCTCGTAGGCGCGCAGCGCTGCGTCCCGCTCCTCACTGGACACGTTCGCCGGCAACATCGAAGCGAGGACGCGCGCCAACTCGACGAGCTGCTGGACGGTTGCTGGAGGTTCGGCGATAGGCCCGAGCCTACTGCCAGGTGCGAGTCGAGCGCAGGGTTCGGGGACACAACCGGGACACATTGACTCTGCAACTACCTCCGCAGAGCCCTCTAAACGGCTGGGATAGAGAGATCGGGGAAGAGGCGACGACCGGAATCGAACCGGTGTAGACGGCTTTGCAGAGCGCCCGAAACTCCTGTTGTTGGCTTATCTAAGTGGTTTTCAGGGGCGTCCGGTGCTCCCAGATGACCTCGCAAAACGCTCCGTCTGGGAGAGTTTTGGGAGAGCTCGGTGTTCGACGCCGAGGTAGGGGTCACCCGGCGGATCTGCATGCCGGTGATTCTCATGTTCGGCGTGGCTATCGCATCTTCTGTGAGGCAGCAGCCATGACCGCAGTGTCGCGGATGGTCGCTGATCGTCCATCTCGACCTCACGAATCTCTCGGCCCGTGAACGAGGGTGACCCGCGAACCCTCCGCGACAAACGGCGATTCAGCCGGCTCGCGCCGGTGCGGCACTACCGTCAGAGTCAGGGTCTCTGGGGAGCAGGCGATGGCTGTCGACGACGGCCGTGGCGAGGGCGATGAGCTTGCG
>Ga0182012_10002247_pt1 | contig 20976 bp, 12 predicted proteins | sample 612S2SmetaG_FD_120486 | JGI IMG/M metagenome (GOLD analysis project Ga0182012, IMG submission 120486) | Permafrost microbial communities from Stordalen Mire, Sweden - 612S2S metaG | ecosystem: Environmental > Terrestrial > Soil > Wetlands > Permafrost | place: Sweden: Stordalen | collected... | reverse complement strand
TAACTGGGCGGATGGTACCCGGAGACATGGGTAACAGTCTGGCCCCGGCCGGGTTTAGGGCACATTCGCCGCGACCTGTCGCGTGATCAATGCCGACTTGGTCCGGCCAGGCTCCCGTACCATTGCTTCGCGTAAAGGCGCGCGCCTCGCAATCCGTCGAAATCCGAATCCTGAGTCCACAGCGTCGCGCGGTGCCGATGTGCCGTCGCCAGCAATCACGCCGTCTGCCATGGCAATGGCATGCTGGATCGACAGCCGCGCAGCCTCGAGCGCAGTCGCGCGATCTAGATCTACAACGTTCCCTTGTTCCATGACCGCAACGGCTCGCAACGCGCGTCGTCTTCACCCCTTTGCTGGCTGACTCTCTCGAAAACTTCGAACAACGCGAGGGTCGGCACGATCAATGATCGTCTGGCTTCGATCGGCTTTGCGAATATCGCGGCATTTGGTCCGTCGGCCAAGTACTCGAGCCATGCAGAAGAGTCGACCACGTTCATACACGCTCGATATCCCGAGGCACACTCCAAATATCCATGAATCCGGCTCATGACTTCGCCACAAATGTCCGCCACCGCGCAAGTGGGCGATCCGCACGGATGAGTCGACCAGCATGTCATCCCCCTTGCTTCATACGTGACTCCTGGTCCTGGCCAATCCGGCTGAGCGCCGGTATGTAGCTTCTGGCGGTATAAGGGCGGTTTGAAGACGTTATTGAAATTGACGGGCAGGCGGTAACATCAGACGGTGAGTGACGCGGGGGGAGGGCAGTTGCCAGTGTCGACAGAAAAGGGTGTTCAAAGTGCCATCGCGCCGGAGACCTGCCACGACATTCCTCGGCTGTTACTGCTTTTCGCCGGATTGGGGGAGAACTGCGATTTCGGGGTGGTACAACGCGCTGTCGGAATCGAGCCATTTGGGCTCTTTAGATTCGCGGCCTGCAATGCCACTGACCTCGGTGATCTGCTTCGAACACGTTTTCGCCGATTGGCAGAACCGGAGGATCTGTGGTTGGAGGAGGGGCCGCGCGGGGAGTACTGGGTCAAGTCGCGTCACTGCTCTTTCGCAGCGCACACCGATTGTTACGTCGGCCGGCACGACCCCCTGATGGTCCTCGCGGCACAGATCGAAAAGGCACGTTATCTGAAGGCCAAATTGATCCGGGACTTGTCGCGTGGCCGGAAGGTGTTCGTGTTCAAGGGTGAGGCTGACATTGGGACGATCCGCGAGATTGTCGTGCAGCTTCGGACATACGGTCCTAACTGGCTGGTTTGGGTCTGCGTCGCCGATGCCGCGCATTTGCCGGGCTCGGTGGAGCGCCTCTCCGAAGGGCTGTTGCGTGGGTTCGTCAGTCGCTTCGGGACCTACGACGGAGATCCCAGCCTCCCCGTTGAAGAATGGGTGGCCGTGTGTGCGAACGCGTATCGTCTATCGCGCAATGCCGAACCGCCCGAGGCGCCTGTTTACAACCTAATCTCACCGGAAATCGCCACGTGCTCCTTGCGGTGGTCTCCCGAATTGTGTTCGGGAACCCGACTGCTCGACGAGCCCGATCAGAGCTGCGGCGTCATGTTCGAGCACCGGCTGGAAACGGCCGACGCGACCTCGGTTTACCGCGCCCTCGTTCCGATTGCTTCCGGCGGTGACTTCGTATTCTCAGCCTGGGTTCGCATACCCGAGGGATTCCGAGGTCGGCAAATCGGTGCACTCCTTCCCGGCTTTTCCAGTATTGCCATGTGGATCGCGGATCTGAAGTCTCGCAATAATTGGCAGCGTGTTTGGGTCACCGCCAATCTCCCGATCGATGCGCACGGTATCGCCTGTGACATCCTCGCCGAAGGCGCCGTCGGCGATAACTTTCAATCGGCCTATTGGTGCCTGGAGCGCGGCAATCGGCCATTGGGGTATGGCTTCAACCGCTCCGGAGTCGGGATAAGTTTACCGCTTAACGCCACCGCAATTCGACGTTGAGAGGTTCAACAAAGCAAGCCCCGCTACCAACTTTATATTGTCTGTTCCGGGCACATCGGAGGATTGCGGCCTCAAGCCCCAGGTGCCGCTCATTGGGCGTCACGAACCGTATGGCGCTGAGGCGGTCCACTTGGTTGTACCAGTCGACGAAGTGTCCGACCCATTGCCCACCCGCGGCTGTGTCGGTAAAGGGCATTCGGGATAGGCCGGCGTGTGCTTCAAGGTCCGGAACAGAGCTTCGGAGTACGGATTATCGTCGGAGACGTGAGGGCGGCCGAAGGACGGCACGACCCCAAGCCACTGCAAGGTCGTGATCATCGTGCAAGCCCGCATGGGTTTACCGGTTTCGGAATGCAGGACGAGGCCGCGCGGATCGACGTTGCCCTCACGGTAAGCCGGCCCTGGTCCGCCAGTTGAGGCACGAGCTGCTTAATGCCCATGAGCTCCCGATCTACTCGTCGGTATCGTCATCCTCGCTTTGATAATGGCTTTCGATCGTTTTTTTTAGGACGAGCAGAGTTGCCGCCTCGGCGAGGCAAAGATCAAGCGTGTTCCCCTGGCAGCCCGGGTTTAAGCCTTGGGCAACCGTAGCAGCGTCCCGTGCTCAATACCTTGGTCCAATACACCGGGGGGCGTCGGCGCGCGGATCATACCGCGGGGGCTGGTCAACTGGAAAATAGGCCGCACCGGTGACCTGGAATGCCAGTCTGAAAGGGCGGAGCGGACCAACACCGTGTGACGATTGCTCGCACAGGCGGCGATCTTGAAAATTGAGGGGTTCAATGGCTCGTCACGGCAGTGCGCAGGCATTTTGGGCGGCAGGAGTCATTCTGTTCATGGCGGGCCGAGTTTTCCCCGATGCTCCACTCGAGCAGACGTTCACCGGATCATTGGATGAAATTGTCGTCACCGCAGAGAAGCGAGAGCTGAATGTCCAGAAATCCGCATTGACCATCGAAGTTCTCAATGCCGACAGCATGGAGAAGGCTGGGATTTCCCAGGTGACCGATCTACAGGCAGTGATTCCTGGGCTGACGATCGGCCTCGGTGGCAACAACGATCAGATCTTCATCCGCGGCGTCGGGAGCTTCGCCTTTAGTCCCATCTCCACTCCGGGCGTCGCATTCAACGTCGATGGCGTCTATGTCGGTCGTCCCGACGGACTGGGTAGCAATTTCTACGACCTAGCGCGCGTCGAGGTATTGAAGGGTCCGCAGGGGACGCTCTACGGACGCAATGCGAACGGCGGATCCATCAACGTCGTGACCAACGAACCCTCGCTCGGCGAGGATAGCGCGTACATCGCCACCGAGTTTGGCGACTACAGCCTGGTCCATGTCGGGGGCGCAGCCAACGCCGCCATCGGTGACAGGTCGGCGCTGCGCGTCGCATTCAACGTGATCCGCCGAGACGGGTATCTTTCGGACGGGTCCGACGATGATGTCGAGTCTGCGGGTCGAATTCGCTACAAGTTTCAGCCGAACGAGGCGGTTTCCCTTCTATTCAACACCGACTACGCCCATCTCGGCGGGCGCGGTAGCGGTTCGGTCTGGTTGCCGCGTCCCCCGGGGGAAAACCCCTGGGAGGCCACGACCACCCCTGCCTCGAATGCTTATTTGCACTCATTTCTTCCGCTGGGCCCGCTCGAGGCCGATCAAGAGCCGGACTCTTTTCAGAATTCATCTTTCTTCAATACCAGTGCGCAGCTCGATTGGAACATGGGCATTGCAAAGCTCACGATCGTTCCCGCGTACCGCTACACGGACACCGATTCGCTCAGTCAGAACGGCCTTCGGTATGGACAGATAGAGCGGGCCGATCAGAAGTCCGTGGAGGCGCGGTTGAGCGATGCCTCGCCCGTACTGACCTGGGTCATTGGGGGATATTTCTTTGATGAGGGCGTGAAGGGAGCGTCCAACGTTTATCAGAGCGACGCGCTCCAATACGATCTCGTTCAGTATCTACCGACGACCAAGGCGTCGGCCGCGTTCGGTCAGACCACCATCAACGTACGTGGTGATCTTAGGCTCATCATCGGGGGTCGCTATACCCGCGAGCACGACACGCTGACCGGCACGTTCTCCAGTTTGGCTACGGACCCGATCAGCCTGCTCGAGCAATTCGGCGGGAACAAAACCTTTTCAGGGTTTACCTACAGAACGGGCGTCGAATACGACCTGGCGCCGGCCAACATGATCTACGCGACCTATAGCACCGGGTTCAAGGCTGGGGGATTTTCGCAGACCGTGGCACCCCTCAACGTCTATCAACCGGAGAAGCTCGATTCGCTCGAGTTGGGATCCAAGAACCGCTTTTTCGATAACCGCTTGCAGGTCAATTTGAGTGCCTATCAATGGAAATACAAAGACATTCAGGATCAACGGGTCAATTTCGATCCGTTGGGCAACATAAGTCTCCTCACGTATAACTCGGGCGATGCGACTATCGCGGGCGGCACGCTGGACCTTATAGGCAAGCTCACCAATGCCGATACCCTTTCGCTTTCGACCGAGTATGCGAATTCACATTACTCCTCGTACTGGTTCCAGGAGCCCGCTCCGGTATTTCAGCCGGTGAGTACGGGCTGCAGCATCACGGGGCCTTATGCCCCGGGCGCACGCATTCCCTACTCAAGTGCCGGGTACACGACGAACATCGACCCGACGCCGATCGTCGTGGGTAGCTGCGCTGGTTTTCAAGTCGCTCGGGTCCCGTTGTGGAGTGGGACGGTAGGTGCTCAGCACGTCATCAGCCTTCCGGGATCCGCCTCGCTTCGCGCCAGTGCGCAAATGCACTTCGTCGGAGCAGAATGGCTCAACATCGATTTTATTCCGGCGGAGCGGGACAAGTCATACGAGGTAGTCGACGCAGATTTAACCTACGCGGCACGCGGTTGGTCGCTCGGAATCTTCGGGCGAAACCTCGGAAACACGGCTTATTATACGGGAGGATTGCAGCAACCCTTCGTCGGGGGACTATTCGCCGCAAATATCGGTCCGCCACGTACCTACGGTGTACACGCCGACTACCACTTCGGCGGTGAATAGGGCTTAATACGCGGACGGTCGGAAGAGGTGGCATGCACGAAAATACCTCACTACTGCAGCCGGAGATCTTACGTGCAGATGATGAATTCATCATAGCGCGTGGCAGAACCGGCGCCGAACAAGCGAGCGTACTGACCGTGACAACCGCGACGCGCGACCCCTCGCCGTCGACGCTCGCGCAACTGCAGCACGCCCATGCGCTGCGCGACGAACTCGAGAGCGCGTGGGCCGTGCGGCCTCTGGCACTTACGCAAGAGGAGGCGAGGCTCACGCTCGTGCTGGAGGATCCGGGGGGCCAGCCGCTTGATCAACTCTGTTCGCGGCCACTGCCGGTGGGAGAGTTCTTGCGAGTGGCCGTCGGGCTCGCCGGGGCGCTCGGCCGCCTGCATCAAAAGGGGTTGATACACAAAGACATAAAACCGGCCAATTTGTGGGTGCATACCTCGTCCGGGCAGGTTTGGTTGACGGGCTTCGGCTTCACCTCGCGGATGACGCGCGAGCCCGAGATCGTCCCGCACCCCCCGAACTTCCTTGCGGGTACGCTGGCTTATATGGCGCCCGAGCAAACAGGGCGGATGAACCATTCCATTGATGCGCGGGCGGACCTCTATTCTTGCGGCGTAACGCTCTATCAGATGCTGACTGGTCAGTTGCCGTTCAATGCCTCCGATCCGATGGAGTGGGTTCACTGCCACATCGCGCGTCAGCCGCCGCACCCCGGCCAGTGGCGCGAAGACACCCCGCCGGCGCTTAGCGCCATCGTAATGAAGCTCCTGGTCAAGACACCGGAGGAGCGATATCAAACGGCCGCGGGACTCGAAGCCGATTTGCGGCTCTGTTTGGCGGCCTGGGACGCCCATGGTCGGATAGAAGAGTCCTTCCTTCCGGGACAGTACGATGCTCCCGACAAGCTTCTACTTCCAGACAGACTCTACGGGCGCGAGGCCGAAACAGATGTGCTCACGAGTGCGTTCGAACGGGTCGTGACCGAAGGTAAGACCCGGCTGGTTTTGGTCTCTGGCCATTCCGGTATTGGGAAGAGTTCGGTGGTGCAGGAATTGCGCCGGAGAGTGCTACCGGCACGTGGTCTCTTCGCCGCTGGAAAATTTGACCAGTACAAGCAAAACATCCCCTTTGCAACTCTCGCGCAAGCGTTCAGGGACCTTGTCCGCGATGTCCTTGGCAGGAGCAATGCCGAAGTCGAGCCTCTGCGGCGGGAGTTGCTGCAGGCCCTGGGGCCCAACGCCCAATTGATGATCGAGCTGATTCCTGAACTCGAGTTTCTGATCGGACCTCAACCCCCGGTTCTCGACCTGTCCCCTCAGGACGCACAGAATCGACTTCACCGAATGTTCGATCGGTTTATCGGTGTGTTCACTCGACCCGAGCGACCGCTGGTATTGTTTCTCGACGATCTGCAATGGCTGGATTCCGCAACGCTGGCCCTGCTGGAGCATCTCGTCAACGTATCGAGCGCACGTCATCTGTTGCTGGTGGGGGCCTACCGCGACAATGAGATAGGTCCGGCTCATCCTCTCTTGCGAATATTGCAGGCGATGAGGAAGTCGGCGGAGAACTTCAGCGAAGTTGCGCTGGCTCCGCTTTCGCAAGACGATGTCGGGCGACTCGTCGGGGACACCCTCCGCGCGGGGAAGGAATCGGTCTGGGCTCTTGCACACGTCGTGTATGCGAAGACGGGTGGTAATCCCTTCTTCACGATCCAGTTTATGAGGAGCCTGGTAGAAGACGAACTCGTTTGGTTCGACAAAGATGCACGGGCCTGGCGATGGGACACCAAAGCCATTCACGCGCGGGGCGCGACCGCGAACGTGTTTGGTCTTCTGGCAAGAAAGCTTGATCGTCTGCCCGTTGCAACCCAAGAATTACTGCGGGATTTCGCCTGCCTCGGCAATCACGTGCATATGGACCTGCTCGGCGCTGCCTGCGGCTTGACGCAGGAGGAAGTTGAAAACGCGCTCGGTCCCGCCGTTCATGCGGAGCTTATCTCCAGACACGGGGAACGCTACAACTTCATTCACGATTACATTCAGGAGGCGGCCTATTCGCTGACACCGGAGAGCGCGCGGCCGGCCGTGCATCTTCGCTTAGCGAGATCGCTCCTTTCCTGGGCGCAAGACACTCGCCTCGAAGAACATTTATTCGATATCGTCAACCAGTTCAACCGGGGCGCCGCGGAGCTTTCCTCACCGGAAGAACGCGATCGGGTGGCCGAATTAAATGTCAGCGCCGGCAAGCGAGCCAAGACATCAACCGCGTATGCATCAGCCCTCATGTACTTCAGCGCGGGCCGCGCACTGCTCGGCGAGAACGCCTGGAACCGTCGGCGTGCGCTAACCTTCGCATTCGAGCTTGAATTGGGGGAGTGTGAGTTTCTCACCGCTCAGTCGGTCGCGGCTGACGAGCGCCTTGCGAGGCTCGAGCCTTTCATCGGGGATCTTCTGGAGCGATCGGCGGTTACGCAGCTGCGAGTGACCATATGTTCGGGGCAGAATCAGCAACAGCTCGCCATGGACCTGACCCTGGACTTTCTCCGAGGCTACGGCATCGATTGGCCGGGGAAACCGACCAAAAATGCAGTGATGCAGCAATATGCAGCAATGCGGCAACGGCTGGGAGACCGCGCAATCGAGACTCTTGGTGATCTGCCCGAGATTTCCGACCCGCATTGGCGCGCGGTACTCGATGTCCTCGCGCCGGCGATCCCCGTGTCCATCTACATCGATGAAAATTTGACGGCTCTCATTCTCTGTAAGATGGTGGATCTCAGCCTGGAGTTCGGCAACTGTGCCGCATCAACCTTCGCTTACGTAATGTTGGCAGGTATCTTCGGTCCCTACTTCGGCGAAGCGGCCATCGGATTTCGCCTTGGCGAAGTCGCATTTCAGATGGTTCAAGAGCCGAGGTATGGACGCCACCGGGCGCGCGTCGCGTCCGTCTTCGCCCATTGTGTCCATCACTGGGGCAGACCGGTCCGTACCTCTCAGGCGCTGACGCGCCACGCGTACGATATCGCGATGGAGACGGGAGATCTTTCCTATGCGGCGTACGGTCGCGTCTGCCTGCTTAGTGTGTTGCTCGCAGGCGGCAACGCGCTCGATGAGATCCAGGCAGAGGCAGAAAGCGCACTGGAATTTGTGACCAAATCCAAATTTGGCCCGGCGATCAATCTGATTACAGTGGCGCTCGTGTTGACCCGCGCTCTCCGAGGTCTGACGCCACGATTTGGCTCCTTCGACAGTAGCGATTTCGACGAGGCTCGCTTTGCGCAGCAGCTGGAGGTCAATCCCTTGGCCGCCTCCTGGTTTTGGATTCGCAAGCTGCAGGGTCACTATCTCGCCGGCGAATACGCCGCCGCATTGGCGGCGGCCAATACGGCCGCGGCCTACGTGTTTACCTCGACTTCCTTTCTGGAAATTGCCGAGTACCATTTCTATCGGGGACTCGCAAACGCGGCGGTGTACCAGGACACGCCTGCCGACGAACGGCCGGAGCGGCTGCAGTCGATCAGCGCAGACTGCGAGCAACTGGAGGCCTGGGCCAGGCAGTGTCCCGACAACTTCGCTGATCGTGCCGCACTCATCCGCGCCGAGATCGCGCGTATCGAGGATCGAGAGCTGGAAGCGATGGAGCTTTATGAGGACGCTATTCGCACGGCGCGCACGAACGGCTTTGTGCAAAATGAGGCTCTCGCGCACGAAATCGCAGGGCGATTCTATACACGGCGCGGCTTCGATGCGATCGCAACAATTTATATGCAGAATGCCAGATCCTGTTACCGAACCTGGGGCGCGGACGGCAAGGTGCGTCAACTCGAGCAACAAGGATTGACGGCTGTACCTGCCGGGAATTCCGCGAGCGTTGCCATGACCGGCGGCAAGGTTGCGGGGACACCTTTCGAGCATCTTGATGTCGCGACTGTAGTGAAATCGTCTCAGGCGGTCTCGGCACAGAGTGGCCTCGAACGATTGCTAAGAACCCTCATGGTCATTCTGCTGGAACACGCCGGTGCGCAGCGGGGCTTGCTGCTGCTTCGACGCGGTGACACACTGCGCATCGAAGCTGAAGCGAAGTCGACGCAAAACGCGGTAAAGGTCCGTGTCAAGCAATCGCGTCCGACATCGAACGAGCTGCCGGAAACGCTGCTGCAATTCGTCGCTCGGACGCGAGAGACTGTGACACTGGATGACGCGCGGGCAGTTAACCAGTTCTCGACAGATACTTATTTCCTCAATAACGAGTGCCGATCGATCCTCTGTTTGCCGCTGTTGAAGCGGGCAGAATTGATTGGCATTCTGTATTTGGAGAATAACCTTACGTCGAATGTCTTCACCGCCGAACGCATCGCACTGCTCGAGCTCCTCGGGGGGCAGGCGGCGTTGTCGTTGGAGAGCGCATCCTTGGAAGAGAAGGACGCGCTCTTGAAGGAAGTTCATCATCGCGTCAAGAACAACTTGCAGCTGATCAGCAGCTTGCTGAGTTTGCAGGCTGCTCGAATCGTCGACCCGACGATCGCCGATCAGCTAAACGATAGCCGAAACCGGATTCGATCCGTCGCGCTGGTGCACGAGAATTTGTACCAGGCGGGCAATTTCTCCAAGATCTCGATGGCAAGCCACATTCGAAGCCTTTGTGCCCACCTGAGCCGCGCGTATGACTCGCCCGGTCGGGGTCCGGAGCTGACCATCGAGGTCAGCGAGCTGCAGCTCGACATGAATCAGGCCATAGCCTGTGGCCTCATCATCAACGAGTTGGTTTCAAACGCCTTGAAGCACGCATTTCCGAATGAACGAGCGGGGAATGTGAAGATCGCGCTCCGGCCTTCCACCGGCCGGCAACGGGTTCTGGAAGTCAGCGACGATGGCGTCGGGCTTCCCCCAAGCCTCGATATTCCGAGTACGAATTCGCTGGGTCTGAGGTTGGTGCAGGACCTGACCGATCAACTCCACGGTACGCTCCTTGTAAAGGGCGATGTGGGGGCTACTTTCACGATCACCTTCGATGATGCCGCGGTGGAAGAGGGCGTAGAATGATCCAATCAAAAATATTGATCGTCGAGGACAACCGGATCGTTGCCCGGGATATTCAGCAGCAGCTGGCCAGGATCGGCCATGTTGCAGTCGGCATCACCGCCCGGGGTGAAGACGTCGCGACGCTGGTGCTGGAGAACCGGCCCGACCTCGTGCTGATGGACATCCGGTTGGAAGGGAAGCTCGACGGCATTGACGTAGCACATCAGATTCATGAGCGCTTGGGAATTCCAGTCATTTTCCTGACGGCGTACGCGGACGAGGAGACCGTCAGACGCGCGCGCGTCACGGAGCCGTTTGGCTATCTGCTGAAGCCGTTCGAAGATTCCCAGCTGCGGACCACAATCGAGATGGCGCTGTACAAACACGCCGCGGAGCGAAAACTCCGTGAGAGTGAGCGCCGGTATGCGGTAACTCTATCGAGCATCGGCGATGCCGTTATCGCTACGGACGAGCTGCTCCACGTGACGTTCATGAATCCGGTCGCGGAAAAGCTGACCGGATGGACGCAAAAGGAAGCCATCGGACTGCCTCTTATCGAGATATTCCGGATCATCAATGAGGACACCCGGCAAACGGTCGACAACCCAGCGGCTAAAGTGCTCCGCTCCGGCGTCGTCGTCGGGCTCGCCAACCACACGATGTTGGTTGCGCGTGACGGCCGGGAAACGCCGATCGACGATTGCGGTTCGCCGATCATTGACGATGGCGGCGAGGTTACAGGCACGGTGCTGGTATTTCGGGATATCACTGATCGGCGGCAATCCGATGGGGCGCTGCGCCGGGCGCAGGCAGAGCTGGCGGCGGTCGGCCAGCGAACCATGCTTGGCGAGCTCGCGGTGGCAATCGCCCACGAAGTGGGCCAGCCCGTCGCGGCAATCAACATCAATTGCGATGCCCTTCTCCGCATGTTGAGGGCCGATTCCCCGGACCTCGAGCGTGTGCGCGCCGCGACCCAGCGGGCAAGTCGCGACGCGCGACGAGCTGCCGACATTTTTGCCCGGATTCGTGATCTTTTCTCGAGGAGCGGCAGTCCCCCGCCTGCAGCCGTGGACTTAAACGAGGCCATCGAGGAGGTTGTCGCTCTCAAACGAAATGAATTACGCAATGTCGGCGTCACCCTCCAGATGGAGTTGAGCGACGATCTTCCACCCGCTCTCTGTGATCGCGTGCAATTGCAACAAGTGATCGTCAACTTGATCACGAACGCCATACAGGCGATGAATGGTGCCGGCAATACGCGCAATCAGTTGCTGATTCGAACGGAAAGGATCGGGGATGCCGAGGTGCAGGCCACTTTCCGCGACACCGGGATCGGCGTCGAACCGTCGAAAATGGACCAGATGTTTGGAGCGTTTTACACAACCAAGCCCGATGGCATGGGAATGGGGTTGTGGATCAGCCGCTCGATCGTAGAGAAGCACAAGGGTCGCCTGTGGGCGACAGCGAACGATGGTCCTGGACTCACCATCGCGCTGGCTCTTCCATGGACCTCCAGCATAAACTGACGGCACTACTGGCATGGAGGAGTGTTAGTCCGCTTGCCCGCGCTCGGCCCGACAGGTCTACTGCTTGGCCTCCCACGGATTCACGACCTCGGCAGTGAGATCTGCAAAGTGTTTGACGTTTCTGGTTGCCAGCGCCGCACGTCGGGCGATTACGATACCCGCGATCTGGGTGTCGTTTCTGGGGTCAGGGCTTCAAAATTTATCTTGTGGAGACTCAGCGGCTTACGATCGCCGGATGTCCTATAATTCAGCATCATGCCCCCGCTACCACTTCCATAAAATCCTTAGAAAATCAGGTACTTAAGCCATTTCGCCCCTCCCGTCAGCCCTACCAGTTTGGGGAAGGTATTTGGGGAAGGTCAGAGGCCGGGATCGCCCATGAGCCCTTGTCGTTTCGTCCCACTGAGCCGCAGCCTCGAACTTCTGCACTGACTGCACAGCGAGGGCGCCGGGGGTTCGACGGACAGATAGAATGAGGCTCCTCGCCAGTGACGGATAACCAATCAACGATGTTCCAAAGCGCCCAACCGCCGGGGCCAGCGGTTTTTACTACCGTCGATCGCCGCAAGAAATACGCTGCACTTTCCTATCGAACGAACAATCTCGGTGACGATATACAAAGCATCGCAGCCGAACAGTTTCTCCCTTGGATCGATTTGCGTATTGATCGCGACAGTCTCAATGGGCCGATTGACGGCATAACCGATAACTTAAAAATTATTTTGAACGGTTGGTACACCCACGCGCCGCAGTCCTGGCCGCCGGCGTCGTTCCTCACGCCGCTGATAACCTCCTTCCATATCAGTCGCGAAATCTGGAGGGACAATATCGGTGGGCTCAGGGCGTCCGAGGTCCTGGTGCGCGGCGAAAGTCTCCGCTATCTTCGCGAACATGGCTCAATTGGCGCGCGCGACTTGTCCACGCTTGCGCTGCTGCGCCAGAGCGGCGTGGAGTGCCATTTTTCCGGATGCTTGACGTTCACCTTGGGCGCGGGCGGTGCGGCGGTCCGTGGCGACTACGTGTGTGCCGTCGATTTGCCGGAGCTTGTCCTTGCAAGGCTGCGGGAGCGTACACGTGGCCGGCTCGTCGTTCGTACTCATCATTGTTCAAAGGGTGGACCAATCGAACGCGCCTATATCGCTCGCCGCCTGCTCAGCCTCTATGCGCACGCGACTTGCGTCGTTACGACCAGGCTTCACTGTGCGCTTCCATGCCTCGCACTAGGCACTCCTGTCCTCTTCTTGCCTGCGGCGCCGGACTCTTACCGATTCGCGGGTCTCGCCGAGCTACTGCACAATTGCGGGGTACAGGACTATCTGAGCGGCCACGTCTCCTACGATGTGGACAATCCCCCGCCGAACCCGGATGCCTTCTTGAGCTACCGGACCGAGCTCATTCGTTCGGTGTCACGCTTTTGCTTCGATACGCCTAGTGCGGACAATCTTCCGCCATTGCCATTTCAGCCAGATCCGATTTCTGACCGGCTCCTGCAAGTGGAAGCCATTGCCAGTCGATCGGTGCCTGTCGCCGCGAAATCGGACATTTCATTTCGACGCATCTTTCGACCGGGCCGGAATTATAAGCGCGATCAGCGTGCGGACTTTCTGCGCGACATTGGTCGTGTACACGGCGAAAGCGGGAATCACGAGGAAGCACTGCTCCTCCTGAAGGCAGCTCTTCATGAGCGGCCGGACGGTGCGTATATCAAGCAATTGATCGACGAATACGCCAAGAGAATCACCTCGGCAGCCGCCGCGCCTGATACGCCAAGCGCGGGCATCAGAAGATCAAACAGCGCTGTCGCCACCGAAGTGCACGTTGCGAGGCTCACTTACCTGGCGCCCGATCGTCTTGACAGCATTTTGGAGGAGCTGGAGCACCTCAAAGCGCGGGAGGTCGTCGGCGATTTCACGGAATTCGGTCTCGCCCTTGGTGGATCGGGAATCTGCATTGCGTCCCAGATCGACGGAGCGCGCCGCTATTGGGGGTTTGATAGCTTCGAGATGATGCCGCCGCCGTCGGAAGCCGACGGCGCTAAGGCAAAAGAACGATACGAATGCATTGTGTCAGGCCAATCGCAGGGACTTGGGGGAGATCGGTATTACGGATATTTTAAAGATCTGTACGAAACGGTAGTGAATAACTTCGCCCAATTCGGGCTTAGGATCGATCAACGCACACTGAACCTTGTGCGCGGAAAATTCCAGCAAACCTTGCCGCAGCAAAGGTCCTTCCCGATCGCCTTTGCGCACATAGATTGTGACTGGTATGACCACGTCAAGTACTGCCTTAATTTCGTCCATGGGCGGCTTTCCAGGTTTGGGGTGGTGATCGCAGATGATTACAACGATTGGCCGGGTTGCCAAAATGCTGTTGATGAATTTTGCGCGGCGCGAGAGGACGTACTACTTGTAAGGACGGACCCACACGCCGTTTTATTGAAGCTATGAAACGACGAGCGGCAGTACGTCCGCAAGTCCATGTCTGAAATCAATCAGCGGGCTTGGCAATGATATATGCCGACAAAGCCGTACCTGCCGGCACAATCAACCATCGGTCCGCCGCGGCAAGTCCCGTCAGCGGCTGCGACACGTTCTGCTCGTCCGGCCCATTGATCGGCGAACCACTGACGGACCAAACCTGCTTTCCAGTTCTACCCTCGACGGCATACAGGTTGCCGTTGCTCGATCCGATGAAAACCACAGGGCCGACCACGATCGGCGCAGTGACGAGCCCGCCGTCACCCGCGAAACTCCAGAGGACATCGAGCGTCGACAGGTCTATTCCTTGTAGCGTGCCGTCATTCAAGAAAAACCCTCGCTCGTTGGTGATTGCCGGCGCTGGCCCGGCTGAAAACCGGCCCAGCAGTGCACCGCTCTTTGATTCGAAAATATAGCCGGTCGGAGAACTTAACGGGTCTCGCACGTAGAGTTTTCCGTCGAGAAAAACAGGCGTCTTGCCGCCCCCGCCCTCGCACGGACCCGAATAATGCCAGAGGAGGTCGCCGTTTTTTGGCGCGAAATCGTAGACCTGCGGACAGGCGTAGGACACGAATACACCATCCTCCGCCACGGCGGGCGAACTGTTGTCGCCATTCTCGACATTCTCTGTCCACACCACTGCACCATTCTTTTCATCGACCGCATAGACCGTGCCGCCATCACCAGCTCCGCCCACATAGACGAATCCCCCCTCAGCGGTTGGCGGAGAGCTGAAGGCGTATTGCCCGGGCAGTTGAACGCTCCAACCAGCCGCGCCGGTTGCAGCATCGAACGACATCAGAATTCCGTCGAAGTTGACCACGTACACGTGACTCTCGTCGTACGTGGCGTTGGACCAGAAATAGGTGCCGCTAATCGCGATCGGCCCCCACAACGTCTTACCGGTGTGCACATCGAGCGCATATAGCTTGGTTCCATAGCTATCAACATTGGCCACCGTGACGAACACCCGGTCACCCACGATGAGCGGATACGAGATAAGCCCGGGCATGCTGATCGTCCAGAGCGCTTTACTGGGGAAGACTAGGTCGCCGGTTACTTTTGCCACGCCATGATGGCTCGGAGTGATCTGATACGCCGTTGCCGTCGCCGGTTGCGCTGCCGCTGCGGTTGCAAGTTGCGAGACCATGGCATAGCAGCTAAAGCAGGCTAGAATAAATATTCGCACGGAACCTCCCTGTATCGATGTGAAGTTCAAAAAGCCTGGCCGCCTCGTCGGCCAATGTCAATTTTGGCGCAGCGGCCTGAGAACGTGATTCGCCGGCACTCCTAATATCCGCCGCCGAGCGTAGATCTAGCAACGGCATCTATCTGCTGCAAACCCAGGCGTTCGCCGCAGCCGCGCGGCGCCCCCCCCGGTCCTTTACGCTCCAGACCGGCCATTCCGTGCCGCGACCGGTCGCAGTTTGCCGGTCGGTGCACCCGTCTGCCGCGACGCGCTCAAGAATCGACCTGCGTCCTGGTAGTGGTATCGGTTTGGCTGGTTCCGGCGAAATCGGTGCGGGTCATTGAATCGGTGCTGGTGGCGCCATTCTTTGAATTCTGCCAGTCGCGCGTTGCGGTCTGTCCTGCCGCGTTGGTCACGGTGATCTCTTGATTCCTACCGGTGCCCGTCTGGGAGAATGAGCCGGCGATCTGGTCGGTGCTTCCGTTGGCCCAGGTTTGCGTTCCCGTGATCGATTCGGAACCGTCGGAGTTTCCCGTGACGACCTCGCTCCCGCTGCCTGCCACCTTGCCTTTCGCATTATAGAGCTGAAAGGATTTGGTGATACTGCTTCCGTCCGCGCTGGTAGCTAGAGATTCGGATTTCACTTCTTTTCCATCGACGTATTTCTGAATGGTTTCGTCGAAGCTGCCGTCGGCGTTCTTGGTGATGGAAGTCTTCGTTTCTGCCGTATTTCCATTCGCATAGGTCGTCACATTATCGAAGGCCGCTACTCCGTCTTGATGGGAAACCGTATTGGAATAGGTTCCGCTTCCTTGCGTCGTATCGACGACGGTGCCGGTCTTCGTGCCATTATATATGCCGTTGAATGCCTGCTGAATATTGGTGATGCTGAGCAATGTCATAGAACCTCCGATTGAGATGATTCGGTGAATGCAGAGTCGTTTTTTGCGTGGACCCTGTCTGATCAGCAAGATCCATGCCACACAGACGGTACCGGGTAACTCATTTCGGGCCGATCGAGTCCGACCGTGACGGACTCAATATGCGACGAAACCGCATTCCACGGGATGTGGGTTCTTGTACCGATGCCGGGGGCGGCCGGTCGGTTGGCGCTTCTGATTGGCAGGCAGGCGGTGGCGTCGTGGCGGTTACGGGCAGATAATCGCCTCAGTGGGTGCAAGCTACCGGCCACGATATAGCGACGCGTCGCCGCCTTGACGAACGGACTGGGCACGTCATGTTGACCCGACTTCACTAGATGTAGATTGGCAACGGTCATTTGGGGGAGGGGCAACCGATGAATGCAACGCTACAGCGGGCGCTGGCGTCAACAACCATGCTTCTGTCGGCGGTCTTCGCTATCCAGATCGGCGGACCCAACAGCGCGGCCTTGAGAAGGATCGGCCATCAATCGAGTTCGGACGGGGGAGGGCGGATCGCATGAGATGCACCGCTTGGTTCTCGCGATCCTCGGAAGAAATATGGCTGGCTCCGGTGGTCGGGTTGGCTCTCACGATTGGCGCGAGCGCCTCCGTCGCCCAGGGCATTAGTGTCAATACCTATCACAATGACACGCTTCGCACCGGCTGGAATTCGAGGGAGATTTCGCTGACCTCGAGTGTGGTAGGAGGCGGCAGCTTCGGTTTGTTGCATCAGGTCTCGCTAGACGCGCAAGTCGATGCGCAGCCCCTTGTTGTCGCCGGTCTGAGCATTGGCGGTGCGACGCATGACGTCGCCTATATCGCGACGGAGGGCAATACGGTTTACGCGATCGACGCATCTTCCGGCGCGATATTGAAGCAAACGAACCTGGGTTCGCCGGCGCCTCTGCCGGCCATCTGCAACAGCAAAACAGGCGCGACTATCGGGATCAATTCGACCCCCGTAATTGATCCTGTGGCTCAAGCTCTGTATGTAATCGCCTATGTCGATGTGGGCGGCACTCCCATGTACTATTTGCACGTACTCAGCCTGACGACCCTGAGCGATACCGTGCCACCCCTTTTAGTCTCGGCCTCGAACACCCTCTCGAATGGCAAGACCGTCTACAGTTTCAGCGCCGGCATGGTTCGGCAGCGAGCCGCCCTGCTCGAGACGGAAGGCAACATTTACGTCGCGTTTGCCGGCCTTTGCGGGCAGCGTAATACGACTGCGCGCGGTTGGTTGCTCGGCTGGAGCGCTTCCATGCTTGCGCCGCTCGCGAAGCAGCAACTCACCAACCGAGTATTACCGAGCAACTCGCCGAGCGATTTCTTCCTGACTTCGATTTGGATGTCCGGCTATGGTCCCTCCTCAAGCTCCAATGGAAATGTGTTTTTTGTCACCGGCAATGCCGACCCAAGCGGCACCACCTATGACAGCACGAACGCGATCAATCTCTCGGAGAGCGTAGTCGAATGGTCGCCCTCCCTGGGCAAAGTGGTCTCCTTTTTCAGTCCGACCGATCCGGGAGCGGACGTGGCGACGCTGGATCGCGGTGACCTTGATTTGGTTCAGGTGGCGTGATGCTGCTCCCCGCGCAGCCTGGCTTGTTCCGGCACCTAGCCGTCGCTGCCGGCAAAGTCGGAATCATGTATCTCATGAAGCAGGGCAATCTCGGCGGCCAGAACTCCGGCAATGTGTTGGGCGAGTACGCTGTAGGTAACTGCTGGTGTGGTCCCTCCTACTTCGAGGGACCAGATGCCATCGGACGTGTTGTTTCGAGCGGTGGCAGCAGCATCAAAGTGTGGGATGTGCAGAGTTCGCCAACGACCGCCTTGGTGCCGGACGCGGGTTTTACGCCACCCTCGATCAACACTGGTCAGGATCCCGGTTTCTTCACCAGCATCTCATCGAACGGAACCACCGCCGGATCTGCGGTTATCTGGGCGGTCAACCGACCGTTTGATACAACGAGGGATGTCACGCTCTACGCCTTCGATGCGGCAGCTGGCACGCAGTTGTTCTCAGCTGTCGCCGGGTCCTGGCCGAGCACCAAAAACGCGAACTTAGTACCCACGGTGGCGAACGGCAAGGTCTACGTCGCAAGCTATAAAATGCTCTCGATCTTTGGCATTGCAGGACCGGCGAGCCCGCTCAATCCTGAGTCCAAGTTTGTGCGCACGGCATCGCCGATCCGCTGACCGAGCGGCGCAAAGCGAAGCTGTCAAACCGCACGTGCACGAGCGGAAGGAACGTGGAGTCGCTGGACTGTCGAAATGGCGAATTTTAGGCCGACGTGACAGGCAGGCACCGTGAGTCACGCGGGGGGAGGGCAGTTCCCAGTGTCGCCAGAGAAGAGTGTGCAAAGTCCCATCGCGGCGGAGTCTTGCCTCGACATTCCTCGGCTGCTACAGCTTTTCGTTGGACTGGGGGAGAACTGCGATTTGGGGGTGGTACAACGCGCTGTCGGAATCGAGCCATTTGGGCTCTTTAGATTCGCAGCCTGCAATGCTACTGACCTCGGTGATTTGCTTCGGACTCGCTTCCACCGATTGGCAGAACCGGAGGATCTGTGGTTGGAGGAGGGGCCGCGCGGGGAGTACTGGGTCAAGTCGCGTCACTGCTCGTTCGCCGCGCACACCGATAGGTACGTCGGCCGGGACGACCCCCTGATTGTCCTCGGTTCACAGATCGAAAAGGCACGCTACCTGAAGGCCAAGTTGATTCGGGACTTGTCGCGTGGCCGGAAGTTGTTCGTGTTCAAGGGCGAGACCGACATTACGGCGATTCGCGAGATTGTCGTGCAGCTTCGGACATACGGTCCTAACTGGCTGGTTTGGGTCTGCGTCGCCGATGCCGCGCATTTGCCGGGCTCGGTGGAGCGCCTCGCGGATGGGCTGTTGCGTGGGTTCGTCAGTCGCTACGGGACCTACGACGGAGATCCCAGCCTCCCCGTTGAAGAATGGGTAGCCATTTGCACCAACGCGTATCGTCTATCGCGCAATGCCGAACCGCCCGAGGCGCCTCTTCACAACCTGATCTCACCAGAAATCGCCACGTGCTCCTTGCGATGGTCTCCCGAGTTGTGTTCGGGAACCCGATTGCTCGATGAGCACGCTCCGAGCCGCGGCGCCATGTTTGAGCACCGGCTCGAAACGGCCGAGGCGACCTCGGTTTACCGCGCTCTCGTACCGATTGCTTCCGGCGGTGACTTCGTATTCTCAGTCTGGGTCCGCATACCCGAAGGATTCCGGGGTCGGCAAATCGGTGCACTCCTTCCCGGCTTTTCCAGTATCGCCATGTGGACCGCGGATCTGAAGTCTCGCAAGAATTGGCAGCGCGTTTGGGTCACCGCCAATCTCCCGATCGATGCGCACGGTATCGCCTGCGACATCATCGCCGAAAGCGCCGTCGGCGACATCTTTCATTCGGCCTATTGGTGTCTGGAGCGCGGCAACAAGCCGTTGGGCTATGGCTTCGATCGCTCCGGGGTCGGGATGGGTTTACCGCTTAGCTGTCCACGGGTTCACGACCTCGGCAGTTAGTGAGGTCTGCAAACCCGAAGCAAGGGAGCGAGCCCTCGCTACTCAATTCGACGTTGAGAGGTTCAACAAGGCAAGCCCCCGCTACCGATATGCAAAATGTGACTAATCCCTCAGCCATCGACGCGCGAGAACTCCGTGTCGTTATCAGTTACCAACGTGTGGTCAAGTGCGAGCGCCTGTGCCGCAATCAGGAGATCATTCCCTCCGACCGGCGTGCCGACTAACTCGAGTTTCGTGCAGATAGATCCGTAGATCTCGTCGGCCGGAGAATCGAAGGGCAGGGTATCGATGACCCCAAGCACAGCTTCTACCTGCGCGCTCAGGCGCGGCGCCGCCTTCTTCGAGATGCCGTAGCGCAACTCGGCGGCGACGATAATGCTGGTGCAGATACTCTGTTCGCCAGTCACCTTTAATCGGTCCGCGACACGACTCTGCGGATTCCGGACCAGGTTCGACACGATGTTCGTGTCGAGCAGGTAGCGCATCAGATTCCGACTGCGTCAGGGGTCTCGTCGCGAATCGGCGGAAATTCTTCGCCTAGAGGCTCGCGGGTCGCTAGCAACGCGACCAATGAGCGCGGCGCAACCGCTTCGATGATCAGCTTGTTGCCGTCTTTGCGCATGATCGCGTCATCGCCGGGGAGTTCGAACTCTCTGGGAATCCTGAGGGCTTGGTTCCTGCCATTTTTGAATAGCTTGACGTGTCTTTCTGGCATGTGTCTTAGCATATGCCTTGCGCGGCCGGCTGGCGAGTCGGTGCCCGTAAGGTTTGAATCACTTTTCAGAGCAACTGCTCTGCGCGTAATCCGACAAGCTAGTGGCCAGCACCGGAACGAGAGTTTTTTCTCGTCTTGCGACTCCAAGTTGACTTACACCTATTCCTAATCCCGCGCGCAAAGCGGCGAGTTGGCTATCGGAGCGAAACGCGAACATGTCCCGCGAGAACCGCACATCAAGCTCATGTCCCAAACGCTGCTTAAGATTTCATCTCACCCTTGATGAAAGCCATCAAATCAGCGTTGACGCGCTCCGGGTCGATGATCGCAATACCGTGGGCGCCGCCTGGGTAGACCTTGAGGATCGCGTGCGGAACGATAGAGGGTACGCGGCGCGCGGTCGGACCGATTGGCACGATCTGATCGTCTTCGCAATGCAGGACCAGTAGCGGCTTATCGCACTTGGCGATATCCGCAGTGTAGTCGAGCTCCCAGCTGTAGGTGGTTTCATACTGAGCCTTGGCACCGCCGAGCAGGCCCTGAAACCAGAACAAG
>Ga0182012_10002244_pt1 | contig 20987 bp, 10 predicted proteins | sample 612S2SmetaG_FD_120486 | JGI IMG/M metagenome (GOLD analysis project Ga0182012, IMG submission 120486) | Permafrost microbial communities from Stordalen Mire, Sweden - 612S2S metaG | ecosystem: Environmental > Terrestrial > Soil > Wetlands > Permafrost | place: Sweden: Stordalen | collected... | reverse complement strand
TGGCCACACCTACCACGAGGATCTGGTCGCTTCGTAGGTCAACCGTTCCGAGGGCCGGATTTGGTCACATTTTGGTCACATCGGTGATGAAAACCGCCGGTTTTCCACAACACCCGATGGACGGGCCTATCGGTGAAGGCCCTGCCAGACAGCACAATCTGGGATTTGCCAACACGGGCCAACATGGCGCTTATCCGAATGACACGCGAAGGGGTCGTGGGTTCACGTCCCGCACGGCCCACCTCTTCGGATTCTGGCGGATGGGACGTCGGCATGGCGCCGCCCCGTCGGGCCTTGTAAGTCTGCGTCTTGCCGGCATCCACCGAGTTGCGTGGACAGAGCGAGGCGACCTTCCCCGGTCCCCAATTCATCCGGATCGGAGACTTCCGTCAAACGCTCTGCCGGACAGGGGGTCTCCTCTAGGGAATCAGACGAGCGGGTCGAACATGATCTCACGGACCTCCTGGGCGCAGCGACAGGCGGCCGCGAACCTGGTTGCCCACTCAAGCCCCTCCTCGCGTGAAGCCACTTCGACGATGGCGAAACCACCGATGACGGCCTTTGATTCCGGATAAGGGCCATCGGTGACCGTCCCGTCGGTGGCCACGATGCTCGCCCGTTGGCGCTCGACCCCACCGCCGTGGACCCACACCCCGGCATCCTGGGCCGCTCGGACCACCCGGTGGGCTGCTTCGCCCACTGCAGGAAGCTCCTCCTCAGGGATGTCCATTGCCCCATCGTCGAACGAGATCAGGTAACGCGTCATCTCCGACCTTTCTATCCAACCATCGAACGGAACACCTTCTACTACGCCCGCTCTGTGACCGCCGTGCAGTCATCCCCGGGGATATGACCGTGACCGCCAAACCGATGACAGGTTCTGGTCCCTGTCCGGACAGCCGATGGAGCATCCGTTCGTCTGGTCACGGCTTGCCGTCATCGTGACCGCTCTAGCCCCAGCCCAGCTCCTGCAGACGGGGGTCGCTGATCCCGAAGTGATGGGCGATCTCGTGGATCACCGTCGTGTGCACCAGGTTCCGGACATCCTCTCGGGTTCGACAGTGTTCACAGATCGTCCTGCGGTAGATGAAGATCTGGTCGGGATTGGCGAACCACGTGCCGTAGTAGCGCTTGGTCAAGGGAACACCCACATAGAGGCCGAAGAGATCCCGACTCGGGGCCTGATCCTCCACTGAGATCACCACGTTCGTCATGGCCGTGAGGAACTCCTCGGGGAGCGAATCGAGGGCGTCGCCGACCAGTTCCTCAAATTCCTCGAGGGGGACATCGATACCCGGCTTGCCGCTCACCTCGGAGTGGAGTGCGTGATGGGGGTCACCGTCATGGCTGTGGAGGATCCCCAGCATGGTCCCCTTGATCCCGAGGGAGGCGGCGATGGACAGGAACTCATCATGGGCCGGTGGGCTGACCGGCAGTCGTGAGTCGACGGTCCACCTGGCCAGGGACTCGAGGGCCTGGCGGTAGCGATCGCCCTCCAGGTTGCTCTCGAACCAGTGCTGCTGGGACTCCGACAGATCCGGGGCGAGGGTCTTCTCCAGCCGCCGGAGTCGATGGAGCACCACTTCGTCGCGGCCGTCAGGCGACCCCGCCGGTACATCGTGGGCCAGCCGGTCCGAGAGGGATCTCTGTGCGGCGGTGTGACGTCTCCGCCGTCGGACCGGGCCCACCGGATGGGCCGAGCGGATGACCAGAATGACCGAGACCACTCCGACGACGACGACAGACGATCCGATGAACCATCCGGCTCCCACGGTCCTACGCTCCCCGGACGGCTCGGGTCGGACCTCGGTGGCGGATGGGAGGGGGCCCTCCGCTGTCCAGTACGGCCATACGCCAACCGTACCGGCCGGGTCGCCCGTCCGGGTCGGGAACGGTCCTTCGTCGGGGCCCGGGCTGGCCCGGAGCCTGGGACTGTCCCTGGTGGCCGCCCCTTCGTCGGGAGGCTGGCCCGGGTCTGGTGAACCCGGCGCTCACCGGAGAGCATCCAGCATCTGGTCACGACCGTCGACGCCCAACGCGGCCACGCCGGCGGCGAGGGGGGCGCTGGGACCGCCGAGCTCGGTCCTGACCCAGCCCGGCGCCATCAGAAGCAGTGTCCGGCCGGGGCTATGGCGGCGGGCGGCTTCTCCGCCGACGGGGGTTGATGGCGGCCCGGGCGTCCTAGGAGATGGTCCGGAGGACGGCCCCGGAGTCCGTGTCCATCTCGGTCAACGAACTGCTTCCTTTGCTCACCACCCACAGGTTCGATCCGCTGACCACCGCGGCCTGGGGATTGCTGAAGAGATAGGGACCGTTGGTGTTGCACATCATCCAGACGACCTTGCCGTCGTCGGGGGTGATCTGGCTCACCATGGGGGAGTCACCCGGGGGACTGACCGTGAAGATATAGCCGTCACCGAAGGTGATGGGCCCGGGCGTGGGCAGGTTGGTGTGGTCGATGACCACCCGGACCGGCGTCCCCGTGGTGGTGTCGACCTCGGTCACCGAGTCGCCCGCTTCGTTGGTCACCCACAGGTCGGTCCCTTCGATCACCGCACCGGTGGGTGTCTCGAATTTGTAGGCCGGCCCCTGAAGGCGTGCCACCAGGCTCAGGGTCCCGCTGTTGAGCTCGGTCACGGAATTGCCGGCGCTGTTGGTCACCCACACGCGTCCGGTCGATGCGGCGATCCCCAAAGGCGCATCGAAACCGAACGGGGCTCCCGAGGCCGTGCCGACCAACCCTCCGGATGCCACGGACACCGCCGTCACCACCCCCGACGCACTGAGGACGAAGAGTCGGCCCCGGGCGGCGGCCATGGCGATGGGATCGGAGAACTGGAACGGGGTTCCCGAGATGGTGCGGACCGGTGCACGGGTCCGGGTGTCGAGCTCGGTGACGGAGTTGCCGGCCCCGTTGGCGATGAAGAGGTCCGGTCCGACCGCCACCACCGCCGTGGGCTGATCAAGGGCGAAGGACGGCCCGGACAGCGTGGCCACGTGCCGACCGGATCCTGCGTTCACCACACTCACCGAGTCGCCCTGCTCGTTGGCGATGTAGAGGTCGCCGCCCGTGACCGCGGCCGCGGTGGGGGCGTCCAGGCCGTAGCCGGCCGAGGGATAGGCCACCGATGTGACCGGCTCGGACCAGTGGACCTTGTGGGCGACCTTCAGCCCGCCCACGGCGAGAACAGCTCCGAGGACCAGGAGGCAGGCCACGATGAAGATGGTCCGGAATGGCCGACGTCGTTCCCAGTGGTCCATGTTCGCCTTCACGTTCGGTGGGCTGCGAAGCCGATCCATTCTCGCATGCTTCCCGTCGCCGTCGGCTGCAGGCAGGCGCAGATCGGCGCGACGGTCCCGCCGGTCCGGAGCCCTTTCCCGTCCGGTGCCGCACGGCCACCCCGCCCCGCTCGCCGGTCACCCGGGTATCCCGGGGGGGATGCCCGCCGGGCGACAGGTGCGGTCGGGCCGCGTGGACCCGCGCCGGGCCGCTCTATCCGTTGCCGGCTGCCGACCTCCGCCTGTTCCGGTTCATGACACACTGAGTGATGAACGCCGCTTCGAATCGCGCTCGCCGTGTCGGGACAGCACTGCAGGTGGGAATGGCCGCGCCGTGCGCGTGAATGGGTACCGGCCGGGGACGAATCGGCTCGAGGCGGTTGCGCATCGAGACAGTACCGTCCACCGATGTCAACGGAATCCGTTGACATACCGGGGGAAATCGTTCCCGGGCTACTTGTCCCGGGCCGGGCGGGCCCGTAGGCTCCCGGCCATCACGGTCGAAAGGGGCACCACCCACATGAGACGACGCCACGCGCTGTCCACTGCCGCACTGGTCATTCCGCTCATCGCCGGGGCACTGGTCCTGCCGGCGGTGGCCGGTGCCTCGTCCCCGGCCGGTCAGCCTCCTCTGACGTCGGCCCAGGCCAAGGCCCTCTCCACCGATGTGTCCGACAAGGTCATCGTGGTGTTCAAGAACCAGCTCTCCACCACCCCCGACACCCGAAGTGACATCGCCGCCCGGACGGCGGCGGCCGATCAGGTGCAGAGCGGCGTGGTCCACGAGCTGTCGCTGACCGGCGCCAAGGCGGTCAAGCAGTTCCAGCTGATCAACGCGGTGTCGGCGACGGTCTCCCCCGGTGAGGCCAGCCGGCTCAAGGCCAATCCGGCCGTGGCCGAGGTGGTCAGGGACGAGCCCATCCCCCTGGTGGGCTCCGTCCCGACGGTCTCGCATCCTCAGGCCACCGGTTTGAAGCCGCTTGCGGGGGCCTGCCTTCCCGACGGCAAGGTCCAGCTGGATCCCGAGGCCATCGAGGACATCCATGCCGCCACCCAGTCGGGGACGGGCCAGGCGGCCCAGGCGCTGGGCTACACCGGAGCGGGCGTCAAGGTGGCCTTCATCGCCGACGGTGTGAATCCGGACAACCCCGACTTCATCCGGGCCAACGGGAAGCATGTCTTCGTCGACTACCAGGACTTCAGCGGTACCGGGACAGACTCACCCCAGGACGGGGGGGAGGCCTTCCTCGACTCCAGCTCCATCGCCGCCCAGGGCCGTGAGGTCTACAACATCGCCGGTTACGGCGAGGGCCTCGACCAGGTGTGCAACATCCGGGTCCTCGGCGTGGCCCCCGGGGCCAGCCTGGTGGGGCTCAACGTGTTCGGTTCGGCGGCCGAGGCCTTCAACTCCGTGTTTCTCGAGGCCATCAACTACGCCGTCAACGTGGACCATGTCAACGTGCTCAACGAGTCGTTCGGTTCCAACCCCTTTCCCGATTCAGCCAGTCTGGACCTGACCAAGATGGCCAACGACGCCGCCGTGGCGGCCGGGGTCACCGTGTCGGTCTCCAGCGGTGATGCCGGTTCGACCGACACCATCGGGTCGCCGGCCACCGACCCTGCAGTGATCTCCGCCGGCGCCTCCACCACCTTCCGGGCCTACGCCCAGACCGGTATCGGGGGGATCACGTTCCCCGGCGTCACGGGGTGGCTGGACAACAACATCAGTGAGCTCAGCTCCGGAGGCTTCGAGCAGTCGGGCCACATCATCGATGTCGTCGCCCCCGGCGATCTCAACTGGGCCCTCTGCACCGCCGATCCGGCCAAATACGCCGACTGCACCAATTTCAACGGCGCCGGTGCACCGGTGGAGTTCAGCGGGGGAACCAGCGAGGCCGCCCCTCTGACCTCGGGGGTGGCGGCCCTGGTGATTCAGGCGTACGCCGAATCCCACGGCGGTGTCGACCCCACGCCGGCGGTGGTCAAGCAGATCATCGTCTCCACGGCGGAGGACATCTCGGCCCCCGGCGAACAGCAGGGCGCCGGTCTGCTGGATGCCTATGCCGCCGTGCAGGCGGCCGCCTCCTACCCCGGAGGCACCGCCCACCCCACCGGGTCCGCCATCCTCAAGCAGTCCAGCCAGTTGAACGCCGTCGGCCAGCCCGGCACCAGGGAGAAGCTGTCGGAGACGGTGACCAACGACGGTGTGGGCACCGCCCACCTCACGCTGTCCAGTCGCACCCTTTCCGGCTACAAGGGCCTGGTCAACACCACGGTCCAGCTCACCCAGGCCAACGATGAGGCCACGGCCGTCACCTTCAAGGTGGCGGCGGGTCAGGCCCGCCTGAACACCTCCATCGCCTTCCAGGCGCCCGACTCGGCGGTCAACCTGAGCCTCGTCTCCCCGTCGGGACAGCTGGCGGCGTACAGCCTCCCCCAGGGGAACGGCAACTACGGCAACGCCCAGGTCTCCGAGCCCGCCGCCGGCACATGGACGGCGTGGATCTACGGAGGGATCGTGGGGCCGGTCCGCTTCGGTGCCTCCACCGCCACGTGGGCCTCCTTCGGATCCCTGTCCACCCGGGCGCTGACCCTGGCCCCGGGTGCATCCGGCTCCTTCGGGTTGACGGTGTCCACACCGGCCAAGCCCGGAGACGAAGCCGGGTCCGTGGTGATCACCGACGGGTCCGGTGCCTCGTTCGCCCAGGTCACCACGGTGCCGGTCACACTCCGCTCGCTGGTGCCCACGCCGGATCCCAGCTACTCCTTCACCAGTGCGCTCACCGGTGGGAACGGCCGGGACTTCGATACGGGCCAGACCGCCTACTACCAGGTGTCCATCCCGGCCGGTCTGCCCGTCCTCAACGCCGACATCACCGTCCCCAGCCCCTCCGACACCTTCGTGGCCGAACTGGTGGATCCGACGACCGGCGAGGCCGCGTCCGAAGCCAGCAGCTCGCTGCAGTCGACCACCCTCGAGGGAACCACCCTCGAACCGCAGACCGGGGCCCAGCTCCACGTGCTCGACCCCAACCCCGGGCTCTGGACGCTGGTCATCGACTTCTACAACCAGGTCTCCGGAACGGCTCTGTCCCAACCGGTGGCCATCACCCTCGATGACACCCCGGTGCCGGTCACCGCTCCGGGTCTTCCCGACAAGGCCTCGACCGAGTTGGCCGCCGGCACGGCCAAGACCATCGATGTCAAGGTCACCAACGACGGGACCACCCCGGAGCAGTACTTCGTCGATGCACGGCTGGACCAGACCGCCGTCCTGAACCTGGCCTCGGTGACCGGTTCCACCGTCACCGTGCCCATCCCCGGTCCGACCATCCCCACCTACCTGGTGCCCAGCCACACCACATCGATCACCGCCACCGCCTCGGCCAGCGCCCCGATCTTCTTCGACTACTCGTGGTACTTCGGGGACCCGGACCTCATCTCGTCCAGTTCCCCCGACAGCGACACGGCCAGCGGGACATTCACGTCCACCGCCGTCGCCCCTGGCAACTGGTCGATCACGCCGTTCCAGAAGGGTCCGGACGGGGCCAAGGGTGTGACCCCGGTGTCGGCGTCGACATCCCTCACCGCCACCACAGCGGCGTTCGACCCCGCCGTGACCTCGACCACCGGTGACCTGTGGTTGGCCAGCACCGACCTGGCCGCGCCGTTCGATGCGGTCGAGGTCGGACCGGGCCAGACCGTGGACATCCCGGTGACCATCACGCCGTCGGGGACGGTGGGCTCCACGGTCTCGGGGATCCTGTACCTCGAGTCCCTGTCGTCCACCGACGCCGGCCTGACCGGCAATCCGGACCCCGCCATCGCTCCGGGCGCCAGTGACGTGGCGGCGCTCCCCTATACGTACTCGATCGGCGCGCCGCCGAAGTCCTGACCGCAGGGTGGAAGGGACCGGCGGCGCCGGCGGGGTCCCCGGCAGTGGGTCGCCACCACGGGTAAGGTCCACTCCCTAGGTCGGCATTGGGGGGTCCGGTGGTGAGCGCGCCCGCAACGGAGGTGGTATCCGGCCCGGCGTCGCGTCCGCCGGGCCCGCAGGGGAGCGGACGCCGCTGGTCCGGCGATGTCCTCGGGGTGGGGTGGGTGGTGGTGGCGGCGGTCGCCGTGCTGGTTCCGGCCCTCTCCCACGGCAGCGCCCTCGGTCCCTACGACTGGCTGGACCGGTACGGCCTGTCCCAGCAGCACGCCGTCGTCAAGGACATCCACGGCGACCAGATCCTCCAGATGATCCCCTGGACCCAGCTGGCCTGGACCCAGGTCCACCAGGGCCACCTTCCCCTGTGGAACTCCTACAGCGCCCTGGGCATGCCCCTGGCCTTCAACTGGCAGTCGGCCACCTTCAGCCTGCCGGCGCTGATCGGCTACGCCGTCCCCCTCCATCTGGCCTTCACCGTGCAGGTGCTCACCACCCTCATCGTGGCCGGTACCGGTGCCTACGTGTTGGGCCGGGTGATGCACATGGGTGTACTGGCGTGTGCCTTCGCCGGCACGGCGTTCGAGCTCAGCGGGGCGTTCATGTTCTGGCTGGGGTGGCCCATCGGCTCGGTGCTGTCGTGGTCGGGTTGGCTGTTCGCCGCCGTGCTGCTCATCATGCGGGGTGGGCACCGGGTCCGGCACGTGGGGCTCTTCGCCCTGGCCCTGGCCTTCGCCGTCTACGCCGGCCAGCCCGACGCCCTGACCCTGCTGGTGCTGTCGGTGGCGGTCTTCGCCGTCACCTTGCTGGTCCTCCGGGTCGGGCAGTGGCGTGGGGGTGGGGAGATCCTGAGGCCGGGCATCGATCTGGTGCTGGGGGTCGCCGCCGGTGTCGGTCTGGCCGCCCCCCTGGCCCTGCCGGGCTATCAGATCGCCGGTGCCGCCATCCGCACCTTCGAAGGCTCGACGTTCGGCCGGCAGACCGCCTTCCCGTTCCAACAGCTGGGCGCCCTGGCCTTCGCCGGCCTGAACGGGGTGTCGATCCAGCTCAGTCCCATCTACCTGTCGATCATCGTCGTGGTCCTGGCCGTGGCCGGCGTGTGGGTGCGCCGGACCCGGCCCGAGGTGATCGCCCTCACCGTGGTGGCGGTGATCATGGGGGCCATCGCCTTTGTGCAGCCGGTCGAGAACGCCCTCCATCTGGCGCCCGGGCTGCAGGCGGTCCGGTGGTACCGCTCGGCCGTGCTGGCGTCTCTGGCCTTGGCCGTGCTCGGGGGGGCGGGGATGGACCTGCTGGTCCGGTCGTGGTGGAACCGGACCGTGCGCCGGGTGGTCGGGGTGGGGTTTGCCGCTGCCGCCGTCATCCTCCTGACGGCCTGGGTCATCGGGCCGAACCCGGTGGCGCCACGGGGTGTCCACCGGTTGCTGTCGAAGGCGGTGGCCACGGCGGGAGCGACCGGACTCAACGCCGCCGGGACCCACACCCGCACCACGGGATACCTGTGGTCGGCATGTGAGGTGGCGGTCGGTCTGGCGGGAATCGGGACCCTGGCCGCGGTGGTGAGCCGGACCCGGCCCGGTTCCGGCCACGGTCGCACGACCGCCCGGGCGGTCGGGACCGTCTTCCTTGTCACCGTGACCGCCTTTCTCGTGTTCACCGGCCAGTCGCTGTGGCGCTCGAGTGCCACCCCCGGGGTGGCCACCCCGGCCGAAAGCTCCCTCCAGGACGCGGTGGGTTCCTCGCTGGTGGGCCTGGGGTTCAAGAGGTGCTTCTTCCCTCCCGGCCTCGGGATCCGGCCCGACGCCAACATCCTCTTCGGCGTCCACGAGTTGGCTGTCTACGACCCGATGCTGCCCCGGGCGTACTACCAGTCGTGGACCGACGCCACCGGTCAGAGCGTCCAGTCGGCGGGCTACCCGTTCAATTCCCTGTACTGCCCCGGCATCGCGTCAGCTGCCATCGCCCGCATCTACGGGGTGGCGTTCGTGCTCGAGCCCCACACCGCCCGTGGCCCGACCGGGTCCGTCCTCGACCGGATGGTCGGCAACGAGAAGCTCTACCGCATCCCCGGTTCGGGCAGTGCCACCCTGACGCCGCTGGCCCCCGGGGGCGCCCTGCCCCCTGACGGCGCCCGGGGAACGGTGATCGCCGTCACCCATCCCGGCCCGGCGGCATGGACCCTGGTCACCTCGGCCCCGACCCCCCAGGTGCTCCGGCTCCGGCTCACCGATGTCCCCGGATGGCATGCCACCATCGACGGGAAGCCGCTGACCCTGCAGCGGTACGCCGGTGTCATGCTCCAGGCCCGGATCCCGGCCGGTCGGTACACCGTGCAGCTGCACTACTGGCCGTCCACCTTCACCGACGGGATCGTCCTGGCCGGGGTCACGGTGGTGGCCTTCGTGGCGGTGACGGTGGTGACCCGGCGCCGGCGCCCCGGGACCCCGGCGCCCACCGACGGCTGAGGCACCGGTCCGGGCCGGGCGGGAGGATGGGCCTGATGCCGGACCCGAAGGAGGACATCGCCGGCCGCCTGGCCCGGAGCCTCGGACCGGTCACCGACCTTCGGTCTCTGGGTGGGACGTGCTGGCGGCTGCGGTCGGGCCGCGGGGATCTGGTGGCCAAATTGGGCCCGGGCGGGCGGGACGAGGCCGTCGGACTCGGGCGCCTGGCCGGCGTGCCCGGTGCTCCGCCGGTACCCACGGTGGTGATGGCAGAACCGGACCTGTTGGTGACGGCATGGGTGGAGAGCGGCCCCCGGACGACCGGACACGAACTGGCCCTGGGCCGGATGCTGGCCACCCTCCATTCCCGCTCCTGGCCGGAATGGGGTGGGGGTTCGGCGTGGATCGGACGGTGCCGGGTGGATCCGGCACCGTCCACCGACGGCGTCTCCTTCTACGGTGCCCGCCTGCTGGAGCTGGCCCGCCGTTGCGGACTGGAGGTTCCGGTGGCCGGGGTGGTGGACCGCCTGGACCGCCTGCTCCCACCGGGAGGCCCGGTTCTGGTCCACGGGGACCTGTGGTGGGGGAACGTGCTGTGGGGTGCCGATGGCCGGCCGTGGCTGATCGATCCCTCGGTCCACGGGGGCCATCCGGAAGAGGACCTGGCCATGCTGGAGCTCTTCGGGACCGTGCCCGACCGGGTCAGGGACGGCTACCGCGAGATCCTCGCCCCGGACCCCGGATGGCGGGAACGGCTGCCGCTGTTCCAGCTCGGTCCCCTTCTGGTCCACACGGTGCTGTTCGGAGGCGGGTACCGGGGGCAGGTGGAGTCGGCCCTGCGCCGTCTCCGGTGAAGGGGTCAGCCGACGGCCGGATGAGCCGTGCGCCGGCGCCTCCACATGACCACGTGGATCCCGATCAGAACGATCAGGGTGAGGACGGCGATGCCGATCCCGGCCTTGAAGGTGGAGGGCAGGTACCGGAGCTCGACCACATGGGTCCCGGCCGGGATGCGGGCCTGCAGCATGGCCCGGTCGAAGCGGAACACGAGAAGGGGCCGGCCGTCGATGGTGGCGTGCCATCCCGCCACGTCGGTCAGACGGAGCCGGAGCACCTGGGGTGATGCGGACCGGGTGGTGACCTTCCAGCTGTTGGGGGTGGGGTAGGTCACGGTGAGCGGCCGTCCGGTGGCCTGCAGGGGGGGCAAGGTCCCTTTGCGGCCCAACGGGGTCAGCGTGGCCACGGAAGACCCCGGCACCCGGTAGAGCTGTTCGGTCCCCACCGTCCGCACGAAGACCGTGCCGACCGGGGCCGGGCGACCGTGGGTCTGGAGGATGTAGGACACACCGAACAGGCGGGCCTGGGTCGCTGTCGTGAAGACCGGACAGAACGCCGAGGTCGGGACCAGATAGGCGTAGATCCCGACGGGCCGGGCCCCCGACTTGGTGGAGATCTCCCACGAGGTGTACAGCTCGGACGGGAGCAGGGGGTCGTAGGCGTCCATCTCGTGGATCCCGAAGATGTCGTTGGCCTCCGCCTGCACCCCGAGGGTGGGCGGAAAGAAGCACGACTCGGATCCAAATCCGACGATGGCCGTCCCGACCGTCCGTTGGAGGGTCGCCACCTGCGGATCGGCCGTCACCGGCGTCGGGCTCGACGGCCACCAACTGGTGCCGATGAGGACGAGCAGTACCGTCGAGCTGATCAAGAGGGCTCCGGCGGCCATCGGTGAACGGTGACGGAGGAGCCAGCGGTCACCGGTCGGGTGGCGCCGTCCCCAGCGGTCGGTGACCACCAGAAAGCCCCAGACCACCGCCCCGATCAGGACCTCCAGGGCCGGCCAGATGAAGCTGCGGGACCGGATGGAGGCTTCGGCGGACGGTAGGTGACCCCGACCGAACAACCACACCAGGGCCAGTGCCACCGCCACGGCACCCACGCCGGCCCCGAACCAGGTGCGCACGGTCTGGCGGCGGTGGGAGCGGGCCAGGGCATCCAGACCCACACCGGCCAGGACGGCCAGGCCGAAGTCCATCACCTGATTCGAACGGACCCACCGGATCTCCCCCAGGAGGGGGAGACTGTTGAGCAGGGACACCAGGGGGGGCAGATACACGAGACACGCGGACAGCACCACCAGGGCGGAGAAGCCCACCACCACCGGCCGGTGCCGGCGCACCCCCACCGCCACCACCACCAGGGCCAACCCGATGACCCCGACGTAGGCGGCGGTGGGCACGTAGGGCTGGCCGTGGATATTGGTGCTGTCGAACGAGATGCCTCCGTTCAGGGACAGCCCGTTGAATTTCTGGCTGATCACGTCGACGAGATAGGACAGCGGAACGGCGGCATGTCGTTCCACCCCCCGGATGGCCTGCCGGGAAAGTTCGGCCGACGGCAGGATGAGGGGGGCGGCCAGTCCGAACCCGGCCACGACCGCTCCCGCCAGACTCACCAGCGGTCGGCCCACCGACTCGATCCCGGTCCGACGGGCCCGGATGCCCAAAGTCACAACCACGAACACCACCAGACCCGCCGCCAGCACCACCAGGGTGTCCGGCTGCCCGGCGTACACCGCGCCGGCGGTCGCCACCGCCAACAGGGTGATGTACCGGAGCGAGTGCCGTCCCCGCATGACCAGGATGGTGAAGGCGAACAGCCAACCGGCCCACGACATCACCGAGGCGATCGGCCATCCCAGCAGGGCCATGAAGGCGCCACTCAACTCGAAGACGGTGGCCGCCATGGCCGCCCCCAGCACGCCCAGCCGCATCACCCGCCCGAGGAAGTAGGCGCCGGTCCCGGCCACCACCAGGGTCACCAGCACCTGGACGGTGAAGGCCAGGCGCAGCGGGACCAGGTAGCCGACCAATGAGGGAACGCTGAAGACGGACGACTGCCAGTTGAAGGCCAGGGGCATGCCGAGGGCGGTGTAGGGATTCCACAGGGGTAGGAACCCGTGGTGCACGTCGTTCCAGGCCAAGGTGGTCCACGGGATCATCTCCCGGATGAGGTCGGAGACCTGGGCGTTGTGGACCACGGTTCCGGCGTGCTTGGTGAGGCCGAAGCGGGAGAGCTGGTCGATCGGGCCGAGGGACCATCCGTGGGCGAGAGCCGGAGCCATCACCGCGGCGGCGGCGAGGATGACCCAGGCCACGCCGATCAGATCGTGGAGCCAGCGCCGGGGCCGCCGGGGCCGGACGGCATCCGGCGCGGCGACCAGCGCCGGTTCAACCTCCACCACGTGCGTCTGCATAGACGAATCTGCCCCCAATGCGATTCGGTGACCACGGTATCTGGACCGGGAAGGTGTGTCCAGGTATGGCCAGGTGTTCCGACCCCATCCGGCCCACCGTCACCCGACCGGCGTTCCCGGCACGACCGGTGGCCCTGAAGCCCGGCGGCGGCGGCGGAGGAGGACCGGGACCACGGCCAGGGCGGCGACGGTGACGAGCGCGATCACCAGTCCGGCGGTGAAGCTGTCCGGCCAGTAGTGCAGTTCGATGGTGTGGAGGCCCGCGGGGATCCGGGCCTGGAGCATCACCCGGTTGTACCGGATCAGGGTCAGGGGCCGGCCGTCGATGGTGGCGTGCCACCCCGGGACATCGGTGAGCCGCAGCCGGAGGACCTGGGGGCCCGAAGCGTGGGTGACCACCCGCCACGACGTGGGGGACGGATAGCTGACGGTCAGCGGTCGGCCCGGTGCGGCCACCGGCGGCAGTGTCCCCGACCGGCCCGACGGGGTCAGCGTGGCGACTGAGGACCCCGGGATCCGGTACAGCTCCTCGTTCCCGATCGTGCGGTCGAAGACGCTTCCCGGTGGTCCCGGCTTGCCCTGGGGTTCGAGCACGAATCCCACGCCGAACTGACGGGCCGCGGCCACGGTGGTGACCACCGGGCAGAACATCGTGATCTGGGCGGCGGGGATGCCGCTCGGACCGATGGGCAGGGGATAGTGGCCGGTCGACTCCTTCCACGACTGGTACAGCAACTTGGGCGTGAGCGGATCGTAGGAGTCGAGCTCGTGGACGCCGTAGACGATGTTGACGTCCGCCTGGATGCCGAGCGTCGGGGGGGACAGGCACGATGACGTCCCGAATCCCACGATGGCACTGCCGACGGCCCGTTGGAGAGTGGTCTCGGTACCGGTGGGCGCCAGATACGTGGTGTTGGAGGACCACCAGGAAGAGCCCAGGGCCACCATCATCACGGTGGTCGACATCAGCAGAACGGCTCCCGTCACGAAGCCCGGGGTCGCCCATGCGGCGCCGGAGCCCGGGCCCTGTCCCGGCCGACGGCTCCGCTCCCGGTGGCTCAGGAGGACCAGGAGGACCACCGCCCCCGACCCGACGGCCACCTCGAGTGCCGGCCAGACGAAACTCCGTTCGCGTATGGCGGTGTCGATCCGGTGCAGGTTGCCCCGGCCGAACAGCCAGACCCCGGCCAGAAAGACCGCCGAGCCCACAAAGGTGCCCGCCAGCCACCGCTGGACGTTCCGCTTCCCTCCGGACCGGGCCACCACATCGAGGCCCACACCGGCCAGGACCGCCAGCGCGAAGTCCAGCACCACGACGGCCCGGACCCACCGCACCTCGGCCAGGCTGGCCACCTGGTTGAGGAGGGAGACCAGAGGGGAGAGGTAGGTGAGGCAGCCCATGACCACGGCCACGGCGGCCATGGCGATCACCGCCGGCTGGCGGCGGCGCACCGCCACCGCCACCACCGCCAGAACCACGGGGATGACCCCCACGTAGGCCGCCGTCGACACGAAGCCGAGTCCGTGGGCGTCGAAGGACACGCTGCCGGCCAGTGATGTCCCGTGGAAGGTCTGGAAGATGACGTGCAGGATGTCGTCGGTGGGGAAGGCGTTGTGGCGCCCGTCGGCCCGTATCGACCCCGCCGACAGTTCCGAGGCCGGAATGAGCAGCGGCGCCGCCAGTCCGCAGCCGGCGGCGGCGGCCGCCACCAGGTCCAGCACCGGACGGGCGACGGTCGCCCGTCCCTCCCGCACCGCCCGGGCCGCCAGCATGACCACCGCAAAGGTGACCACCGCGATCAGCACCAGGATGAGGGTGTCGGGCTGACCGGCGTAGATGGACAGGGCCAGGACCACCGCCAACAGCGTGACGTGGCGCCGGCGGTGTCCACCCCGCAGGATCAGGATGGTGCAGGCCAGCAGCCAGCCGCTCCACCCCACCGCGGCGGCGATGGGCCATCCCAGCACCGAGGTGAACGATCCGCTGAGTTCGAAGACGGTGGCGCCCATGGCCGCCCCCAGCACCCCCAGGCGCAGGACGCGCCCCAGCACATAGGCGCCGGTCCCTCCGATGAGCAGGGTCACCAGTACCTGCACGGTGAAGTCCAGACGGACAGGAACCAGGTATCCGACCAGGGCCGGCACGCTGAAGGTGGACGACTGCCAGTTGAAGGCCAACGGGGCTCCGAGGGCGCTGTCGGGATTCCACAACGGGAGCATCCCGTGGTGGACCTGGGTCCAGGCCAGGGTGGTCCAGGGGATGATCTCCCGTATGAGGTCGAAGACCTGGGGATTGTGGGGACGGACGTGGGGCTGAGCGGTGAGACCGAGTTGGGAGAGCTGGTCGAAGGGACCGAGTGACCACCCGTGGGAGAGGGCCGGTGCCATCATCGCCCCGGCCGCCACCACCACCCATGCCACACCGATCAGATCGGGCAGCCAGCGGGGTAGGCGGGGGACGGCCCCGGTCACGGATGTCGGGGCTTCACTCACCTGAGGTGTCCATGGTGCGGTCAGCGCGACCGGTTTGACGGGGTGGCCAGGACGCACCCGAGGACGTGGTCCACCGCGGCCACGCCGTCCGGAGCCGCCCCGGTGGTGCAGGCGGCCACCCGGTCCGCGGCGGTGGCGTCAGGGTGGGCCCGGTGGTCGACGTCGGCCCAGACCCAGGCCCCCGCCTGGCGGACCGGTCGCTGCCCGGTGGCCGCGGTGATGGCGGCGACGGCCGTCGACACCGACGCCACCTGGTCGTACTGGGGCAGGCCGGCCTGGTCCGGGAGCACCACCATGGTCACCCCCCACTCGTGCAGGGCCCGGCCCATGGCGATGATCCCGGGAGCGGTGAAGGTGGCGTACAGGTCGGTGGACGAGGAGAGGGAGGCGAGCACCGTCGCCGCGTGGAGCTGATCCGAACCGGTGGCCCCGGCGCGGAGCAGGACTCCGCCCGGCCCACCCTCGGTCACCATCGAGAAGGACATGTGGTCGACCGCCTGCCAGGTCATGGCGTTGTCGAACGAGGTGAACGGGGCCGGGACGATCAGGAGAACCTGATGTCCGTGCAGGCCCGGGGCCACGGTGCGGAACCACGAGGGCAGGGCGACCGGGGTGACCGTCATGGGAATGGTCTGGGCCACGTAGGCCGCCGGTTGCGCCAGGGCCAGGGCGGCCACCAGCAGGGCCGTCGCTGCGGCCACCACCGCAGCCGTGCGGCCGGGTCGGGTCCCCCGCCGGACCGTGGTGGCACCCGGGTCGGTGCCGGACGCTCCCCACCGGGCCTCCACCAATCGGTGGACGTGGTCGACGATCAGTCCGAGCATCACCGACGCAGCCAGATAGGTCACCAGGACGAACCGGTAGGGGACGATGTTCTCCAACAGCGGCAGTCGCGACGGAAGGCTCCAGATGTGGGCCTGGGTGCCCAGGGAGAGGACCACCGACACCAGACCCACCGATCCGAACAGCCACAGACGGCGGTCCCGGTGCCAGACGGCCCATCCGACGGCCAGGACGACCAGAATCACGATGCCGAAGTACTGGTAGGACAGATCGGGACCCTGGTACCCGCCCACCTGACGGTTGTGGTCGAGGGCGATCAGGCCGGTGATCCGGGGTACTCCGACCAGATAATTGTTGAGGACGGTCCCGTTCTTCGTGAAGATCGAGCCGAGGACGCCCGGCCACACCGTGCCGCCGAGGGAGGCCGGACCGGACAGGGCGTACCAGACCGGCCCGGCCAGGAGGACCACGGCGGTCACCGCGCCCGAGGCCAGCCCCACCCCGGCGTGGCGGAGGTGGGCCCGCAGGTCCGGGGTCCGACGCCAGGCGGCGTGGAGCACGACGAGGAGCAGTCCGAGCGTCGACATCAGGACCGTGATGAGGAGGACCTCGGACCCGATGAAGAACTGCACGGTGATCAGGAGTCCCAGTCCGATCCCGACGGGGACGGGACGCCGGCGTTGCCGGACGGCGAGTTCGTCCAGGCACAGGACCACCAGGGGAGGGACCGGCACCAGGCCGAGCATGAGATGGGCGTCGGTGAGGCTGACCAGGATGAACGGGGAGAAGCCGTAGAACAGACCTCCGATGAAGGCCGCCGGCGTCCACCGGACCCATCGGCGGAGGAGGACGAACATGGCCAGGGCCGACAGGACCGGGGCCAGGGTCAGGGCCACGTTGAGGCTGGCCACGGGGCCGAACAGCCAGGTGACCGGGGCCAGAACGGTCCCCACGGCCAGGACGCTGGTGTTGGCCAGGAGGTTGACACCCGAGGGCGAGTGCATGGCGGCCGAGTACAGCGGCGAGTGTCCGTGGGCCATGGCGTAGGCCGGCCACTCGATGAACCAGGTGAACAGCGAGGTGTCCCCGCAGCCGCACGTGGTGGTGGAGGTCGGGTGACCGGACCACACGTTCCACCACACCACCACCGACACCACCAGATAGCCGGCCCCGGCCACCGCCAGGGAGCGCCACGGGTGGGGTCGCCGTGGGGCTCCGCGGGTCGGCGTCGGGTCGGGGGAGTCGGTGGTCCCGACCGGTTGGGACGGACCGGGCGCGCCGGAATCGGTCATGACGTCACCAGTCTGCGTCACGGCCCCCCTTCCGACACTCGGCCCAGACCGGGGCCTCCACGCACCGGAAATCGTACAGTACCGGGCGCTTTGTGGGTCCCCGGGCCGATGGCCGTCAGGTCCGGTCGGTCCGTCGGACCGCCCCCCCGGCGACGCGGTCGCTCAGGTGCCGGAGGGGAGGGTGACCACGGTGGAGCCGGCCGGGGGGGCGAAGGTGGATGCCGGTGGATTGGCCGTGAACGCCGTCAACGTGACCGTCGATCCGCCCGCGCTGGAATAGGTGAGGATCCCGCTGGAGTTGGCGGCGCAGTAGGTGACGGGTTGCGGGTGACCGGCGTCCTTCAGCGTGGCGCAGGTGGAGTCCAGCCCGGCGTAGGTCGCCGAGGAGGTGCTCACGGTGACGCCGGCGATGTGGGCCTCAGCCTCGGCTTCGATGCCGGTGAGGGTTTTGGTGAGGACGCCCGGGGAGAACAGATCGGTGACGGCACTGAGTGACGCCCCGAGGCTGGTGGACAGGGTGGTGCACTTGGCGGCGGCGCCGGACCCCTCGCACTCGGTCACCGATGTGCCGTCGATGTAGAACGAGCCGGACGGCGTCACCACCGCCGACCGCGGCGGGGACTGGGCGAAGGTCACCGTCTGGTGCTGTCCGGTGGTGGCGTCGTCCACCGTGTAGGTGGCGCTGAAGGAGGAGCCGGCGCTCTTCGAGATGCCGGCCACCACGGTACGGAGCGCGGCGGTCGATCCGGCCGGGGCGGTGGTGGCGGAACCTGCTGCGGTGGTGGCGGAGGATGCCGATGAGGTGGCGGGGGACGAGGCCCCCGTTGTGGTGGTGGTGCTCGACGAACTCGAACTGCAGGCCGCCATCAGCAGACCTCCACCCAGCAGGACCACCGTGGCCCATCCGACCGACCGTCGTCTCCGGCCGCCTGTGTCGTGTCCTTCTCCGGTCATGTCGCCACCTCCGTGTTCCGGCCGATGTGGCCACGCCGACCGATCGGAAGGCGGTCACACCCTAGCCAGGCGGCCTCCGGCCCCACCGGATGGTGGAGTCGGCCCCGTCCGTGGACGGCCGAGCCCGTCGTCTGTGGTCGTCAGCGTCCTTTTCATACGTGTGATGTGGTCGATGCACCACTCGCTGTCACCACAAGTGACCGAACCGGGCCGGACACGGTACTGTGACGATCCCAGGTGGAGCGGGATGTTTCCTGTGTACATCTGGCGGCGCAGGGGCAAAGTAAGGGGCATATTCAAGGGGCAAGACCGGGTAGTAGCCGGACGACAGGTGCATTCGGCGTCGTGCCACTCCCTGCGAGTGACCGCGGGCCGGAGATTCATCCTGTCGTCGGTCCTGCCGGTGCGAAGGGTGACGTCGGTATGAAGAGTCAGTCGGTTCGGAGACGTTCCAGGGGTGCGGGCACCGCCCCCGACAGGTCTCGGTCGATGACCGTGGTCCTCCGCGTGGTGCTGGTGGTGTCCATCGGGTTCGCCGTGGTGCTCGGTGCAGCCGGGGCCGCAAGCCCCACCGTGGCCGGGGCCTCCTCGGGCACGGTGGACTACTCGGCGACGGCGGAGATCCCGACACCGCTGCCGGTCAAGTTCTCCGGATCCTCGGGGGGTGACGGCTGGGCGGTGGCCGTGAGCAGCACCCGGATCTTCAACGTCTTCCACCATCAGACGCCCCTGCAGGTGGCGTGTCACATCCAGTCCAGCGCCGCCCAGTGCTGGGGCGGGTCGAAGACCATCACCGACGGGAGCGGGCACAACTTCGCCACCTCCTACGAGCCCGGGCTGTACTTCGACGCCACCGACGGGCACCTGTACGTGTACGCCGTCCGCACCTCTGACTCGACCGGTGGAGTCGTCTGTATCGACACCGACCGGCCGGCCGCCGACCCGGGCCGGGATTTCTTCTGTGGCTTCACACCCCTGACCGCGGTGGGTCAGGCGCCGTTCACCCTGACGGGCGGAGGCGACGGGCCCTCGGCGCCGGTCACCTCCGGACACGCCGCGTCGACGACGGGGAGCGGCTCGTCCTCGAATTCGGTGGTCTCGGGTCTGTCCGCCCCCGCCATGGTGGGTAGCCACTGGTATGCGTTCAACGAGGTGAAGGGGCACGGCACCGGCACGGAGAATGAACTCCTGTGCTTCAACGTGGCCACCGACAGAGCCTGTTCCAACCAACCGTTCGCCATCGATGACGGTGGCCAGTCCCTGGCCGCCTTCAGCGGTGCCTATCCGGCCGCCGCCATCGGCTCCGACGTCATGGTGCAGGTGGTCGGCACCACCAGCGATCAGCTGGCCTGCTTCGATGCCACCACCGCATCGAACTGCTCCGGCCAGTGGCCGATCACCGTGCCCGGGGCCGCCGGGGCACCCTTCCCCCTCCTCAGTTCGAGTGGCTTCGTGGTCGGAACCTGCCTTCCGGTGACCGGCAACCCCTGCTACAGCCTGACCGGAGCTCCGGTGTCCACCCCGCCGGGTCTGGCCTCCCTGGTCGGAATGACCAAATTCAGCAACGGACCGGCCCTGGTGATGGGGACCCGGATCTATGTGCCCAATCACACGTCCGACGCGGTGGACTGTTACGACTACGGCACCTCGGCGGCCTGTCCGGACTTTCCCAAGTCGTTCCAGAACCTCAGTGACATCTACACGGTCAACCCCGACCCCGACCGTCCCGACTGCATCTGGGTGAACTCCGATCACGGGTCGGGCCAGATTCAGGACTTCGACGCCCTCACCGCCGGGGCCTGCCCACCCGGACCGGTGCGGATCCAGGCGGCCAGCGTGGTCAAGCCCAACCGGGTGTGCATCCCGACCAGCTGGATCTCGTTGCGGGTCAAAGTGCCAGCTCCGAGTGGCTACACCTCGGCAACGGTCAGCTTCGAAAACTCCAACGGGGCGCCTCTGGCCGGTCTCCCTGCCGTCCAACTCAACCGCGGCGGCTCGGTCGATCTGTCGTCCCTGGGTCTGGCCCACAAAAATCCGTTGCCCCAGTTCGTCATCACATTCACCGGGGAGACGGTGTTCCCCAGCCGGGTCACCGTTCTCCTGACCTGGGCCGGCAGCAACTCGTCGCTCTGTGTCCCGTCCCACTCCACGCCACCGTCGACCCTGCCGTTCACCGGGACGCACGGGTACTGGCTGGACGCCTCCGACGGCGGCATCTTCGCCTTCGGGGCTGCCGGGTTCTACGGCTCCACCGGCAACATCACCCTCAACAAGCCGGTGGTGGGCATGGCGGCCACCCATGACGGCCGGGGTTACTGGTTGGACGCCTCCGACGGCGGCATCTTCGCCTTCGGGGATGCGGGGTTCTACGGCTCCACCGGCAACATCACCCTCAACAAGCCGGTGGTGGGCATGGCCGCCACCCATGACGGCCGGGGCTACTGGTTGGACGCCTCCGACGGGGGCATCTTCGCCTTCGGGGACGCCCGGTTCTACGGCTCCACCGGCAACATCACCCTGAACAAGCCGGTGGTGGGCATGGCCGCCACCCATGA
>Ga0182012_10002243_pt1 | contig 20995 bp, 18 predicted proteins | sample 612S2SmetaG_FD_120486 | JGI IMG/M metagenome (GOLD analysis project Ga0182012, IMG submission 120486) | Permafrost microbial communities from Stordalen Mire, Sweden - 612S2S metaG | ecosystem: Environmental > Terrestrial > Soil > Wetlands > Permafrost | place: Sweden: Stordalen | collected... | reverse complement strand
CACGTCAAAGTGTTCTATCACAAGTTGGGGACGGACCCCGCGAAAGACCCTGTGATTTTTGGAGAAGGACGGAATCCGCAGGATATCCCGCAAGTCACGCTTTCCGAAGACAACCGCTGGTTGCTGATTGACGTCAGCGAGGGCTGGACGAAGACGGAAATGTATCTGAAAGACCTGCAGTCGAATGATGCCCCAATCGAAATCACGACGGGCAAGAATTTTCTTTATGGCGGAGACTTTTTTGCGGGCAAGCTTTACATCACCACCAATGAAGACGCTCCGCACTATCGCGTCTTTGTCGCCGACGCGGCCAAAGCGAAGCGTGAGAACTGGAAGGAGATCATCCCGCAAACCGACGGAGTCTTGCAGGGCGCAAGCGTTACGGGAGGAAAGTTGCTGGTGCAGTACGAGCACAATGCAACTTCTGAACTGAAGATCTTTTCTCTGGAGGGCAAGAAACTTTCCGACATTTCGCTGCCTGCTATCGGCACAGTTTTCGGCACCTCCGGTCGCTACGATCGCAATGAGATTTTCTTCGGATTCCAATCTTTCACGGTTCCCCCTGCGATCTATCGCGTTCCGCTCGCAGACATGAAGAGCGATCTCTGGGCCAAGGTGGATGCTCCCTCGATCGATCCGGACGCTTACGATGTGCAGCAGGTTTGGTACACGTCGAAAGACGGCACCAAGGTGCCGATGTTTGTCGTGAGTAAGAAGGGAACCCAAAAGAACGGGAAAAATCCTACGCTGCTTACGGGCTATGGCGGCTTCAACATTTCTCTCACACCTGGCTTTAACCCGAGGATGTATCTCTGGATGGAACATGGCGGCATCTACGCCGTCGCCAACCTGCGCGGCGGCGCGGAATTTGGAGAAGACTGGCACCGCGCCGGCATGCTCGACAAGAAGCAGAACGTTTTTGACGACTTCATTGCCGCGGGCGAATATCTGATTGCGCAAAAATATACCGATAAAGACCACCTCGCGATTCAAGGCGGGTCTAATGGAGGACTGCTCATGGGTGCGATGATCACACAGCGCCCCGATCTCTTCCGCGCAGTCGTCTGCCAGGTCCCGTTGCTCGACATGTTGCGCTACCAGAACTTCCAGATCGCAAAACTTTGGATTCCCGAGTACGGTTCGTCCGACGATCCCCAGCAGTTTGAGTGGCTTTATGCCTACTCGCCTTATCAGCACGTGAAGTCCGGCCAGGAGTATCCCTCGATCCTCTTTATGACGGGAGATACCGATACCAGAGTCGATCCCATGCATGCCAAGAAAATGACGGCGCTCATGCAGGCGGATGCGAAGAATGGCGCCAGCCGCGAGCGGCCGATCCTTCTGCGCATCGACGTAAAGGCCGGACACGGCCAAGGCAAGCCGGTTGCGAAGCAGATCGAAGAGAGCACCGATATGTACTCCTTCTTGTTCTGGCAGTTGGGAGTGAAGCCGTAGTCTTGCCGGGACGGCTGACTCGCCCAAACCCGACTCTTACCCGGCCCCAGTGCGTTGCGCTCTGTGGTTAAATGATCTACGTGGAGACTGTCGCTAAGATCCGCGTTCTGGTGGCCAAGCCTGGCCTAGACGGTCACGACCGTGGAGCTAAGGTAATTGCCCGTGCTCTCCGCGATGCCGGAATGGAAGTTATTTATACGGGCCTGCGCCAAACGCCGGAGATGATCGTCAGCGCATCCTTGCAAGAAGATGTACAAGTCATCGGACTTTCAATTCTCTCGGGAGCGCACAACGCGATCGTCCCGCGCGTGATGGACCTGCTCAAGCAAAACAAAATGGATGACGTGTTGGTTCTCGTCGGCGGCATTATCCCCGATCAGGATGTCGAAGGCCTCAAGAAAATCGGCGTCGCCGGCATCTTCCAGCCCGGCACTCCCATGGACAACATCGTCAAATTCATCCGCGAGCACGTGAAGCCGCAAGGCGCGCCCGTCGCCTGAGTCGCTTGCCTGAAAGTTTCATTTTAAGTTCTTTCGTCATTTTGAAATTTGTCATCCTGAGGAAAGCGAAGGATCCGCTTTTTGTTGCTGCGCTCCCGGAGAGCATGGCATTTATCACGCCGGATGGCGCATCATGGTCGCGTGCTCTCACCGTTCTTCCAAACCGAATCCGCCGGCCCGGCGGACGTCATCCGGCTCATTTCGCACGACAAGACGAATCGCCTGACCCGCGCTTGTGTGCAAGCGCTGACCGCTGCTATTGAGCAAATGAAACGTCAGAATGAACTCCGTCCCCTGATCCTCGCGGGCAATTCCCAATTCTTCTCCGTAGGGGCCGACCTAAACGAAATCAATGCGCTGACCGGCCCGGAGGCCTACGAATTTTCCGCCATCGGGCAACGGCTCATGCGCACAATCGAAACGTATCGCGCGCCCGTAATCGCCGCCGTCGAAGGCCATTGCATGGGCGGAGGCCTCGATCTCGCGCTCGCGTGTCACCGTAGAATTTCTTGTGCTATCTCCATCTTCGGACATCGCGGCGCGGCTCTTGGCCTGATGACGGGATGGGGTGGGACGCAACGCTTGCCGCGGTTGATCGGGAGAGCTCGAGCTCTGGAACTCTTCATCGCAGCAGAAAAAATCTCAGCCGCGCGAGCGCTTGAGATCGGACTGGTGGAAGCTGTTGTCGAACGTCCAGTTGAAGAAGCGATACGCTCACTCCAAGCCGCGGCATCCATCTCGGCGCTGGTATAGTAAGTACTTTCACTGCGAGTCTGGAATCCAGCCCTCATGCGCGAACGCAACGAGTCGACCGCCATCTTGATCAACAACGTCTTGCCTACCAAGCTCGACCCCAGTTCGCTTCGCTTTGAATCGAACATGCGCGGTCTCGCGGAAATCGTTGCACAGGTCCGTAACGAGGAAGAAAAAATATGCGAGGGTGGTGGCCCGAAGGCCATCGAAAGCCAGCATGCCAAGTCGCGCCTGACCGCCCGGGAACGCATTAAACTTCTCGTCGATCCGGGATCGTTCTTCGAACTCGGTCTCTACGCTGCGCACAAAATGTATGAGGAATGGGGTGGCGCTCCCGCCGCCGGTGTCATTACGGGGCTGGCCCGCATTCACACCCGCATGGTCATGCTCATCGTGAACGATGCCACGGTGAAAGCCGGCGCTTTCTTTCCGATGACCTCGAAGAAAGTGATTCGTGCGCAAAACGTCGCCATCGAAAATCGAATTCCTACCGTCTATCTAGTCGATTCTGCGGGAGTTTTTTTGCCTTTGCAGGAAGACGTCTTTCCCGACACCGACGATTTCGGCCGCGTCTTCCGCAACAACGCCGTCATGTCGGCCAAGGGGATTCCGCAGATTGCGGCCATCATGGGCATGTGCGTTGCCGGCGGAGGCTACCTTCCCGTGATGTGCGATCACGTCCTGATGACCGACGGAAGCGGCCTGTTTCTTGCAGGTCCCGCGCTCGTGCAGGCCGCCATAGGACAGAAAGTTTCGGCCGAAGAATTAGGAGGAGCTGCGATGCATTCCACCATCAGTGGCACGGTCGACTTTCGCGAGCCAACCGACGAGGCCTGCCTGAACCGCATTCGTTCTCTCATCGATAAATGGGGATACCGTCGCCAATCGCTATGGGATCGCAGGAAGCCTGTCGATCCTGCCATGCCAGCCGAAGAAATCTACGGTGCCTATGACGCATCGTCCGCGCGCCCATATGACATGAAAGAAATCATCGCGCGTATTGTCGATGAAAGCCGTTTCGACGAATACAAGCCAGAGTACGGTAAAACGCTGATCTGCGGCTACGCCCGCATTGGAGGCTTCGCCGTCGGCATCGTCGCCAATCAGAAACTCCACGCTACGCAGACCGATCACGAAGGTCACAAGCGTGTCGAATTTGGAGGAGTGATTTACACCGAGTCAGCCGAAAAAGCCGCTCGCTTCATTATGGATTGCAACCAGAGCCTCATCCCGCTTATTTTTTTCCACGATGTTAACGGCTTCATGGTTGGACGCGACGCCGAGTGGTCGGGCATCATCAAAGCCGGGGCAAAAATGGTGAATGCCGTTTCGAATTCCGTCGTCCCGAAAATCGCCATCATTGTTGGAGGCTCTTTCGGCGCCGGACACTACGCCATGTGCGGCAAGGCCTTCGATCCCCGTTTCGTTTTTGCGTGGCCAACCGCAAAATATGCAGTCATGAGTGGAGACGCCGCCGCCGGTACGCTGGTCGAAATTAAAGTCAAGCAACTGGAACGCAGCGGCAAGAAACTGAGCGACGAAGAAAGAAAAGAGCTTCTGGATTCAACCAAGAAAACCTATGACGAACAGACTGACCCACGCTACGGCGCAGCCCGCCTGTGGATCGACAAAATTATCGACCCCATGGAGACGCGACAGGCGATCACGCAGGCATTAGAAGCGGCTGCGCTGAACCCCGAGGTGCCGGAGTTCAAGGTGGGAGTGCTGCAAACGTGATCCAACCTACCGTCAAACTAATCGAATGTCCCCGTGATGCCTGGCAAGGCCTCAAAGGCCAGATCCCTGCCGATCTCAAGACGAACTATCTCCAAGCCCTGATCTCCGCGGGTTTCAAGCACATCGATGCCGTCAGCTTTGTTTCAGCCAACGCTGTGCCACAGATGGCAGACTCCGAGGAGGTTCTGAAAGAACTCAAAGCGCCGGACGACGTGGGGATAATCGGGATCGTGGTCAACGAAAAAGGAGCACAGCGCGCTATCGCCACCAACGCCGTGCGCACTTTGGGATTTCCGTATTCCATTTCTCCGACCTTTCTGCAGAACAATCAACGCCAATCGTTAGAAGATGCCATCGAAGAACTGGAAAAGATCGAAAAGAAAGCCGACGAAGCCGGACTGAGCACGGTCGTCTATATCTCGATGGCATTCGGCAATCCCTACGGGGACGATTGGACCGTCGACGAAGTTGTCGCTGCCGTCGGCTTGCTTGAGTTGCAAGAGATTCGTACGATTTCGCTAGCCGATACCGTTGGTGTGGCGTCGCCCGAAAAAATTAAAGATGTTGTCGAGGCTGTTCTGTCCGAATATGGCTATCTCGAAATCGGAGTTCATCTGCATAGCCGCCCCAACGACGCTGCCGTCAAAATCATCGCAGCCTACGATGCGGGATGCCGCCGTTTCGATTCTGCGATCGGAGGTTTAGGCGGGTGTCCGTTTGCCCAGGATGCTCTGGTCGGAAACATTGCAACGGAAACAGTGATCGAAGTCCTGCGCAGCCGCGGCGCTGAATTGCCCGCGCTGAAATCTCTCGACGCTCTTGTACGTGCAAGCGCAGAGATCGGCGTGCGGTATAGGGATGCAACGGCCGCCGACTGATCTCCGAAAATTGATCACCGAGAACCGATGAACTACAAATCCCTCCAACTCGCCCTCGACCACGACATCGCGACCCTAACGCTGAACCGTCCCGACAAGCGCAATGCCGTCAGCTACGAACTGATTGACGATCTTCTGCACGCGCTCGACGAGGTCAACCAATCATCCGCCCGCATTCTGATCCTGACCGGGGCGGGGAAGGCCTTTTGCTCGGGAATGGATCTCGATAATCTGAAATCCCTGATCGGACGAACTCCCGCTCAGAATCTCGAAGACTCACGGACCATGGTGGGTCTGTTCCGCTCGCTCTACGAATTTCCAAAGCCAACCATCGCTGCAGTCAATGGAGCTGCGATCGCTGGAGGCACGGGCCTCGCTTTCCTCTGCGATTTCACGCTCGCTGTGCCCGAAGCCAAGTTCGGCTATACCGAAGTTCGCGTTGGATTTGTGCCCGCGATCGTCTCGACTTTCCTGCTTCGCCAGGTCGGAGAAAAAATAGCCCGAGACCTCTTGCTCACAGGCCGCATTTTCGACGCTGCTGAAGCTCTCAAACTTGGTTTGATCAACGAAATCGTTCCGCCCGAAAATTTGCTGGACCGCGCTCGCGAGTTGGCTCTGCAACTCGCAGAGAACAGCCCGCTCTCGCTCTTTTACACGAAGCGCCTCTTGACCGACCACGCCCGCGCCGATCTCGATTCGCAAATTGAAGCCGCCATCCGCGAGAACGCCGGAATCCGCGAGAGCGCTGACTTTCGCGAGGGCATCGAAGCTTTCCTCGAAAAGCGCAAGCCCAAGTGGACGGGCCGATGACTGGTTCTTCGGATCAGAAGGTAACAGTCAATGAAACTCGTATCCGCGTACGGTACGCCGAAACCGATCAGATGGGTATCGTTTACCACGCCAATCATTTCATCTGGTTCGAAGTCGGACGCGTGGAATTTCTTCGCCAGCTCGGCTTCAGCTATAAAGATATGGAGCGCGAGGACGATTGCTACATTGCGGTTGTCGATGCCCGCTGCCGCTACAGGGCCCCTGTGCACTATGATGATGAGGTCATCGTGCGCACATTTTTAAGAAATGTTCGACCCAAGATAATCCATTTCGGATACGAGCTTCGAGCGGACAAAACGGGCGAGCTGTTGGCCGAGGGCGAGACTACCCATATTGTTGCCAGTTCGAAAATGAAGCCTCGCGTCTTGCCCCATAAATACATGCAAGCGTTTCGTAGCGCGCTGGATAAGTTAACAGCGAGAGATTGAAAAATTAATCAGGAAGCCCTTTTGCAAGCTTTGCATATTAACGGAAACGACTTGACTCTGGAGGCGGTGGGCGAAGCCGCCGTCGAAAAACGGTCGGTGTTGCTCGCTCCCGACGCGCGCGAAGCCGTGAACCGCGCTCGTGCTGTCGTCGATACGCTTGTTGCCAATAACAAAATCTCCTACGCCATCACCACTGGTGTCGGCAAACTGAGCGATGTCCACATTGTCGGCGATCAAGTGCGCGAATTGCAGATCAATCTCATACGCTCGCACGCAGTTGGCGTGGGCGAGCCGCTGGCGATTGCTGACACGCGCGCGATGATGCTTCTCCGCGCCAACTCGCTCGCCAGAGGGAACTCTGGGGTACGCTCCATCACCATCGACACCATCTGCGAGATGCTCAATCGCGGGGTGACTCCGATGGTCCCATCGCAGGGAAGCGTTGGCGCAAGCGGCGATCTAGCTCCTCTGGCGCACCTGGCGCTGGCTCTGGTCGGCGAAGGCGAATGCTTCGACCATAAAGGCGCCCGCATTCCGAGTGCCGAGGCGCTGAAACGCGCCCAGATTAAACCGCTTGTCCTCGAGGCGAAAGAGGCCGTATCGCTGATCAATGGCACGCAAGCGATGCTGGCGATCGGCACCCTGATGCTTCTCGCCGCCGAGACATTAGTCGACACTGCCGACGTGATCGGAGCGATGGCGTGCGACGCGCTCAAGGGAACCGACGTTGCCTTTGATGAACGCATTCAAAATGCGCGGCCGCATGCTGGACAAATCACTAGCGCTGCCAACGTGCGTCGATTGCTGGCGCAGAGTGAATTGCGTGAATCGCATCGCAATTGCGGCCGTGTGCAGGATGCCTACTCCTTGCGCTGTATTCCCCAGGTGCATGGAGCGGTCCGCGACACGCTCGCTCATTGCCGCGCCGTGTTTGAGACTGAGACGAACTCCGCGGTCGACAATCCCTTAGTTTTCGTGAAGAACCCAAAGTTAGCGGATGGCGAAGGCGACGTGCTCTCCGGCGGAAACTTTCATGGCGAGCCTCTGGCTTTCGCGCTCGATTTCCTGGCGATCGCCTTGTGTGCGTTGGCGGGCATTAGCGAGCGCCGTCTGGAGCGCATGGTGAATCCTGCTCTCAGCGAAGGCTTGCCGCCATTTCTTGCGCCCGGCGCAGGCATGAATTCGGGATTCATGATGCCGCAGGTAACGGCCGCCGCACTCGTCAGTGAAAATAAAGTGTTGGCTCATCCCGCGTCCGTCGATTCGATTACGACCTCGGGAAACAAGGAAGACTTCGTTTCCATGGGTATGACCGCGGCGAACAAACTGAAAAGAGTGGTCGAGAACACTCGAAATGTTCTCGCGATCGAGGCCATGGCTGCCGCCCAGGCGATCGACTTTCTCGCGCCACTCAAAACCTCCAAAGCCTTGCAGCAGGCGCATGCCGCCATCCGCACCGCATCCGCGCCGATGGATAAAGACAGGGTAATGTATCAGGATTTTGTGCGCATCGCAGAAATGATCGCTTCGGGGAACATCGCCGCAGTCCTGCGCTGACATTGCCCCTCTCGAATCGCTGTCTTGAATCGAGTGTCACAGACGCATTTTACTGCGGTCGTTTTGCACTTAATTGACCTGTGAATTGCATGTTTACAGTCTTCCTCTGGATGCACTAAACTCGGCGCAATCGTGCTTCCTCCCCCGAGGCGCGGCCAACCCCGGCGGTCTTCCCGCGGCGTTCCGCAAGTTTCGGCGGAATCGCAGTGACTCCCGGGCCAAAGCCTGCCGTAAGCGATCGTCAATACAAAAATCTAGAATTCAAGGATCGAAATATGCCACGATTTCGTCTGAGCAGTTGCCGCATCGCCTGCGCCAGGCCACTTGCAGCGACGCTACTCTTCATCGTCGCGGTCGCCTGGCTGGCGGCCGCTCAAACCTCCGTCACGACCTATCACTACGACAATTACCGCACCGGATGGAATCAGAACGAATCGGTATTGTCCCCTGCCAACGTGAAGACCGGATCGTTTGGCTTATTGCAGAAAGTGAAACTCGATGACCAGGTGGACGCTCAGCCCCTCGTCGTGCCAGGAGTGCTGATCACCGCAGGAAATTTTCAAGGTGCGCACGACGTGGTCTATGTAGCCACCGAAAATAATTCTGTCTATGCGATCGATGTACACGCCGGGACCGTCCTGTTGAAAGTAAATTTCGGGCCGCCCGTTTACTATCCCCTGGGGTGCGGCAACAACGGTCCAAACGTTGGCATCAACTCAACCCCGGTCATCGATTCTTCCAGCAACACGCTGTATGTGATGGTCTACACGCGAACTTCAAAAGGGTTGCCGATTTATTTCCTGCATGCGCTCGATCTGGGAAGCTTGACCGACAAAGTGTCGCCGCAAACGGTGGTGGCTTCACATACCTTGTCCGATGGCAGCACCTTCAACTTCAATGCCAAATATCAGCGGCAGCGTCCCGGGCTTTTGCTCGCGAATGGCAGCATCTACGCCGGCTTCGGAAGCTTTTGCGACTTAGGCGCGAACCTGTCTCGCGGCTGGCTGCTTGGCTGGACGGCCGGAAGTCTCGCCCCTTTTCCTGCTAACCAGCTTAACGATCAGCAGGCCACTTCGCCCGACAGCTTTTTTCTTTCCTCGATTTGGATGTCAGGTTATGGCCCTTCCGCCGACGACGCGGGCAACATTCTTTTCGTGACTGGCAACTCGGATTATTCGGGAACCACTTACGACGGCATCACCAACATCCAGGAGAGCGTGGTCAAGGTCTCATCCACGTTGACGTCGGTCCAGGATATTTTCACGCCCAGCAATCAGTCCCAACTCGATCAGTATGACGCCGATTTCGGCTCCGGCGGAGTGCTCATACTGCCCGACCAGCCGGGATCGACGCCCCATCTCGCAGTCGCGGCCGGAAAAGATGGAAACATGTATCTCATGAACGAAGACGCCCTCGGAGGCTTTTCTCCGAATCAAAATAACGTTCTGGGCACTTACGGCGTGGGCGGTTGCTGGTGCGGCCAGTCTTATTACGTTGATCCGAGCGATGGACTCGCCCGCATCGTTAGTAGCGGCGGCTCGAACGTTGGCGTCTGGAAGTTGCAGACTTCACCGGCTGCGAATCTTACATTCGCGTCCGAGTCCGTCTCATTGGGTGGAGTGCAAGATCCCGGATTCTTCACGACGGTTTCATCCAATGGCACGGCCAACCCGATAATTTGGGCCGTGTCGCGTCCCGTGAACAACAGTCCGGCCGCTCTCAAGCTGTTCGCGTTCAATCCTGACTTGGTCAAGGCCAGCACGATGAAGGAGTTGTTTAGAGCGACCGCGGGTCTCTGGCCGAATCTCGGTGGCAATTCCAACCTCGTTCCTGTGGTCGCGAACGGTCAAGTTTTCGTGGCCAGCAACAAGCAGCTGCGGATTTTTGGGTTGATTGGAACAAAGAACAAAGCACAAATGAAGAAGAAGCCGCGGTGAAGCCAGCGCCAAGCGCTTTTCTGAGCCAATGGGAAAAACTACGTCACTCGATCTGGGGTGGCGTAGTTTTATTTTGCCGCTGCAACGCTCCGCCATCTAAGAAGCCACCACTCGCGCCGCCGATCCGTCCAAACCAAGCTCGCTTGCGATCGCCCGCATCGCCAGAATGCAGAAAGCGATGTGCTCTTCGAGATCCAAGCCAAGATCGGCTGCTCCCTCAACAATGTCCTCGCGATGGACACTGCGGGCGAATGCCTTGTCTTTCATCTTCTTTTTCACCGACGCGGCTTCCACTTCGGCCAGGGATTTCGAGGGCTTGACCAGAGCGCACGCCGTAATAAATCCGGCGAGTTCGTCGCATGCAATTAACGTTTTTTCCATCGGCGTAACCCGCGCGACTCCCGAATATTGCGCGTGCGACAAGATGGCCCGGCGCACTTCTTCGGAATATCCCCGTTCATTCAAGATCTCAACGCCCTTAAATGGATGATCTTCGGCGCTGGGATATTTCTCATAGTCGAAGTCATGGAGGAGGCCGACCAGTCCCCACAGTTCTTCATCTGCGCCGATCTTCCGCGCATAGGCCCGCATGCACGCCTCAACCGCCAATGCGTGCTTTCGAAGACTTTCTGACTGGGTGAACTCAGTTAGTAAACACCATGCCGATTCGCGCTGATTCATGCATTCTTCCCGTTTGCAGCCGATTTTTACTGCGCCAGCGTTGAGTGAACTCTATGACGCTTAACACCGGCTGCATTTTTGTCTTGACATCTACAGCCGTATCCAGCAGATTACGCTCTAGTTGGCTTTGAGAGTAGCCCCGCTCTGGCACTCGCAAAACCCGAATGGCCACAACACTTACCCCCGTGGACTCACGGGAAGTCGTACGGTGTGATCGTTGTTCCCTCGTGCAATTCCGCACATCCAACAGCCTGTGCCGCCGTTGTCGTCTTTCTTTAGACGAGGACGAGTCGCAGATGGCCGCTATGACGCCGGTGCCAGAAATGATGCCGGTCAATGCCAATTCGAGCGGCCGCGGACATCTGAAACTGGCGCACTCGATCCGGTCGTTGCGCTTGCGCAGCGGTCTTAGCCAGCGGCAATTGGCGCTGCGCATGTCGGTGCCCAGAACCTACGTTTCGAAAATCGAAAACGAAAAAGCAACGCCGACTCTTTCTTCGCTCGAAAGACTGGCAAGGGCGCTCGAAGTCAGCGTCCCCGATTTGCTCTCTGGCGGAGAACGTAACCGTCAGGAAGAGATTCGCGAATTGATGGAAGATCAGTTCGTCGCCGACGTAATGCCATATCTCTCGCAACTCAACGGTATGCAGATGTCGAGCATTCTGGCACAAGTGCGGGACTTGACTGTTCGTCCTCGACGGAGTGCGTAAAGCGAGTTGCCTTCGCCGAGCGAATTTGGCCGACGCGACAACCGCTGCATGGATATTCGCATCGTAGGTAAGCGCAATCTAACAAGTGTTGCGCCGAAGTTATTAAAGGAGTTTTGATTTTATCCGGGCACACTCACCAACTGGACAGCCGGAGCTTTTCGAGCTCCGGCTTTTTTTTGCGTACGCAATGCGCTTCACTTAATAAGTTCAATAAATGCAAGAACCTGCACAGTTCCAGCCAAGGTGCGCAATGTTTTGCATTATTTTGAAGATTTTTCCGCGGACGTTCGCAATTCGCCTTGACCCACGCTACTGAAAAGGCTAACCTCGCTCCACTCCCCGAAGCTGGGATAAAAATACCCAGCTAATTCCTTTGGCGAATAGGAACTCTCAATGAAGATTTCTCAGATCTGTGCAGTGGCTGTTTTGCTTGCCGTTAGTTCCATGATGGCCTTTGCGGATGGAATTCAAGATCCAAAGATCATTATTCATGGCGTGAACGGCGGTAACGGACCGGAATCTTGCGGACCTTCGGGATGCCAGGGTGTTGGAGTCAATTTCTCTTTCACCATTCCGAAGTCCGGAAAAGGTTTCTTGTACTTTACGAATGAGAGCGGAAAGAACTGGACTTCGCTCACGCTGGTCGAGACGGGCGTGCCGGCAGCTGATATCAGCTGCTCGCAGAGTGTGTTCCTGAACTGCACCACCAAGACAGAGAAGAATGGTTCGGTGGAAATTCTCCTTTCTGGTGTGCGCCATGGCCTCAACCCGCGAAACGGCATTCAGGCTGGCCAGAGCTTCGATATCGGCTTTGCTTGCGTCAACCAGAGCTGCTGGACCAATGGCGGGACTACGATGACGGGTCACGCTGGAACGGCTCCCGAGCCGGGAACTGTGGCTTTGATGGTGACGGGATTGAGCGCGATCGTGACGCGCCGTAAGAAGTGGCTCAGCCGTTCAAAGGCTTAATCGCTTAGTGGCTCTTTTTTGTAAACTCATTCACCAACTGGGAGAACTGCGGCAGGGCCTGGAGCTTCTGAAGTTCGGGATCGTTCCAGGCCTCCTGCGCGGCATAGCCCTTATCCAGCGCCAGCCGCAACGACTTTAGCGCTTCTTCCGGTTTCCCGATCAGTGTCTTCACCTGCGCTTCCGAGTACATCAACTGCACATCGTCCGGACTGATCGCGCGCGCCTGGTTCGTGTACTGCACTGCGTTCGCCGCGTCACCTTTTTTGGCGTACAGAAGTCCGAGATCCCCCATGATCGTCGACGATCTGGGGTTGACCTGCAATTCCTGAAATGCCAGAGAAATTGCCTTGGCATAGGCCGCCGCAGCTTTATCGGAGTAGCCGGACCAGCGGTAAGCGTCCCCGAGATTGCCCTGATACTCTTCGTTGTTCGGAGTCATCGCCACTGACTTCTCGTACATCTTGGTCGCTTGATCGTAATTCTTCAGCCAAAAATAGGCCGTGCCGAGGTTCGAATAGGTCGGAGCGTCCGGCGCCAGCGCGAGAGCTTTCTGATACTCCGGAATCGCCTCGCCCCACTTACCCGCCCTCAGATATACGTTGCCGATACCTTCATAGCCCAAGGGGCTGTCGCTCGCGATCTCGGTGACCTTCTCAAATTCGGGCAGCGCTTTGGCATTGTCGCCGAGGTTGAAGTAGGCATTGCCCAGAGCGATATGATTGGCCGAGTTGTAAGGATTTGCCGCCACGGCCTTTTGGTAAGCTGCGATGGCGTCCTCACTTTTTCCATCGTGGTTGTAGGCGTCGCCCAAATTTCGATAGGCCTCGTCTGAGTTCGGGGCCAACTCCAGAGCCTTTTTCAATTCGGCGACTGCTTGCGTGGTTTTACCCGTCGTCGCATACACGCTGCCCAGCGAAAGATGGACTTCGGGGAGATTGTTGGAAAGTTGCTCGCCGCGCTGTGCCGCCAAGGTAGCCTTCTGCGCCCAAATACTGTCTTTCGTCTCTCCGTACATACGAATGCTGGAATCTGCCAGGCCTGTGTAGGCAAGGGCAAAATTCGCGTCCTTATCAATCGCCTGCTCGAATAGCCCCACGGCTTGTTGATAGGCGTCCTGGCTGTGACCGTTGCGCAGCGTGTTTCGCCCTTGCAGGTAGAGATCGTAGGCCTTGACGTTCTCGGTCGGGTGAGCGCCGATGCGGGCTTGTTCTTCATCGGTGGGCTTCAATGCCAGAGCCGCGGAAACGCTCCCGTAAATCTGATCTTCCAAGGTAAGCACATCGCCAGAAGCGCCGGTGAATTCAGAGCTCCAGAGCCGTTTGCCACTCGCGGCATCGTCCAGGCCCAGCGTGACGCGGAAGTTGTCTCCATTGCCCTGCACACTTCCCTGCAGCACAAGGTTCACGCCCAACACCTTGGCCAGTTTCGCGAGAGGCAGATCTTTGGCGCTCGCTGTGTCCACCGCGTCGGATGAAGCGATGTGCACTTCTTTCAACTGAAAAAGCTTGGCAGCGAGAGCTTCTTCAATTCCATCCGCGACATAGCCCAAGGCTTTTTGATCGCCGACGAGCTTCATCGGCATGATCGCCACATACTTACCCTGTTTGAGCGAGGGGATTCCCTGCACGGTGGCTTCCTGGCCCGGCACCAAACGATTCAGCAAATTGCGTCCGGCAAAGATCGCGAGCGCCACCACGAGCACCGCCCCGCCGATCCACATCCAACTCTTACCCGGCAAGTCGACGCTGAAGCGCGATCGGCGCACAATCGGATGGGCAATCATCTGCGAAAGCTTTTCCGCGCTGATGTTGGGGTTCGCTTCCCAGGTCGTCAGCTGCTGCAGCAGTTCTACCGCCGAGTGATAGCGATTTTCCGGATCGCGCTCCAGGCAGCGGCTCACGATCGCACTCAACGAGCGCGGCACCGACGCCTCAACGTCCGAGACCGAACGCGCCTCTTCCCGCGTTCTCTTCATCAAACTGGCAATCGCCGTATCCGCTTCGTACGGGGCTTTCCCGCTCAACAGTTCATAAAAAATCAGCCCTACACTGAAAATATCGGACCGTTGGTCGAGCGTGCTGCCCATCGCCTGCTCGGGAGACATATACTCCAACGTCCCGACTAAAGCCCCGGTTTGCGTCAACCCGGAATCGCCCAAGGAACGCGCCAGCCCAAAATCCATTACGACGATGCGCCCGTGCTTATCGCGCATGATGTTCTGCGGTTTTAGATCGCGATGGATCACGCCTTCCGAGTGCGCGCAGTCGAGCGCCCGGCAAACCTGCTCTACGATTGGGATGGCGTCTTTCGGGGTGAATTTTCCCGCGCGCTTCAACAAAGTACGCAGATCTTCGCCGTCGACGTACTCCATGCTGATGAAGCGTATGCCCTCCGCCTCACCCAGGTCGTAAATGCGGACCACATTCTTGTGTGTGATGTTGCGCGAAAGAATCAGCTCTTGCTTGAAACGCAAGAGAATCGCCGGGTCCGTCGCCAGTTCCGGACGAATCACCTTCAGCGCGATCAGGCGGTCCAGCTCACGGTCACGGGCTTTGTAGACCGCCCCCATGCCACCTTGCCCCAGGACGCCCAGAATCTCGTAGCGTCCGCCAAAAAGCACACCCGGTTGCAGGCCTTGAAACGCCGAAATGGCGCCCCCCGAAAAGGGCGGCGGCGAAGCCTGCCGAGCATACGGAAGCGCCTGCGTTGCGCCGGGAATGGGGGTGCCATGCAGAACGGTTGGAGCATCCGAGAGAGGCGCGTTGGAAAGCGGTGGGGGTGTCAGTGCCGCAGCGCCGACCGCATCCTCGGGCATACGAATGCCGGGCATCGTCGGGCTGTCGGAATCGTTGCCCCTGTGGTCGCGCTCATCCATTCGATTGCCCGGATTCGGAGAGCCAGAGAGGGAGCACGCCTCGAATCCACGACAGGGCAGCGTTCGCCTCAGGTTGTCGAGGGGAATTCGAGAACCCAGCACTCCAATACGTCCCCAAAGTATACCCCCTAAATGATTCTGGGAAAAGGAAAACCCTCCTCGAAAGCATAGTGTTTCTGATCTTTCGGGCGCTTCCAGCCGGCGCTCCTAAGAGATATAATGCCGCGGGCCAAAAGTCTCGTTTCGGAGGCGTTATGGGACTCTATTCGCACTATGACGGCGCACATAACCATCCCGTGAACCGGGCCTTACACATGATCGCTATTCCCGTCGGCTTTTCCTCCCTGATCGTCGTCTGGTGGCACTGGCTTATCGCTGTGCTGCTGATCCCATCCGCCTTTGCCCTCGCCTGGCTCGGACACCTCATCGAAGGCAACAAGCCGGCATTCCTCACCAATCCTGCCCATGTTTTTGTCGCCCCGCTGTGGATGGCGCGCAAGATCTTTGGCCCCAGGCCGGAGAAGGCCGCGTAGGCAGCGTCTTAATTGCCGCCCTAAAGACCTGCGACTTTAGCGACGTATCCATGAGGTACGCCCTGGGTGTGTGATGTTATGGGGGACCTATGGCCGACGATCAAACCGCGACGCTCTTGCAGGAAATTCGCGACCTGCAGAAACAACAACTGGAAGTCCTGCGAGCCTCTGTCGCGAATCAGCAGCTATCGTTGACCAACCAGCTCCAATCGTTGACCGTTCAGCAGCAGGTCGTAGAACGGCAGAAGTATCTGGTGGCGCGGGGAACCCGGCTTTGGATGTTCGTCCTAGGCAGCATATTCGTTTTATTTTTTCTGAACTTGTTTCCCATTTTCTTCAAACTCTTGTTAGGGCATTGATTGAACGCTCAGCAGTTCTGAAATTGCAGCTCGAAATTCTGGCGCTTCCCCAATCCAACCGGTCGGTACGAGGGTTTCAGTATTACTTCCTTGCCATGCTTAAATGACAACGTGGTGTTCGTATAACCACAACAAAACTAAGGTTTGTGAAATGTGGTGGGTTTCTCCGTGCCACCGTGTCTCTGTGACGAAATGGTCGAATATCAGGAGAAAGAGGATTCCTTGGACTTCCAGCTAAACGAAGAACAACTGCACCTCAAAAAGAGCGTGCGCGAGTTTGCCGAACGCGAGATCGCCCCCAACGTAATGCGGTGGGACGAGGCCAGCGAATTTCCGCTCTCCACGATTAAAGAGCTCGGCAAGCTTGGACTGCTCGGAATCATTTTTCCCACGGAGTATGGCGGCTCGGGAATGGGCTACGTCGAGTACGTCACCGCGATCGCTGAGCTTTCACGTGTGGATGGCTCTGTCGGCATCATTGTCGCGGCCCACACCTCGCTCTGCTCCAACCACATTTTTCTCGCCGGAAATGAAGCCCAGAAAAAGAAGTATGTCTCCAAGCTCGCCACTGGAGAATTCATCGGCGCCTGGGGCCTGACCGAACCCTCCTCTGGATCGGACGCTGGTAGCGCGCGCATGACCGCAACTCGCGCTAAAGGTGGATGGATCCTCAACGGGACCAAGACCTTCATCACCAACGGACACTTCGCCGACGTAACCGTGGTGCTCGCGATCACCGACCGCGCCGCTCATACGCACGGTTTGTCGGCGTTCGTCGTCGACAAAGACACCAAGGGCTTTCGCGCCGGAAAAAAAGAAAACAAACTCGGCTTGCGCGCCAGCGACACCGCCGAACTCATTTTCGAAGACTGCTTCGTCCCCTCCGAAAATCTTCTCGGTGGGGAAGGGAACGGGTTCATCGACGCCATGCGCATTCTCGACGGCGGGCGCATCTCGATCGCCGCTCTCTCGCTGGGAATGGCGGAAGGCGCTTATGGAGCGGCGCTGAAGTATTCCAAGGAGCGCCACCAGTTCGGAAAAGCGATCTCTGAGTTTCAAGCTATCCAATGGAAACTCGCCGACATGGCCACCGAAATCGAAGCTGCCAAACTTCTAACTCTGCGCGCGGCCTCTATGAAGGATGCCGGCATGAAGACGACCCTCGAATCCTCGATGGCTAAACTCTACGCCAGTGAAGTCGCGGTAAAGTGCGCCAACGAAGGAGTTCAAATCCATGGCGGCTACGGTTTCATCAAAGATTATCCCGCCGAGAAGTTTTATCGCGACGTCAAACTCTGCACCATCGGCGAAGGCACCAGCGAGATCCAGCGACTCGTGATCGCGCGGCAACTGCTGAAAGATTAGTGGCTTTATTGGATTGACGAGCGTTCTCGTCGGTCCTCTTAACTGCCGCTTTGTTCAAACTCACCGCTTCTCCCCTCGACAAATACGTCGGTGCCGTAAACGCGGTTCCGGGGGCCAATTTCGGCCTTCAAAAAAATCTTGACATCTCGTACTGTATGGCATACAGTGTGTAACGTACACTGTATGACACAGAGTAACGGCAATCACGATCTTTTCGAAAATCTTCGCCTCGAGCTTCGCCGCGGCTGCCTCAGTCTCGCCGTCCTGTCGCAGCTTCGGACCGAGCGTTACGGCTATACCCTGCGCAAAGCCCTGGCCGAGCAGGGCCTGGACATCGATGAAGGCACGCTGTATCCACTGCTGCGCCGCCTCGAGGCGCAGGGATTGCTGACCAGCGTCTGGCGCGAAGAAGAGAAGCGCAACAAGCGCTTTTACCGGCTTTCTCCCGAGGGCAAGCAGATGCTCAAGCAGCTGGGCACAGAGTGGCAACAGATCAACGCATCACTGAACGGAATACTGTGATTGGAACAATTTGACCGGAAGATTCTGACCGAATCCTCCCAGGAGCGGACCATGGAATTACTCGATCGTTATCTGCACGCGGTTGAATTCTGGCTACCCAAGCGCCAGCGGCACGACATTATCGCCGAGTTGTCCGAAGATCTCCGCTCGCAGATAGAAGACAAAGAAGCCTCGCTGGGCCGGAAATTGGAGGACGCCGAAGTCGAAGCCATCCTCAAACGCTGTGGGGCGCCATTGATGGTTGCGTTACGCTACCGTCCACAGCGATATTTGATCGGCCCCACGCTCTTTCCCGTGTACAGCTTCGTGCTGACGATTTTGTTGCTGGGCTGCATCGTCCCCCGGACGCTGATCTGGCTGGTTTTTCTTCTGGTCGACCCTGCGCATAGTGGTTCCCTGCACATGGAAAACATGTTTTCGACCCTCGTATTTTTCGCCTTCTTCACCACCGCCGCCTTCGCCATACTGGAAAAGACGGGGGCGCTCTCAGAAACTCTCAACACTTGGAATCCGCGAAAACTACCCGCGGTGCGTGAACCCAACCGCATCCCCCGGGGCAGCACTCTTTTTGAAATCACGGGGCTGGTAGTTTTGACGCTTTGGTTTACGAGCACCTTCAAGCCAAGCACGGTTTTCGAGGTCTTCGGAGCGCAAATCACAGTCGCTCCCATATGGAAGCCAATTTTTTGGGGCTTTATGCTGTCGACTGTCGGTGGCTTTGGCATCGCAGTAGCGAATCTCTTCCGTCCTTACTGGACTCCCCTGCGTGCCACGCTTCGCCTCGTCGTTGACGTGCTGGGCGCGGTTGGTCTCTGCTGGTTTCTGAAGTCGCAAGTTCTTGTAGCGATAACGGCGCCCAGCCTGCCTCCGTCTAAGGCCATCATCTTGACCGGGGTGATCAATCTCCTGCTTCTGAGGACTTTGCCGTGGGCGGTTGTCGTCATGGTCATCATCGCCGCCTGCGATGTTTACCGCATCGTACGTTTGCGAAGTAACAAGCACCCCTCTGCCGGACCACAAATCAACGATCTATCGCATTCCGTCGTGAATGGACGCTAGGGAACTCTTCGCCCGGGGGTGGGGTTCGCTGTCGGTTTGTGTGACGCTCCTTTACACTGGCAGGTTGAACTTCACGGCCCAAGACGCAGAGTGGATCGCCAAACTCCGTTCCGGCGATCCTCGCATTCTCGCCCGAGCGATCTCCGCCGTTGAGAATCGTGCGCCGGGATGGTCCGATCTACTGAAGTCGCTGTTCCCGCATACCGGCCACGCCCGTGTCATCGGCATTACCGGAGCTCCTGGAGCCGGCAAGAGCACCCTCGTCGATCAACTGGCCAAGCACTACCGCAAAGAAAATCAATCGGTAGGCATCATCGCCGTCGATCCCAGCAGCCCGTATACGGGAGGAGCGATCTTGGGTGATCGCATCCGCATGCAAGACCATTACGGCGATCCAGGGATTTTCATTCGCAGCATGGCCACGCGCGGATCACTCGGAGGTCTGGCTGGCGCCACCGTGGACGCCGCTACGGTTCTAGATGCCTCGGGTCGAGACGTGGTCATGATTGAAACCGTCGGCGTCGGTCAGGATGAGATCGACATCGTGCGCCTGGCCGACGTCACCATCGTGATTCTCGTTCCCGGCATGGGCGACGATGTGCAGACGATCAAAGCGGGAATCATGGAAATCGCTGACATCTTCGTGATCAACAAAAGCGACCACCCCGGCGCCGAGCGAGTCGAACGCGAGATCCGCGCCATGCAGTCGCTGGCCACTCGCAACGACCGCTGGACGCCGTCCATCATAAAGACCGTCGCGAACTCCGGCGAGGGAATCGCAGAGCTGGCCGCCGCCATTACCGACCACGGGACCTACCTGAAAAAGAATCTAGCCTTCAAGAGGAATGTGGAGAATTGGCAGCAGAGGCTCATCGAAATGTTGCGCGAGGCCCTGCTTGAAAAGGCGCGCTCGCAAGTCAACGCCGGAACTCTCGAGCGCTACGCCGCGGAAATAGCCGGCCACAAGCGTGATCCCTATTCGCTGGTCGAAGAAATTGTACGTGGTATAGCCCGCAATCCGCCCGCGTTGGCGTCGCAAAGCGCCACAACAGGCCAGGGGCTGAAGTCACGTGAAGAGATTCAAAACGAAATTGTAGAGATCGTTGACCGGGAAACGCGCGCCTGGAATACGAAAGATGTGGAGTTGCTGGTTTCAGTATTCCATCCACATATGGTTTGGCCGTGGCCTCCCTCGCCGCAGGCGCACGATCCGGTGGATTGGGTGATGGTGCTCGGCCGTTACGATCGCGAACGCTGGCAGCAGCTTTGGCGGGAGTTGTTCGATAGGCACACGCTGGTCCACAACCGCCGCCACACCCAACGGATTGAAATTTCCGAGCAGGGCGACGGCGCGCTGGCTGTGGTCGATGTCGATACCCTCTGGCGCGACGCGAACGGCCAAGACTTCCACTGGAAAGGACGTGCGTGTAAGGTTTATAGCTGGATGGGCAGCGAATGGAAGATGACCATGCACACCGGCCTGCTGCAATACTGACCGGGATGCGGGATCTCCCAAGTGCGCATTCCTGCTCGTTCAACGTTCTCTCGATGCTCCTTCTCGCCGCAGATACTTCGGGGAAACAAGGTAGCATCGCACTCGCGGAGTGCGATGCCAATTCCGTTGAAAGTTGTGTCGTCCTCGAAACCGCGCCGCTATCTGGAGGTGCATTTTCCGCTCAACTCGTTCCCCAAATTGCGCTTCTGCTCGAAAAACACAAATACGCGAAGAATGATCTGGGCGCGTTCGCGGTAGCCTCGGGGCCCGGCTCCTTTACCGGACTCCGCGTGGGTCTCGCCGCCATAAAAGCGCTGTCGGAAGCGCTGCAAAAGCCCATCGCGGCGGTTT
>Ga0182012_10002242_pt1 | contig 20996 bp, 14 predicted proteins | sample 612S2SmetaG_FD_120486 | JGI IMG/M metagenome (GOLD analysis project Ga0182012, IMG submission 120486) | Permafrost microbial communities from Stordalen Mire, Sweden - 612S2S metaG | ecosystem: Environmental > Terrestrial > Soil > Wetlands > Permafrost | place: Sweden: Stordalen | collected... | reverse complement strand
TTCTTCACCTGAGCCCGAGCCTCACGCTAGGGCAGGGAGCGATTCTATCTCACGGATGCGGCATATTCCTGGGTCTCTTTGGACAGAGGAATACCCTGTTGCATCATCCAATTCAAGAAATAGGCGCCGGCAACCTCACTTCCATAAACCGACAGATGGTCGCCGTCACGGTACATGGAACGCCCGTTGTGAAATACGTTACATGTCCGGGCATCACAAAAATGGTCGATGGGGTCGTAGATCAGAACATCTCGATTTGCTTGCTTGATCTTCGACAAAATATCTCGATATTCCTTGTTTCTCCTTAAATATTGCTCTCTCGTAACGCTGCATCGTACCCGCTTTGTCCGCGCGAGCAGCACGCGAAGTGGGCGGACAACCGCGCATCGGCTGACGTCGAAGTCCATTTCCGGCGTATCGATCATCAGGATGACACGCTTGCCCGCACCCAGCAACTTCGACACGCTGTCCGAAAGCCCGCGATAGTAGATGTCATTTAGTTCTCCCTTGTATACAGCGGATTCAATCCGAAAAATCCCGTCCCGTGAGTATTCGGATCGCGGACTGCCATTAAAATAGGGCGTGCCCAAGGACGACAATACCACGGTCTTAATATCTTGCAGCCCTCCCAAAAGCGCCTGAGCCCAATCATTGTTCCGGTCACAGTGTTTATCGATATCGCCTTCGTGAACATCGATGTTCATGACCGGGGGACAGGCGGAAAGGCCGATGAATATCCACCCATCCGATGCGGTACCCGAGCCCAACAGGCTCGGCCGATAATGCTCCGCATGACTGTCGCCGTAAATGGCGAAGCGGACTATCGCAGGATTATTTGATACACACCAACTGTCCCAGTTGACCGGATGCGGATCGCAGAAGTTCGTCCAGACCTTCATATGGGCGGTATAATCGTAATATTGTCTGGGGGTGCCATCGTCCGCAGGCAGGCCGCCGGGTCTCAACGAGGATGGCATGCCATCGCTGAGATCGATTGCGGTGCCCATGCCGCCCAGGATGACCAGCAACATCACGGACGCGGCCACAAGCCGAACCCCGCCATACCGAGTACTTTCCAGCAGCGAAGTCGGAAACCTGCGCTGCACGGGACGTTCGACAAGGCGCCATGTGAGCCAGGCCAGCAGAACCGCCAGCAACACGAGTGCCACCCGCGTCTCCAGGGGTGGCGTCGACCCGACAATGATGCGGGCAAACGACAGCAGCGGCCAATGCCAGAGATAAAGCGGAAAGCTGATGCGACCGATGAAGACCGCGGGTGCGCTGGCCAGGATGGTCCGATTGACCCAACTCCGCGCCCCGGCGGAAATGAGAAGGAACGCTGCCAGCGTCGGCGGCAGCGCGTTCCAACTGGGGAAGGTCGAATCGTCCGCCAGGGTAATCCCGCTCCACGCCAGCAACCCAACGGCCACGACGCCCTTAAGGTGCTGAAGTATACGCACCGAGTCGGCCTCGTTCCGCTGAAACAGCAACCGGGAAAGCACCGCGTCCATTCCCCCCGGGTGATAACGCTCCAGATAGGCCAGGCCACCACCCAGGAGTAGTTCCCAGAACCGTGAAGGCAGGAAGTAGAAGGCCTGCGTTCGGGGCCACTGCATCATCAGGATCAACGACCCAACTAGCAGGGCCGTTATCATCGTCGCCAGATTGAGCCGCCACCGATACGCAGCCCACAACAAAAGCGGCCAAATCAAATAAAACTGCTCTTCGATGCCCAGGGACCACAGATGCAGCAGCGGTTTCACGGCGGCGGTCGCGTCGAAATACCCGGTCTGCTGCCACAGCAAGATGTTCGAAATAAACGCCGCGCCGCCAAGGACGCCAAAACCGGCCTCGACATACTCCGCGGGCAGCAGAAGAAACCAACCTCCGGCCAGGACCGCAAACAGAACGATCGCCAGAGCGGGCACGATGCGGCGGCAGCGGCGCGCGTAGAACCCAAGAAGCGAGAACCGGCCAACCCGCAATTCGTTCAGCAGGATGCCGCTGATGAGGTACCCAGAAATAACAAAGAAGACGTCAACCCCAACGAAACCGCCGCTCCGGCACTCAGGAAACGCATGGAACATCACGACGAGAATGATGGCAACAGCCCGCAGGCCATCGATATCCCTTCGGTAGCCGCTATCGACAGTCGATGTCATGTGATCGTTGGTTCAACTTCAGAATGTACCGAATAACCCCCGGCTAGCTCAAGAGGACCGAATCTACAAGCACTGATCAAGCTGGTTTCCATACCCTTAAGCCAGCGCACTTCCATCTAACAGGCGCCGATGTCGGTAGGCTGGGCGGGTAGCATTCGGACAATCCGCATTCAAGTGGACATGGCCGTGAGCCGGCGCTGGGCGGCACGCTCCCACTCTGCGCCAGAACCAGACAGGCACAGTCTCCCGCAGAAATCCCGTCCGTTCGCCGACACTGTGAAACTTCGAGTTTCGTGTCCCGCGGCAAATCCATATTGCTGGCGCAATCTGCCACATGCCCACGATATCAGACGGCGACACCTCAAACGAACGAATACGTTGACCCACCACCCGCCGCGCCCCTACGCTTCCGCGTTGGAGAGCCCTAGATGAACATGTCCGTCCCGCCACCCGGCCGCTTCCCTCGCTTCCAGGGCCGGACGCAACCCTACCCGGCCGCCCCGCCCCCGTTGCCGCCCGGCCTCGACGCCCGCTCCGCCGCGGTCCTGCGGGAAATCGTCGAGCAATACGTGGCCACCGGCGAGCCCGTCGGCTCCCGTACCCTCGCCCGCCGCCTGCCCATGAGCCTCTCGCCCGCCACCATCCGCAACGTCATGGCCGACCTGACCGACTCCGGTCTGCTGTTCGCCCCGCATACCTCCGCCGGCCGCCTGCCCACCGACCAGGGTCTGCGCCTCTTCGTCGACGGCCTGCTGAATTTCGGCGAACTCACCGAAGACGAACGGGAATCCATCTCCGCCGCGCTCGCCGCCTCCGGCCGCAGCCTCGAAGACACCCTCGCCGAGGCCAGCTCCCTCCTGTCCGGCCTGTCCGCCGCCGCCGGCCTCGTCCTCGCCCCCAAATCCGAGGGCGCGGTGAAGCACATCGAATTCGTCCCCCTCGGCCCCGGCCGCGCCCTGGTCGTGCTGGTCAACAGCGACGGCCAGGTGGAAAACCGCGTCATCGAAACACCCCCCGGCCTGCCGCCTTCCGCGCTTCAACAGGCCAGCAACTACCTCAACGCCCGCCTCTCCGGCCGGCCGCTGGCGGAACTGCGCCGCGTCGTCGCCGAGGAGATGGCAGCCAACCGCACCCAACTCGACGCCCTCTCCACGCTGGTGGTTGCCGCCGGCCTCGCCACCTGGACCGGCGAGGGCCGCTCCGGCAGCCTCATCGTCCGCGGCCAGGCGCGCCTGCTGTCGGACGTCACCCAGATCGAGCGCCTCACCGCCATCCAGGCCCTGTTCGAACGGTTGGAGGCGCAGGAAACCATGCTGCGCCTGTTGGAACTGGCCGAACAATCGGACGGCGTGCGGATTTTCATTGGCGCCGAGAGCGGCGTGTTCAACACCTCCGGCGTCTCGATGGTGGTGGCGCCGGCCCGCAACGAGGCCGGCCGCATCGTCGGCGCGATCGGCGTCATCGGCCCGACCCGAATCAATTACGGCCGGATCATCCCCGTCGTGGACTACACGGCTCGGGTCATCGGCCAGCTTCTGGGATAAGCCCGCCATCCCAAACACGCTGAAACAAACCGCATGAAACGGGTTGTTCTTGGCGTCCGTCTTCCCTAACTGATGGCCGCCCCTCTCTAACTGACGATTCAATAATGTCCACTGAACATCAGCCCCATCAGGATACCATGTCAGAACACACCGCGGCCGATGCCGATGCCGCGAACAACAACGTGCCGCCCTCGGGTGAGCCATCCACACCCCAGCAGGTGATGCAAGCGGCAACCGACCGTATCATCGCCCTGGAAGCCGAACTGGCGGAAATGAAGGAACGCTGGATGCGCGCCGAGGCGGAAAACGCCAACGTCCGCACCCGGGCCCGCAAGGATGTCGACGATACGCGCCAATATGCCGTGCAGAAATTCGCCACCGACGTGGTCGAAGCCGCCGAAAACCTCAAGCGCGGCATCGACAGCCTGCCGCCGCCGTCCGGCGACGAACCGGCCATCGTCACCAAGGTGCGCGAAGGCCTCGAAGGCGTCGAGCGTAGCTTTGTCAGCACGCTGGAACGGCACGGCATCAAGCGGGACGACCCGGTCGGCCAGAAATTCGACCCCAACCTGCACCAGGCGATGGCCGAGCAGGAAAGTGAGCTTCACCCGCCCGGCATCGTCATCCAGGCCTGGTCCAAGGCCTGGACGTTGAACGGGCGGCTGCTGCGGCCCGCCATGGTGGTCGTCGCCAAGGCGGCAACCGAAGAACTGGCCGGTCCCTCGAACGCCTAGTACCGCATCCCAGCACAGGCAAAGTCCGGCAATCGTGGCAGAACGGAACGGAAATTTTAGCAATAACCCTTGTCCAAGCCGCGTCCGTCTCATACATCGAGTTTATTCACCAAAGGGACATCGCCGGTGCTTCGGGCCGCCGTTGTCCGCTGAAAGGAGCATATTCACATGAGTAAGGTGATCGGTATCGATCTCGGTACCACCAATTCCTGCGTCGCCATCCTGGAAGGCAAAGACGTCCGGGTTATCGAAAACGCCGAAGGCGCGCGGACAACGCCCAGCATGGTCGCCTTCACCGACAGCGGCGAACGTCTGGTCGGACAGTCGGCCAAGCGTCAGGCGGTGACCAATCCGTCCAATACCCTGTATGCCATCAAGCGTCTGATCGGTCGCCGCTATGACGATCCGCTGGTCGCCAAGGACAAGGGCATGGTACCCTACACCATCGTCCGCAACGACAACGGCGATGCGGCGGTACAGGTGAAGGGCGACAAATATTCCCCCAGCCAGATCAGCGCGTTCATCCTCGGCAAGATGAAGGAGACTGCCGAAGCCTACCTCGGCGAGCCGGTTTCCCAGGCCGTCATCACTGTCCCGGCCTACTTCAACGACAGCCAGCGCCAGGCGACCAAGGACGCCGGCCGCATCGCCGGTCTCGAAGTCCTGCGCATTATCAACGAGCCGACGGCGGCCGCTCTTGCCTACGGCATGGACAAGAAGCACGCCGGTACCATCGCGGTGTATGACCTCGGCGGCGGCACGTTCGACATCTCGGTGCTGGAAATCGGCGACGGCGTGTTCGAGGTGAAGTCCACCAACGGCGACACGTTCCTGGGCGGTGAGGATTTCGACCTCCGCGTCATCGATTACCTCGCCGACGAGTTCAAGAAGGAACAGGGCATCGACCTGCGCAAGGACAAGCTGGCCTTGCAGCGCCTGAAGGAAGCCGCCGAAAAGGCCAAGATCGAGCTTTCGTCGTCGAAGGAGACCGAGGTCAACCTGCCGTTCATCACCGCCGACGCCTCCGGGCCGAAGCATCTGGTGATGAAGCTGTCACGGGCGAAACTGGAATCGCTGGTCGATGACCTGATCAGCCGGACCTTGGATCCCTGCAAGGCGGCGCTGAAGGATGCCGGGGTGACCGCGAGCGAGATTCAGGAAGTCATCCTGGTCGGCGGCATGACCCGCATGCCGAAGGTTATCGAGACGGTGAAGGCGTTCTTCGGCAAGGAACCGGCGCGCAACGTCAACCCCGATGAGGTGGTGGCGATCGGTGCGGCGGTGCAGGGCGGCGTGCTGAAGGGCGACGTCAAGGACGTGCTGCTGCTGGACGTGACGCCGCTGTCGCTGGGCATCGAAACCCTCGGTGGCGTGTTCACCCGGCTGATCGACCGCAACACCACGATCCCGACGAAGAAAAGCCAGACCTTCTCGACCGCCGACGACAACCAGCAGGCCGTGACCATCAAGGTGTTCCAGGGCGAACGCGAGATGGCAGCGGACAACAAGCTGCTGGGCAACTTCGACCTGACCGGCTTGCCGCCCGCCCCGCGCGGCGTGCCGCAGATCGAGGTGACGTTCGACATCGACGCCAACGGCATCGTCTCGGTCCAGGCCAAGGACAAGGCCACCGGCAAGGAGCAGCAGATCCGCATCCAGGCCAGCGGCGGTCTGTCCGAGGCCGACATCCAGCGCATGGTGAAGGAAGCCGAGGCCAACGCCGAAGCCGACAAGAAGCGGCGTGAGACGATCGAAGCCCGCAACCACGCCGAAAGCCTGGTCCATCAGGTCGAAAAGAACCTGAAGGAACACGGCGACAAGCTCGGCGCCCAGGAAAAGGGTGAGGCCGAGTCGGCGATCGCCGCAGCGAGGTCGGCGTTGGAAGGCACCGACGTCGAAGCGGTCAAGCAGGCCACCGAACGGCTGAGCCAGGCAGCAATGAAGATCGGCGAGGCAATGTACAAGGCTGAAGCCGCCGCCGGCCAGCAGCCGCCACCGGGTGACGGTTCGGGTCCGCAAGGCCCCGCCGATGACAAAGTTGTCGACGCCGAGTTCGAGGAAGTCGACGACAAGAAGAAGAAGTCAGCCTGATTTGAGCGGCTGGCTCAATGGCCGATCGCGCCCGCCCTTTTTCGAAGGCGGGCGCGATTTGTGTTTTGGGCGGTGGATTTTCGGCGGCGCAACACTGCCGCGCCACGCTATAAAGGGCTGAGATGGCCAAGCAGGATTATTACGCCACCCTGGGTGTGGCAAAGAACGCGAGCGCAGACGACCTTAAGAAGGCGTACCGAAAGCTCGCCATGCAATTCCACCCCGACCGCAACCCCGGCGACAAGCAGGCCGAGGCTCGGTTCAAGGACGTCAGCGAAGCCTACGACATCCTGAAGGACGATCAGAAACGCGGCGCCTACGACCGGTTCGGCCACGCCGCGTTCGAACAAGGTGGCGGCGGCGCGGGTCCTGGCATGGGTGGGTTCGATTTCTCCGCCACCGGCGACCTCGGCGACATCTTCGACCAGATGTTCGGGATGGGCCGACGCGGCGGCGGCCAGCGCACCCGCACCGGCAACGACCTGCGCCAGGCGGTCGAGATCGACCTCGCCGAGGCCTTCACCGGCACCAAGGTCAACATCCGGGTGCCGACCCGCGTCAAGTGCGAGACGTGCGAAGGCACCGGTTCGCAGGATAAGGGACGCGCGGCGGAAACCTGCCCGACCTGCCAGGGCGCGGGCAAAGTGCGCCAGCAGCAGGGCTTCTTCCTGATCGAGCGGACCTGCCCGACCTGCGCCGGCCAGGGCCGCGTGATCCGCAATCCGTGCCGTGTCTGCCAGGGCGCCGGCACCGTGCAGCGCGAACGCAGCCTCGCCGTGCCGATCCCGGCCGGTGTCGAGGATGGCACCCGCATTCGGCTCTCCGGCGAGGGCGAGGCAGGCGGCCAGGGTGCCCAGAACGGTGACCTGTATGTGCATGTCGCGATCCGGCCGCATGAGTTCTTCCAGCGCGAGCAGGCCAATATCCTGATGCGTGTGCCGTTACGGATGACCCAGGCGGCGCTGGGCGACGAGATCGAGGTGCCGGTGATCGACGGCACAAGGGCGAAGGTGAAGATTCCGGCGGGAACGCAGACCGGCGATCAGTTCCGCCTGCGCGGCAAGGGATTTTCCGTCCTCCGCAGCGCCGCCCGCGGCGACATGTTCATCCAGGTCGCCGTCGAAACGCCGCAGAACCTGTCGCCGAAGCAGCGGGAACTGCTGGAGGCATTCGAAGCCGAGGCGACCAAGGGATCGAAGGGAAGTCCCGACCATGAGGGCTTCTTTGCCAAGGTCGCGGCCTTTTTCGAGGGTGGACGCAGCTAGCGGGGAACCGTGAGGCAGCGAGCCGGACAGCTCTCACGCGCCATCGAGCTGCGCCAGCCGCTCCAGATACAAAGCCATCAGATGGGCCTTCAGGTCCGCGGTCGGTGCCCAGCAGAAATGCACCACGCCCAGCCTGCCAGTCGGATCGGCGCGATGGTCGGCAAGCCGCACATAGGCCGATAGAATAGCGGTATCGACCGCTTGCCGGCGCCAGGCGACATAATTGGCGATCGCCTGGTCCGGATACGGCAGCGAATCCCGCCCGCACAGCGTCAACCGGTTATGCAGCACCCGCCCCATCAGCGCCACGGTCGCGCCGAACTGCCGCAGGTTCGGGATACCCAGGATGCCGAAGTTGAACCCCGATTCCGCTGCGGGCGAGCAGCCGTCCGCGCGCAGCAGGCCACTCCCCACGAACTCTGAACGGTCCAGCAACTCGGTTGGCTCGACCACGGCACTGAGCCGGTCCGACAATGCGATCGCGCGCAGCATCGGCGTGACGGGGCGGTCGAAAATGACGTCGGTATCGACATACAGCAGCGGCTGGAACGCCGCGGCATCCGGCCATCGGCCAATCGTCAGCCGCGCCGCCAGATAACCCAGGCGATCGCGCGCCAGAGTGGGCATGACCACCAGCGTCGCCCGCATACCGGCTGGCACCAGCGCCCGGATCTCGTCGGCGCTCTTGTCGGTCATCACAACGATGGCGCCGTCGTATCCTCCGGTCGTCACCAGTGACGCCAGACTCAGCGCGAATTGCCGCATGATCGCCGCATCGCCAAACGCGGTGAAATAGATCAGCGGCCGGTAGCGATAGATCCGCTCGATGCGCCAGGCTTCCGGCATCAGCGTTAGCCGGTGCGGCCATTCCGACCGGTCGAACGGCAGAGTCCACCCTAGTCCGACATCCAATGTCCCGACACGCAACCCAAATCCCGGAACCAGTGTGACCCGTTCCGCCCGCGCGGCGGCACCAGCCCGTTCGACCAGCCATTCCGCGGTAACCAGGTCCCGCAACACCGCAAGATCGTCCCGGCCGATCGCCAGGAACCGCGACGCCTCGCCGGGGTCGCCCTGCACCAGTGTGATAAGATCGCCGCCCGGCGGGGTCATCAGCCGCTGATCGGCGCGCGTCAGCACCAGGCTGCGGTGATCGGGCGAACGCGACACGGTCCACCCGGCCAGCGGCCCATCGTTCAGCACGACCCGCAGCGCATCCTCATCGTCACGCATCAGATGGCCGATATCGGCCTGCAGCACCGCATCAACTTCGCCGATATCCAGCAGATCGACATCGTCGAGCGATCCGCCAAGCGGACGATGCACCACGGCGCCACGGCTGCGCTCACGGCATAGAACAGTGCCATACCAGGTCAGCAGATGGGTCACGCCGAAAAGCATCCGATACCACAAGACGCGCCCGATCTTCCGCCGGATGACACTGTTTCGCCACAACCAATTCACTCGCCCCCCACTGGACGGACCGCCCGGTCGCACGCAGACTCGAACGATCGGCACCGGGAGGCAACCATGACCACACGCATCGGCATCGCCGGCATCACCGGCCGCATGGGACATCTCCTGGCCGAGGAAGTCGGCGCCGCCGGCGCCGCCCTCACCGGCGGGACCAGCCGCAGCAATCCCGACCTCGCCGCCCTTGCCGCCGCCTCCGACGTGATCATCGACTTTACCAACGCCGCGACCGCACAGGCCACGGCCGCGATCATGGCCGAGTCGGGAAAGCCCTGGATCCTCGGCACCTCCGGCCTGTCCGCCGACGACGAACAAGCCGTCGAAGCCGCCGCCCAGAAAATCCCGATCGTCTATGCCGCCAACTTTTCGGCCGGCGTCAACCTCGTCCTCGCACTCGCCGAACGCATGGGCGCCGCACTCCCGGCCGACGCCTACGACGCGGAAATCGTCGAGATGCACCATCGCCAGAAGGTGGACGCGCCCTCCGGCACCGCCATCGGCATGGGTCGGGCCGTGGCAAAGGGCCGCGGCGTCAAACTCGACGACGTCACCGAATCCGGCCGCCACGGCCACACCGGCGCGCGCAAGACCGGGGCGATCGGCTTCGCCGCCCTGCGCGGCGGCCAGGTCGTCGGCGAGCACAGCCTGATTTTCGCCGCCGCCAGCGAGCACATCGTGCTGACCCACAGAGCCTTCGATCGCCGCACATTCGCGACCGGGGCGGTGCGCGCCGCGCTGTGGGCCAACGCACAATCACCGGGTCTGTATTCCATGATGGACGTACTCGGAATGACCTAGACTCGACGTGCTGATGCCGGCGTCTAAATGCTCCCCACGCGCATAAAATGCTCTTGTTTCTGCTGATGAGACTGTCCCGGACAGCACAGTTATGCTCCGACTGGCGGCGCCACCGCGTTTGTCTTGACCCTGACGGCGCTTTCGGCCACACACCCGCCGACTTGGCATCCTGCCAAAAGCCTCCGTTTTGGCAGGCCGCAACCTATCGCGACGCGAGAATTTATCGATGCGGGACACCGGCGAATATTTGTTCACCTCGGAATCGGTCTCCGAGGGTCATCCCGACAAGGTCGCCGACCGGATCAGCGACACCGTTCTGGATGCATTCCTTTCAGCCGACCCTTACGCGCGCGTCGCCTGTGAGACACTTGTCACCACAAACCGCGTGGTCCTCGCCGGCGAAACCCGTGGCCCCGAAACGGTCACGCCGGAACTGCTCACCCACCTGACCCGCATGGCCATCCGCGACATCGGCTATGAGCAGGAGGGTTTTCACTGGGCGACCGCGGACGTCGCGGTTCATCTGCACTCGCAGTCCTCCGACATCGCCCAGGGCGTTGACAGCGCCGGAAACAAGGATGAAGGCGCCGGCGACCAGGGCATCATGTTCGGCTATGCCTGCCGCGAAACCGAGACGCTGATGCCGGCGCCGCTGTACTATTCGCACGAGATCCTGCGCACGATCCGCGACCTGCGAAAGGCCGGCGACATCTCGGTGAAGGGCCTGCTGCCCGACGCCAAGAGCCAGGTGACGCTGCGCTATGTCAATGGCAAACCGGTCGGCGCAACCTCGGTGGTGGTTTCGACCCAGCACGAGGACGGATTGGAGCAGGCCGAGATCAAGCGGCTGCTGTGGCCCCTGGTCGAGACCATCCTGCCGAAGGGCTGGATGTGCGACGAGGACGAATTCCACGTCAACCCGACTGGCAAGTTCGTCATCGGCGGTCCGGACGGCGACTGCGGCCTGACCGGGCGGAAGATCATCGTTGACACCTACGGCGGCGCGTCGCCGCACGGCGGCGGGGCGTTCAGCGGCAAGGACCCGACCAAGGTGGACCGCTCCGCCGCTTATGCCTGCCGCTATCTGGCGAAAAACGTGGTCGCGGCCGGGCTGGCGGATCGCTGCACACTGCAGATCAGCTACGCGATCGGCGTGGCTCGGCCGCTGTCGGTCTATGTTGATCTGCAAGGCACCGGCAAGGATGTGGACGAAAAGCGGCTGGAGAAAGTGTTGCGCGACGTGATGAACCTGTCGCCGCGCGGCATACGCGAGCATCTGCACCTGAACCGGCCGATCTATGTGCCGACCTCGGCGTACGGGCATTTCGGCCGCGAACCGGACGAGGCGAAAGGCACGTTCACGTGGGAAAAGACCGATCTGGTGCCGACGCTGAGGGCGGCACTCGGCCGGTAACCCCCACGACCCTGAAACCGCCGCCGGATCGGCTCTACGGGCGCGCTCGCGGCCACAAGCTGCGGCCCCGCCAGGAACGCCTGCTGGATGTGACGCTGCCGCGACTCGCGTTGCCGCGGACGCTGCCGTCCGGTCCTTTGTGGCTGGAGGTCGGCTTCGGCGGCGGCGAGCACGCCCTGGCGCAGGTCCGGGCAAATCCCGCGGCGACGCTGATCGCCTGCGAGGTGTTCGAGAACGGCATCTGCTCGCTGCTCTCCGCCCTGGTGCCCGAAGGCGACGAGGCCGCCGCCCCGTTGCCGCCCAACCTGTTCCTGTGGACCGACGATGCGCGGGTGTTGCTGCGCGACCTGCCGGACGCCTGCCTGGACCGGCTGTTCCTCCTGTTCCCCGACCCGTGGCCCAAGGCTCGGCACGCCAAGCGCCGCTTCGTCCACCCCGCGACGCTCCCGCTGCTGGCCCGCGTTCTGAAACCCGGCGCCGAGTGGCGGGTGGCGAGCGACGATCCGACCTATCAGGCCTGGCTGCGCGACGTGATGGCAGCGCAGACCTTGTTTGACACCGCCGAACCGTTGATGACCCGGCCAAAGGACTGGCCGCCCACCCGCTACGAAACGAAAGCGCTGCGGGCTGGCCGCCAGCCGCTGTACTGGGTGTTCCGTCGGCGATCATGACCCACGCATCATGACACCAGTCGTTTTCCGCACCGGCGCCCTTGATCCGGGGGAACGAGGTGGCTATACCCCCTGCCTCACCGGTCGGGGCCGTAGCTCAGTTGGGAGAGCGCCTGAATGGCATTCAGGAGGTCAGGGGTTCGATTCCCCTCGGCTCCACCAGTGAAGTTTCATCCATTCCGAGATCAGCCCGGCCAACCCCACGACATCGTCAAGCCCCTTACGTGCCGCAGAATGTCTGCAACACCCGTTCCTCCTCCAGCGGCGGCCGTGTGTACCGCTCCAGCGCCGGATTGTCCTCGAACGGACGTGACAGCACCGCCAGCAACGCCTCGAACGGCTGAAAGTCAGCCCGCTCGACCGCGGCCGTCAGCGCCGCTTCCACCAGATGGTTGCGCGGGATAAACGCCGGGTTGATCGCCCGCATCGCCGCGGCCGGCGCCGTCTCCGCTTCCAGCCGCGCATGCCACCGGTCCAGCCAGGCATCGAACGCCGCCGTATCCTTGAACAGCGCCCGCACCGCGGCATTACCCTCCGCCGCGTCGCACAGGCCTCGGAATGTCAGCGTAAAGTCCGCACCATCCGCCGCCATCAGCTTCAGCAAATCCTGCGTGAGCGTGTCGTCGCCTTCCTGATCCGTCCGCAGCCCGATCTTGCGCCGCAGCCCACCGAAATAAGCCGCATGGAACCGCGGCGGGAACGCCTCCAGGGCGTCCGTGCCCGCATCTTCATTCTCGCCAAGCAACGGTAACAGGCACTCCCGCAGTCGCGCCAGATTCCACAGCACGATCCGCGGCTGGTTCCCGTACGCATACCGCCCGTGGTGGTCGATCGAACTGAACACGGTTGCCGGATCGTAGGCATCCATGAATGCGCACGGCCCGTAATCGATTGTCTCACCGGCGATCGAGCAGTTGTCGGTGTTCATCACCCCGTGGATGAACCCGATCAGCAGCCATCGCGCCACCAGGTCCGCCTGACGCGCAATCACCGCATCCAGGAACGCCCGATACGGGTTCTCGGCACCGGCCGCGTCAGGGTAGTGCCGGGCGATCGAATAATCCGCCAGCAGGCGCAGACCCTCCTCATCCTTGCGGGCAGCGAAATACTGGAACGTGCCGACCCGGATATGAGTCGCCGCCACCCGCGTCAGCACCGCGCCCGGCAGCATCGTTTCCCGCCACACCGCCTCGCCCGTTGTCACAGCGGCCAGAGTGCGCGTCGTCGGGACCCCCAGCGCCGCCATTGCCTCGCTGATCAGGTATTCGCGCAACACCGGCCCGAGCGCCGCACGCCCGTCGCCGCGGCGGGAAAACGGCGTCGGGCCCGATCCCTTCAACTGAATATCCCGGCGCACACCGTCGCGGCCGACCACCTCGCCCAGCAGATTCGCCCGCCCGTCACCGAGTTGCGGCACGAAATGCCCGAACTGATGGCCGGCATAGGCCAGCGCCAGCGGCTCCGCCCCCTTCGGCACCCGGTTGCCGGCCAGCACCTCAAGGCCGTCCGGTCCGGCCAAAGCCCCGGGATCGATGCCCAGTTGTTCAGCCAATGCGACGTTCAGTCGCACCAGCTTCGGTTCGGCGACCGGCGTCGGGTCCAGCCGCGCGTAGAAGCGTTCGGGAAGCCGGGAGAAACTGTTGTCGAACGGGATATGCATGGTTCGATCCTAACCCGATATTTTGTTTGCGCGCATCCCACACTATGTAGGGCGGATGATCCCTTTGTCCGTCCTCGATCTTTCGCCCGTTCCCGAAGGCAGTGACGCCGGCCAGGCGCTGCGCAATTCAATCGACCTCGCCCGCCACGTTGAGGCGTTGGGCTTCCGGCGCTACTGGATGGCCGAACACCACAATATGCCGGGAATCGCCAGCGCCGCGACAGCCGTGGCGCTCGCCCATATTGCCGTGGCCACCAGCACGATCCGCATCGGCGCCGGCGGCATCATGCTGCCCAACCACGCACCGCTGCTGATCGCCGAACAGTTCGGCACCCTCGCCGCCCTGCATCCCGGACGCATCGACCTCGGCCTCGGCCGAGCCCCAGGCTCCGACCAGATCGCGGCGCGGGCGATGCGGCGCAATCTCAACGCCGACGTCGACCAGTTTCCCAAGGATGTGGTCGAACTGATGTACTATTTCCGCCCCGCCGAACCCGGCCAGACCCTGCGCGCCGTCCCCGGCGCCGGCGAGGAAGTCGCGGTCTGGATCCTCGGCTCCAGCACCTTCGGCGCCCAGCTTGCCGCCCATCTGGGCCTGCCCTACGCCTTCGCCTCCCATTTCGCCCCGGGTGAGATGCGGGACGCCGTGGCGATCTACCGCGACCGATTCCGCCCCTCCGACCGGCTCGCCGCCCCCTACGTCATGCTCGGAGTCAACATCATCGCCGCCGACACCGATGCGGCAGCGCGCCGCCTGTTCTCATCGCAGCAGCAGGCCTTCGTGAACCTGCGCAGCGGCCGTCCCGGCAAACTGCCCCCGCCGGTCGATGATTTCGAAGCCGGTCTCGATCGTTACGCGAAAGCGATGCTCGCCGACGCGCTGGCCTGTTCCGTCGTCGGCGGCCCGGAAACCATCCGCACCGGCCTCGCCGCATTTGTCGCCTCCACCGGCGCCGACGAACTCATGGTGACCGGGCAGATCTTCGACCACGCCGCCCGCAAGCATTCGTTCGAGATCCTGGCCCAGCAATCCGCCGCCGCATGAAGTCGTGAAGCCCGCCGGCGGCGGCGCAGGAACCCCGCCGGCCAATCCTCCGTTGATGCGACATGCATTTTCCGGAGGATACAATGCCCATCGAAACCACCACGCCGGACCGGCGCGACCTGCTCAAATGGACCGGCGTCTTGGCCAGCGCAACCACCGTCGGCCTGACCAGCGCCCGCGCCCAGCCGCCGGCTGAGCCAACCCCAGGCCCCCGCGAGGTCGGTGGACTGCGCAAGGGCATGTTCAGCTACATGCTGGCTCACGAACAATTCCCCGCCCCGGAACTGCTCCGCATCGGCGCGCTCGCCGCGCGCTCCGGCTTCGACGTTCTTTCCACCAGCGACCACTTCCAGCCCTGGCAAGCCAACGAAGGCCACGCCGCCCAGGCCTGGATCACCATGGGCGCGCTCGGTGCGCAGGCGCATAGCTGGATGGGCACGACCGTCACCTGTCCCACCCTGCGCTACAACCCCGCTGTCGTCGCCGAGGCGTTTGCCTCACTCAGCCAACTCTATCCCGGGCGCGTCTTCCTCGGCGTCGGATCGGGCGAGGCGCTGAACGAGGAAGCCGCAACCGGCGTCTGGCCGAAATGGCAGCAACGCTGGGACCGGCTGATCGAGGCGATCACCGTGATCCGCCAGCTTTGGGCCGGCGGGAACGTTTCGTTCAACGGCAAATACTACACCATCAACGCCCGCCTCTACGACCCGCCCGCTCGGCCGATCCCGCTGCTGACCGCGGCCAACGGCAAAAAGTCGATGCGCCTCGCCGGCCAGTACGGCGACGGATTGATCAGCGATCCCCTGACCTGGCAGAAACACAAATCCGAATGGCAGGATGGCGCCCGCGCCGCCGGCAAGAACCCCGACCAGATGCCAGTGCTCATCGAGCAATACGTCGCCGTCGGCGATGACGCTGCCGCCAGACAGGCTGCCGAACTCTGGCGTTTTGGACCGAAGGCGTTCAAGACCCTGTACAATGTTTCCAACCCGGTCGAGATCCAGCAAAAGGCAAACGCCGGCACGCCGATCGACGAAGTCCTGCAATCCTGGGCAATAGGCACCGATCCTGCGGTTCACATCAAGAAAATGCGCGAACTGTTCGATAGCGGTGTAAGCATCATCAACGTGCATTCAGGCCAACCCGATCAAACGCGGGTTGTGGAATTCTACGGCACACACGTCCTGCCAACGTTCCGGCAACCTGCCTGACCCCGCCCGGCGCATGGCGGGTACACGCCCGCCATGCGCCGGTACCAACCCAGATCGTAAATTGCAATTTATGGTCGCAAACATTCGCAACTCAACGTTACACTTCGCACAAATTCGTCCCATCCCGTCCGGTTTTTAACGACAACTTCTCACGAACCGTTGAATCCCCTGCCGCGCAGCACTTGCAGGTCTCGCTCGCGAGGACAGATAATGGCGCATGGGTCTCGTGATATATGCGCTGAAATTTCGCGTCACATTCTATGTGATGGCGATCCTGATCCTGCTGGCAGGCATCGGCGGTTACATCGTCATGCCGAAGGACGTTTTACCGGAAGTCAATATTCCTGTCGTTACCATTGTATGGACATTCACCGGCCTCGACACGCCGGAAATGGAAAAACGGGTCACCACCTATACCGAATTCGCACTCAGTAACAACGTCAACGGTATTCGCAACATGGAGAGTACGACGCTGCAAGGCGTCACCATCACGCGAATTTACTTCCAGCCGGACGTCAGCATCGACCTCGCACTGTCCCAGGTTACTGCCTCCACCAACTCCATCAGAGCCGCGCTGCCGCCCGGGATCAACCCGCCGGTGGTGATGCGTTTCTCCGCCTCGACAGTGCCCGTCATCCAGCTCGCCCTCAGCTCCAATCAGGAGAATGAACGGCAACTCTATGATTACGCGCAGTACCGAATCCGCCAGACCCTGACCACCGTGCCCGGCTCCACCTTGCCGTCGCCCTATGGTGGCGCACCAAGGCAGATCATGGTCGATCTCGACCTGCACGCCTTGCAGGCGTATGGACTGACGGCGGCTGATGTCACCAGCGCAATGACCGCGCAGAACATCACCGTCCCCTCAGGCCTCGCGAAATTCGGCACCAAGCAATACGTCATACGCCTCAACTCGACCCCCGAGGCGATCGCCACCCTCAACCAGGTGCCGGTCAAGATCGTCAACGGCTCCCCCATTCTGGTGCGCGATGTCGCCTATGTGCGCGATGGCGGCCCGCCGCAGCAGAACATCGTCCGCCAGGATGGCGTCCGTGGCGTGCTGCTGACGATCCTGAAGAACGGCAACGCCTCCACCCTGTCCGTCGTCAACACCGTCAAATCGCTGCTCCCCGGCATCCGTGCCGCCGCGCCCAAGGACATGAAGATCACCCCGCTGTTCGACCAGTCGGTCTTCGTCGCCGGCGCCATCGACGACGTGCTGCGGGAGGGCGCTATTGCCGCCGGTCTCACCGGCCTGATGATCCTGCTTTTCCTCGGCTCCTGGCGCTCGACTTTGATCGTGTTGGTATCGATCCCGCTGTCGATCCTGACCTCCCTCGCCGTGCTCGCCGCGCTCGGGGAAACAGTCAACATCATGACCCTCGGCGGCCTCGCCCTCGCCGTCGGCATCCTGGTGGACGACGCCACTGTCGCCATCGAAAACACCTACCGCTTGCTGGAGGAAGGCAAGGAATTCAAATATGCGGTGGTGCATGGCGCCGCCGGCATCGCCAAGCCGGCGCTGATCTCCACCCTGTCGATCTGTTGCGCTTTCGTCTCGGTCACCTTCCTGACCGACGCACCGAAATTCCTGTTCACCCCACAGGCACTTGCCGTCGTATTCGGCATGCTCGCCTCCTACGTCCTGTCCCGCACCCTGGTGCCGATCCTCATCGATGTGCTGGTGAAGAACGAAAAACACGGCCACGATCACGACGCCAAGCCCACCAACATCTTCGGCCACATCCGCGCCGGCTTCGAACGCGGCTTCACCCGGTTCCACCGCTCCTATGTCGGACTTTTGCACGCCGTCATCCTGCACCGCTGGATCACCCTCGGCGTCGCCGGCTCGATCGCCACCTGCGGCGCGATCATGTTCCTGTTCGTCGGCACCGATTACTTCCCGCAGATCGACGCCGGCCAGATGACCCTGCATGTCCGCGCCGCGCCGGGAACCCGCATCGAAGTCGCCGAACAACTGTTCCAGCAGGTCGAGGACACCATCCGCCAGGTCGTTCCGAAAAACGAGATCGGCTCGATCATCGACAACATCGGGCTGCCGGCCTCCAACTACAACTTCGCCTTCGGCAACGGCACCTTCGTCGCCTACAACGACGGCGAAGTCCTGGTCACCCTGAAGCCTGGCCACGGCTCGACCTTCGCATATGAGAAACGCCTGCGCGCCATCCTGCACCAGCGCTTCCCGGACTCGATCTTTTACTTCGAAGCCGCTGACATCATCACCCAGATCCTCGATTTTGGCGTTCCCTCGCAGATCGACATTCAGGTGAACGGCCGCCACGCCGACAAGGACCTGCAGGTCGCCCAGACCATCGCCGCCAAGCTGCGCATGGTGCGCGGCGCCGTCGATGTCCACGTCCAGCAGATCACCAACGCCCCAGAGTTTTTCGTCCAGGTGGACCGCCAGCGCGCCGCCGAACTCGGCCTGACCGAACAACAGGTCGCCACCGATCTGAACGTGTCGCTCAGCGGCAGCTTCCAGGTCAGCCCGAACTTCTGGTCCGATCCGGTCACCGGCATCCCCTATCAGGTCTGGGTGCAGACACCGGAATACCGCAACGACACCATCAGCTCGATCACCAACACCCCGCTGCTGATCTCCGCCGGTACCGCCCCCGGACCCAGCGCCGTGCAACTCCTGTCCAACGTCGCCACGCTCAAGCGCGGCAGCGAACAAACCGTCTCCAATCACGTCAACACCCAGCCGACCTACGACGTCTATGCCGCGGTGCAGGACCGCGACCTCGGCGGCGTCGAACGCGACATCGACCGCATCGTCGCCGAACAGCAGAAGCAACTCGAAGCGCCCGACCACATCTCGGTGCGCGGCCAGATCCAAAGCATGGACCAGGCGTTCTTCCACATCGGCATCGGCCTGATCGTCGCCATGGTCGCCGTCTACCTGCTGATGGTGATCAACTACCAAACCTGGGGCGATCCCTTCGTCGTCCTCGCCGCCCTGCCGCTCGCCTTCTGCGGCATCATCGCCAGCCTGTTCATCACCCAGACCACATTCTCCATCCCCTCCCTGATGGGCGCGATCATGAGCGTCGGGGTCGCCTCGGCGAACTCCATCCTGCTCGTCACCTTCGCCCGCGAACATCGCGAAAATACCGGTTGCTCCGCGGTCGAGGCCGCTATCGCCGCCGGCGAAACCCGCCTGCGCCCCGTGCTGATGACCGCCGGTGCCATGTTCGTCGGCCTGCTGCCGATGGCGCTGGGCGTCGGCGAGGGCAGCGAGCAGAACGCCGCCCTGGCCCGCGCCGTGCTGGGTGGAATCGCGGTGGGAACCTGCTCGACCCTGCTGTTCGTGCCGTTCCTCTACGCGCTGCTGCGCGGTGGTGAAGCCAAACCTCTGGAAGATTACCTATGACCGAACCCGACCGGACACCGCCGCCCGCCCCCCGCAAACGCGTTCTTCTCTATGTCCTTGTGCCCGTTTTGACTCTGCTCGGAACCGGCGCCTGGCTGCACTGGCGCACCTATGCGGACGCCGCGGAAACCCAACAGCAGCAGGAGGATTTCGTTCCGCAGGTGCGCACCGCCGTGGCCCAGAAGGTCGATACGCCAGTGGAACTGACGCTGCCCGGCCAGACCGAGGCGTTCGACACCGCCAATCTCTTCCCCCGCGCCACCGGCTACGTCGCCGAACGCCGCGTCGATATCGGCACCCATGTCCACGCCGGCGACCTGCTGCTCCGCATCGAAGCCCCGGACCTCGACCAGCAGCTCGCCCAGGCCCAGGCCCAGCTCGGCCAGAACGCCGCGGCCGTGCTGCAGGCCCAGGCTCAGGTGCAGTCCGCCGAGGCCAACACCAAGCTCGCGAACGTCACCAAGTATCGCGAAACCACCCTCGCCGGGCAGGGCTGGGAAACCCGCCAGAACGCCGATAACGCGACAGCCAATTTCTCCGTCCAGACCGCCGGTATCGCCAACGCCCAGGCCGGTGTCGCCGTCGCTCTCGCCAATCTGAAAGCCCAGCAGGCGACGGTGGACCGCTTGCAGGCGCTCACCGCGTTCGAGCAGGTGAAGGCCCCGTTCGACGGCGTCATCACCGCCCGCAACGTCGACAAAGGCGACCTGCTGACCCAGGACAGCAACGGCGGCGCGCCGATGTTCACCATCGCCCGCGACGATGTTCTGCGCATCGCCGTTTACGTGCCCCAGAGCAGCGCCATCGGCATCCGCAACGGTGTCGAGGCGCACGTGACGGTCCCGGAAATGCCGGGCCGGGTCTTCAACGGCCGCGTGTCCCGCAGTTCCGTCGCCTTGCAGGCCGCCTCACGTTCCATGCTGACCGAGGTGGACGTGCCGAACCCGGACGGCGCGCTGCGGCCTGGCCTGTTCGTCAACGTTTTATTCGCCATCCCGCGCCAGACCCCCGGGATCATTGTGCCCGACGCGGCGCTGGTCTTCAATGCGACCGGCCTGCAGGTTGCGACCATCGATCAGGACAGCCGGATTCGCTTTCAGAAAGTAACGATCTACCGGGACTTCGGCACCACCGCGGAACTGCGCGACGGCTTGCAGGGCGGCGAAAATCTGATCCTCAGCCCGCCAACCGATTTGGCCGAGGGCGGCAAGGTCCAGGTCGCCAATCCCACGCCCAATCAGGACACCGCGAACAAGACCGCGAGCCGTTGACAGGCCGCGCAAAGCCTGTCCCGCCGAACCCCAATCTATTCCGTCATTGCGACCCACATCTTGATGGCCGGCAATCCGGGACCGCACGACCCTCGCAGAGGGCCAGTGCGCCACCGTGGGTTGAGATCATGACCCGCCCCTTGCTGGGCTACGGGGTTCGCACAAGTCCGAATCGATTCCCCTGAGTTGGGAACTGTGATTTTCTGACGGCGAACATGGAACAGGGGCCGATTCGATGCTGCAGGATGATCTCGGGGGCTTCG
>Ga0182012_10002241_pt1 | contig 21002 bp, 16 predicted proteins | sample 612S2SmetaG_FD_120486 | JGI IMG/M metagenome (GOLD analysis project Ga0182012, IMG submission 120486) | Permafrost microbial communities from Stordalen Mire, Sweden - 612S2S metaG | ecosystem: Environmental > Terrestrial > Soil > Wetlands > Permafrost | place: Sweden: Stordalen | collected... | reverse complement strand
GATGATACCGTCATCCCACAGCCGCGCCGTCGCATAGTACGGATGACCCTGGGTGTCATACTGCGCGCGGATCGGCGCCTTGAACGCGGCTTCCTCCGCCGGGTCCCAGTCCTGCCCGCGCGCCGCCAGCCCGTCGCGCCGCACCTGCGCCAGCACGCCCGCCGCCTGGTCGCCGCCCATTACCGAGATGCGCGCATTCGGCCACATGAACAGGAAGCGCGGGTCATAGGCACGCCCGCACATGCCGTAATTCCCTGCGCCATAGCTGCCGCCGATGATGACCGTCAGCTTCGGCACCGACGTTGTGGATACCGCAGTGACCAGCTTGGCGCCGTCCTTGGCGATCCCGCCCGCCTCGTATTTCCGTCCCACCATGAAGCCGGTGATGTTCTGCAGGAACAACAGCGGGATGCCCCGCTGGCTGCACAGCTCCACGAAGTGCGCACCCTTCAGCGCCGATTCCGAGAACAGGATGCCATTGTTGGCAACGATACCGACCGGATAGCCGTGCAGATGCGCGAAGCCGCAGACCAGTGTGGTGCCATACAGGCGCTTGAACTCGTCGAATTCGCTCCCGTCCACCAGCCGCGCGATGACCTCGCGCACGTCGTACGGTGCGCGCAGATCGACCGGCACGACTCCGTGGAGTTCCGCCGGATCGTAGCGCGGCGGCTCCGGGCGGCGCAGCGCCACCGGCGGCTGCTTGACCTGGTTCAACCCGGCGACGACGCGCCGGCACAGCGCGAGCGCGTGTCGGTCGTCATGCGCATAATGGTCCACCACCCCGGACGTCCGCGCATGCACGTCCGCGCCGCCCAGATCCTCGGCGGTGACCACTTCCCCGGTCGCGGCCTGCACCAACGGCGGGCCGGCCAGGAAGATCGTGCCCTGACGGCGGACGATGATGGATTCGTCGCACATCGCCGGCACGTAGGCGCCGCCCGCGGTGCAGGAGCCCATCACCACGGCGATCTGTGGAATGCGCTCGGCCGATAGCGTCGCCTGGTTGAAGAAGATGCGGCCGAAATGGTCGCGGTCCGGAAAAATCTCGTCCTGCATCGGCAGGAAGGCTCCGCCCGAATCAACCAGATAGATGCACGGCAGCCGGTTCGCCCGCGCGATCTCCTGCGCGCGCAGATGCTTCTTCACGGTGACCGGGAAATACGTGCCGCCCTTCACCGTGGCATCGTTGGCGACGATGACGCATTCGCGCCCCGCGATGCGGCCAACCCCCGTGATGATCCCCCCTGCCGCGACATCGCCGCCATACAGCCCGAACGCCGCGAGCTGCGACAATTCGAGGAACGGTGAGCCCGGGTCGATCAATGCGGCCACGCGCTCGCGCGGCAGCAGCTTGTTGCGGCCGAGATGGCGGGTGCGGGCGGTCTCGCCGCCGCCCTGCTGCGCCTCGGCAACGCGCGCGCGCAGATCGGCGACCAGCGCGCCCATCACCTCGGCGTTGGCGGCGAAGGCCTCCGAATGCGGGTCGATGTCGGACCGCAGAACGGTCATGCCCGATGGCCCGGCCGCATCACGCCGAGTCGCGGAACAGTTCGCGGCCGATCAGCATGCGGCGGATCTCGCTGGTGCCGGCGCCGATCTCGTACAGCTTGGCATCCCGCAGCAGCCGGCCGGTCGGATAGTCGTTGATGTAGCCGTTGCCGCCCAGGCACTGGATCGCTTCCAGCGCCATCCAGGTGGCCTTCTCGGACGCATACAGGATCGCGCCGGCGGCATCCTTGCGCGTGGTCTCGCCGCGGTCGCATGCCTTGGCCACCGCGTACACGTAGGCCTTCGACGCATTCATCGTGGTGTAAAGATCGGCAAGCTTGCCCTGCATGAGCTGGAATTCGCCGATCGGCTGGCCGAACTGCTTGCGCTCGTGCAGATACGGCACCACCACATCCATGCAGGCCTGCATGATGCCGAGCGGCCCCGCGGCAAGAACCGCGCGCTCGTAGTCGAGCCCGCTCATCAGCACCCGCGCGCCGCCGCCGACCTGGCCGAGCACGTTCTCGTCCGGCACCTCGCAGTCCTGGAACACCAGCTCGCAGGTGTTCGACCCGCGCATGCCCAGCTTGTCCAGCTTCTGCGCCGTGGAAAAGCCCTTGAACCCCCGTTCGATCAGGAACGCAGTGATGCCACGCGCCCCGGCGGCTGGATCGGTCTTGGCGTAAACCACCAGTACGTCGGCATCCGGCCCATTGGTGATCCACATCTTGGTGCCGTTCAACACGTAACGGTCGCCGCGCCTGTCCGCGCGGGTGCGCATGCCAACCACGTCGGAGCCCGCGCCGGGCTCACTCATGGCCAGCGCGCCGACATGGTCGCCGCTGATCAGTTTCGGCAGATACCGGCGCTTCTGCGCCGCGCTGCCGTTGCGGCAAATCTGGTTGACGCACAGGTTCGAATGCGCCCCGTAGGAAAGCCCGACCGACGCCGAGGCGCGGGAAACCTCCTCCATCGCAACAACGTGTTCCAGATAGCCCATGCCGGCGCCGCCGTACTCCTCCTCCGCCGTGATCCCCAGCAGCCCCATGTCGCCGAATTTGCGCCAGAGGTCGGCTGGGAACGCGTTGTCCCGGTCAATTGCGGCAGCGCGGGGCGCGATTTCGTCGGCGGCGAACGCCTCGACCTGGCCGCGCAGCATGTCGGCGGTTTCGCCCAGGTCGAAGTTCAGGGACGGCAGACGGTTCGGCAGCGCGGCCATCGACGATCCTTCGATATCGAACTATATTTCAACGAGAATGCCTCATCGGCCGACCTCCGCCAAGGGAGGCGCCAAGAAAAGGACCGTTGCCGCGGCCGAGGTTGCGCCACAGTATCCGCCTTAAGCCAATGATCAGGGAAACCGTCCATGACCGAAGAATTGAGCTACGTGCATGGCGCCACCAGCGTCCCGCTGCTTGGCGAGACGGTCGGCGTCAACTTCGACCGCGCGGTTGCGCGCTGGGGGAACCGCCCGGGGCTGATCGTTCGCCATCAGGGTGTCCGCTGGACCTACGCCGAGCTGGCCGAGAAGGTCGACGCCTTCGCCGCCGGGCTACTGGCGCTTGGGCTGGAGCCGGGCGACCGCATCGGAATCTGGTCGCCAAACAGCGCCGAATGGGTGATTACGCAGTTCGCCACCGCCAAGGCCGGGCTGATCCTGGTGAACATCAACCCCGCCTATCGGCTGGCGGAGCTTGAATACGCGCTCAACAAGGTCCGCTGCCGGGCGCTGATCACCGCGACCAGCTTCCGGACCAGCGACTATCCCGCGATGCTCAACGCGTTGATTCCGGAACTGCGCACGTCTCTGCCGGGGCGGCTGTCGGCGGTACGCATGCCGGCCCTGGAGATGGTGATCCAGATCGGCGACCGCCCGGCCCCCGGCGCGATCCCGTTCAAGGCGGTGTTCGGTATGGGGGCGGCGTCACACCGGGTGCGCCTTCTGGAACTCGGGACCCACCTGCAATTCGACGATCCGGTCAATATCCAGTTCACCTCCGGCACGACCGGCGCGCCGAAAGGGGCGACGCTGTCGCATCACAATATCCTGAACAACGGCTTCTTCGTCGGCGAGCGGATGCGGCTGACGCCGGAGGACAAGCTCTGCGTCCCGGTACCGCTGTATCACTGCTTCGGCATGGTGCTCGGCAATCTCGCCTGCACCACGCATGGCACCGCGATCGTCTATCCGGCCGAGGGATTCGATCCGCTGGCGACACTGCAGGCCGTGGCGGAGGAGCGCTGCACCGGCGTGCACGGGGTGCCGACCATGTTCATCGCGCAGTTGGAACATCCAGACTTCGCCAGTTTCGACCTGTCGTCGTTGCGCACAGGCATCATGGCGGGCTCGCCCTGTCCGATCGAGGTGATGCGCCGCGCGGTATCGCAGATGCACCTGGCGGAGATCACCATCGCCTACGGAATGAGCGAAACAAGCCCGGTCAGCTTCCAGACCTCGTTCGACGATCCGCTGGCGCGCCGCGTGTCTACGGTGGGCCATGTCCACCCGCATCTGGAGGTGAAAATCGTCGATCCCCAGGGCCGCGTTGTGCCGCGCGGCGTGCCAGGCGAGCTGTGCACCCGGGGCTATTCCGTGATGCTGGGCTACTGGAACGACGATGAGCGCACTGCGCAGGTCATCGACCGGGCTCGCTGGATGCACACCGGCGACCTGGCGATCATAGACGCCGAGGGCTACTGCAACATCGTTGGCCGCATCAAGGACATGGTGATTCGCGGCGGCGAGAACATCTATCCGCGCGAAATCGAGGAATTCCTGTACCGCCATCCGAAGATCCAGGACGTCCAGGTGTTCGGCGTGCCCGACCCGAAATTTGGCGAGGAGCTTTGCGCCTGGATCAAGCCGCGCGCTGGGGAGAGTCTGACGGCGGAGGAGGTGCAGGCGTTCTGCCGCGACCAGATCGCGCACTACAAAGTGCCGCGCATCATCCGCTTCGTGGACGAGTTCCCGATGACGGTGACGGGCAAAATGCAGAAATTCATCATGCGGGAGCGCATGGCGCGGGAGCTTGGCCTGAAGGAGGCGGCCACGGCCTGATCCACGGGCGAATGTAGGGATGTAGGGTGGACCAGCGAAGCGCCGTCCACCACTTGGCGGTTTTGGTCCGCCAACTTTCGCGTGGCGGGGGAACAAGACGGTGGACGGCGCTTCGCTGGTCCACCCTGTCACCGTCGTTCGCAGCCGCTAGAACATTTCAGGAGCGCGGCGTGCCTTCACACCACGTCGTCAGGTCGCAGCCGGCATAGTCCTGCATCCGCATGGCTCTCGATCTGCACCGTCGCGTGGCCGATGCCGAACCGTTTTGCAAGCTCCGCCGACAGGTTGGGCAGCGCCGGGGCGGCCTGGTCGAGGCACACCAGATGCGCGGTCATGGCGGTTTCAGTGGTGCTCAGGCCCCAGATATGCAGGTCATGCACCTCCGCGACACCGGGCAGCGCTGCCAGGTAACCCTGCACCGCCTCGTGTGATACGCCGCCGGGCACGGCGTCCATCGCCAGATTGGCCGATTCGCGCAACAGCCCCCAGGTGGCCACGGTGATCACCACGGCAATCCCGAGGCTCGCCAGCGGGTCGAGCCACTGCCACCCGGTCAGGCGGATTAGCAGCGCCGCCACGACCACCCCGAACGAGATCCCGGCATCCGCCGCCATGTGCTGAAACTGGCCGCGGATGTTCAGGTCGTCCTCGCGGCCGCGCATGAACATCAGGGCGGTGGCGCCGTTCACCAAGATGCCGACGGCGGCGACCAGCATGACGAGGCCCTCCGCCACCGGCTGCGGCCAGATCAGCCGCTGGATCGCCTCCGTCCCGATCGCCCCGACGCTGATCAGCAGCACGACCGCGTTGGCCAGGGCGGCGAGGATCGAACTGCGGCCCCAGCCGTAGGTCCGCCGTTGCGTCGGCGGCAGCCGGCCAAGCCGGGACGCGCCCCAGCCCAGCAGCAGCCCCAGCACATCGCCCAGATTATGGGCGGCGTCCGCGAGCAGCGCCATCGATCCGGCGGCGAACCCCGCCACCACTTCGGCGACGATGAAGCCGGCGTTCAGTGCGAAGCCGACCGCGAAGGCGCGGTCATGGGTCGCCGGGCCGTGCGCATGGGAGCCGTGCGCGTGGGAATGGTCGTGCGCGTGATCGTGATGGTCGTGCGCCATGGCAACGCAGGCTACGTCAGGCGAGCCGCGCCGCGCCACACCTCGTTGCCGCGCGTGCCGGGCCGTTGCCGCGCGTGCCGGCCCAACGTTTTGATGCTAGGCTCCATGGCAGCCGAACCTCCCGCGGCGGGCACCCGATGAACGATCCGTGTTGCAGCGCCAGAGGAGGTTGCGGAATCGATCAGCTTTTGCCAGGAACGGACATGACCGCGCTGCAAGCCATCCTCATCGCCATCGTCCAGGGCGCCACCGAGCTGTTTCCCGTCTCCAGCCTGGGGCACGCCGTGGTGCTGCCCGCGCTGGTCGGTTCGAGCCTCGATCAGCGGTCGCCCGCTTTTCTGCCGTTCCTGGTGATGCTGCATCTCGGCACCGCCACGGCGCTGCTTGGGTATTTCTGGCGTGACTGGTGGGCGCTGGCGACCGGCCTGCTGGGCATCGGCTCCAAACACCAGGTCGGGGAGAGCCGGCGGGTGTTCCTGCTGATCGTCATCGCCACCATCCCGGCGGTGATCCTCGGCTTCCTGCTGGAGAAGTTCGTCCGTGGCCTGTTCGGCTCGCCGGTGGTCGCGGCGTCCTTCCTGGTGGTCAACGGCCTGTTGCTGCTGTTCGGCGAGCGGCTGCGCAAGCAAGGCCATCGGCCGCTGTCCAGCCTGACCGTCCTGGATGCCGTCACCATCGGTATCTGGCAATGCACGGCATTGATCCCAGGCATCTCCCGGTCGGGAGCCACCATCGTCGGCGGCCTGCTGCGCGGCATCGACCATGAGGGTTCGGCGCATTTCTCCTTCCTGATCGCGACCCCGATCATCCTCGGCGCCACGGTGCTGGAGGTGCCCAAGCTGCTGCATGACAACGTCCCGGTCGGCACGTTCGGGCTGGCTGCGATCGCCGCGGTGGTCGCCGGCGTGACCGCTTTGGCCAGCACCGCGTTCCTGATGCACTACTTCCGCCGGCACGACTCCTGGGCGCTGAACCCGTTCGCGTATTACTGCTTCGTGCTGGGCCTGGGCAGCCTGGGGCTTTTGCTGTTCCTGCCGTAGATGCGGGCATGCCCGTGTCATGGGGCGTGCGGCGGCCTGCGGCCAGCCAGGCGCGTCTCCGGCCTGCCGCAACCGTGATGCGCCTCACGCACGTTTAACTGGCTGACCGACCCACGCTTGCGCCGAGCCGGATATGGTTTCTGCGCCCCGTAGTGGGCGGGAGGAAATATGATGGCTATTGCTCACGGCGGCCTTGAGGGCCTGCCGGTGATAGAGGCAGTACCTGCGGCGACCGCAGGCGATGCCGCGGTAGCACCCTCTTGGCTGATCCCGGTGGGCGGGCTGCTGGTTGCAGCGTTGCTGCTGGCTGGATGGGGCTTTGCCTTCGGGTCTGGGGCCGACCTGTACGACCTGCCCTATGTGCTGGGGCTGGATCGGCTGCCGCAGTTTGCGGATGAGCCGTTCTATCAGGGTCTTCGGCGCCTGCCGTCCTGGGTCTGGCCGATCGAGCGGCTGTTGGCGAACGAACGCACTGTGCATGGGCTGTTCTTCCTGTCCTACGCCCTCGCCCTGGCCGGCCTCGCCTGGGGGCTGATGCGCATCGTCGTACGCCTGAGACCGACCGACGCGCCGGGCGTTCTGTTGGCAGCGGTGCTGGTTGGCAGCACTTCCCTGGGGGCGGGCGACGCGCTGCCGACGGGGGTCGCCCTTATCGGGGGGTTCACCGCCGGGCTGGCGGCGGCGGCGCTCGGCGTCGTTGCGCTCGCACTGGCGCTCGACGGCGCGCTGTTGCCGGGAGTGGCCGTGCTTGGCCTGATCCTCGATGCGAAGGCGGGGGTGGCGCTGTGTATCCTGGCCGCGCTGCTCGGCGCCACGCCGGCGCTGGCCCGCGAAGGGTTGGGGGTGCGCCACGCCTGGGTCCGCGGCGGGGCGCTGGCGCTGGTGCTGGGAGCGCCCGGGATCGTCTCGTTCGTCTCCGGGATCGGCCGGAGATTTCCCGGAAACTACCAGGCCTTCCTGGAGCAGCTGCGGCCGGGGGCGTGGCTGGTCTGGACGGCGCCGCTCGGCCGGCTCGTGCTGTTCGCCGCGGCGCTGGTGATGGGCTTGTCCGCTCTCGCCGTGATCGGTCCGGCGGCGCGGGCCGCGCGGGGCGCTTTCCTGGGCCTGCTGGCGGTGTTCGCGCTGGGCTGCCTGGCGCCGCTGGTCACCGGCGCGCCGTGGCTGCTGAACCTGCAGCCGCTGGCGGCGGACCGGCTTCTGGTCATGCTGGCGATCGCGGCAGCGGTCGCCGTCGTGGCGAGCGACCTGCGCGGCGGGCTTGGCGCCGGGCGAGCCGTTCTGACGGTAGCGACCGCCGGCGGTCTGGTTGTCAGCCCCGCCGGTCTGCCGGTTGCGGCCCTGGCCATGCTGGCCCGCGCCGCCCTCGCGCATGGCGAACTGCTGGTGGTCTCGCGGCGGATGACGATGTGGCGGGATACCCCGTTCTGCCGCGGCACGCTCGTTGCGGTGCTGCTGCTCGCGGCCGTCGGCGCCACGGCGCGCGGCGTTGGCAATGGCGCCTCGCTGGTCGATCCGGACGCCGCGGCGCTGATGGAGTGGGCGCGCACCCAAACCGCCCCCGCGAGCCTCTTTCTGGTAGCCGGAGAGCCGTTCCAGGGCTTTCAGTTGCTCAGCCGGCGCCGGGTCTGGCTGGCGGACCCGCGCGGCGATTCGATCCTGTGGAAACCGGAATCGTTCCCTCTCTGGCATGAGCGCAGCGAGCGACTCGCCGCGGCGCCGTCCAACACCGACAGGCTGGCCCTCGCCTGCCAGGCCGGCGTGGACTACGTGGCCGACCGGGCGGAACCCGGTTTCGACCCAGCCTCTCCAGAGATCGCACCGTATCTCGCGTTTCGTGCCGGTCGCGCGTTTGTGGTGGACGCCAGGCGATACTGCGCCGCGGGGTAGGTCAGGACGCTGCTTCCAGCGCGGCCGCCTCGAACCAGACGAGTTCCGCCGCCGCGGACTCCTTCGCAATCGCGGCGAGCCGTGCGTTGGCGGCGGTGATTTCGCCGGCGCGGCCGGTCTCGTATAAGGCGGGGTCGGCGAGCCGTGCCTCGATCGCCGCGCGTTCGGTGGCGAGGCGGGCAAGCGTAGCCTCCGCCTCCTTCGCCTGCCGCCGGAGCGGGGCCAGCGCCGCGCGCGCCTCAGCCCTCTCGCGACGGTCGTCGCGGCGCGTTGATGCATCCGCCTTGGCCGCCGGCCTGGCGCGCTCCGCCAGCAGCGCGCGGTAGTCGTCCAGGTCGCCGTCGAACGGTCGCACCGATCCATCCGCGACCAGCCACAGCCGGTCGGCGATCAACTCGACCAGATGCGGGTCGTGGGTGATCAGCAGCACTGCGCCCTGGAAGTCGGCCAGCGCCTTCACCAGCGCCTCGCGCGCGTCGATGTCCAGGTGGTTGGTGGGCTCGTCCAGGATCAGCAGTTGCGGCGCATCCCGTGTGGCCAGCGCCAGCAGCAGCCGCGCCTTCTCCCCGCCGGACAGGTTCGCGATCGGCGTTTCGGCGCGCGCGGCGTCCAGGCCGAACCGGGCGATCTGGCTGCGCACCTGCGGCGGCGTGGCGCGCGGCAGGGCGCGGGTCATGTGATCGATCGCCGTCTCGGCGGCGACCAGCTCCTCCGTCTGGTGCTGGGCGAAATAGCCGACGCGCAGCTTCGGCCCGCGGCGGACCTCGCCGGCCAGCGGCGCCAGCCGTCCTGCCAGAAGCTTGGCCATCGTTGACTTGCCGTTGCCGTTGGCACCGAGCAGCGCGATCCGGTCGTCCATGTCGACCGTCAGCGAGAGCCCGCGCAGCACCGGCCGTCCGTCGTAGCCGACATCGACGCGATCCAACGCCAGGATCGGCGGCGCGATGCGGGCGGGCTCCGGGAAGGCGAAGCGGGTCGGGGTGTCCTCGATGACCGCCTCGATCTGCGGCAGGCGCTCCAGCGCTTTCACCCGCGCCTGCGCCTGGCGAGCCTTGGTCGCCTTGGCGCGGAACCGGTCGATGAAGGACTGGATGTGGGCGCGCTCGGCGGCGATCTTCTCTACCGCGCGGGTCTGCTGCAGCGCGCGTTCGGTGCGAATCCGCACGAAGGCGTCGAAACCGCCGGGGGTAAGCGAGATTTTGCCGCGGTCGAGATGTGCAATCGACTCCACGGCGCGGTCGAGCAGGCCGCGGTCGTGCGAGACCACCAGCGCGGCGCCAGGGAAGCGGGCGAGCCACGACTCCAGCCACAGCGTGGCTTCCAGGTCGAGGTGGTTGGTGGGTTCGTCGAGCAGCAGCAACTCAGGGTTGGCGAACAGGGCGGTGGCGAGCGCGACCCGCATGCGCCAGCCGCCGGAGAACTCCGACACCGCGCGGCGCTGCGCCGTCTCGTCAAAGCCCAGGCCGGCCAGGATGACGGCGGCGCGGGCGGGGGCGGCGTCGGCGCCGATCGCGACCAGCCGGTCGTGAACTTCGGCGAGCCGGTGGGGATCGGCGGTCTCCGCCTCGGCCAGCAGCGCGAGGCGCTCGGTATCGCCTTGCAGCACGGTCTCCAGCAGGGAGGCGTCGCCGGAGGGGGCTTCCTGCTTCACGGTGGCCATCCGGGCGCCACGCGCCAGCCGGATTTCGCCCCCGTCCATCGCCATTTCCCCGGCGATGGCGCGCAGCAGGGTGGATTTGCCGGCGCCGTTGCGGCCGACCAGGCCGATGCGCCGCCCCGGCTCGACCATCAGGTCGGCGTTATCGAGCAGCGTGCGGCCGCCCAGGCGGATCGTGGCACCGGAGATGACGAGAAGCGACATGCAGGGTGAGTTATCAGGCTCGCGGCAAGCTCGCCACTGTTCGCGGTGGCGGCAGGCCCCGAGCGGGCCGCAGCCAAGCGTGCCACAATTCCGATGCACCAGCGATCTCGCCTGGAAGTGACGGCGCGCTGACCGGCGCAGGCCCTTGGAATCTGCAATGGTAACGGGATAGTGGGTTTCAATTTCCGCCAAGGCGCCGCTAGTACGCAACGACGGAAGCTATGTGATCGCCAACTCATCGGATCGTTGGCCAATCACATCTTGCATGGCCAATTGGGATCGCCACGCAACTATCGCCCTTGTGATCGTTGGGCATGCAACTGGCTTAATACGTATTAAGCCTATCACAAGGCTCCGAAACGCTTTCATGCAAACACTTTTGTTGTTTCATATGGTGGTTCGATTTGGTATCTGCGGGCGAAGCTTCCAGAAACCGGATCGATAGCTGCGGGCGCGGATCACGATGGAACATATCTACGAAGCGCTGACTGACATTCTGGTGGACAATTTCGACGACGACGAAATCGTCGCCACCCCGGAATTGACGGCTGCCGATGTCAGCGGCTGGGATAGTCTCGCCCATGTGAGACTGATGTTACAGGTCGAACGTGAATTTGGAATCAAGTTCACAGCGACCGAGATATCATCCTTCAAGAGCGTCGGGGATCTCGCCCGCGCGATCGCGGCTAAGACCGGCAGCACCTGACAACGCAATCGGAGCCATGACCAGGCATCTCTACGCAGATCTCGCCTGGCTGCCGCCAGCGCCAGCCGACTTCCGCAGCCGCATCCGCGCGCTGTCGGAACACGGCACTGGCGCGGCCATCGCGCAGCTTGCTACCCATGCGCTAGGCGACAATCAGCTCGCCAGGCTCGCGGACACAATTCGTTCGCGAGCGGCGAGCGGCGCGGATCTCGCGCCACTTGCGCCATTCAGGCTCGGCGTCATCGGCACCGGCACGCTTGATCTGTTGATCCCGGCCTTGATCGGCAGTGCGGCACGGCATGGCATTCTGCTTGAATGCGTCCAGGCCGAATACGGCCAATTAGCGCAGGAAGCGCTTGAGCCCGACTCGAAGATCAACCGCGCCGGATGCGACGCGGTGCTGATCGCGCTGGACCATCGCAGCCTGCCGATTTCCGTCGGTCTCGCCGATCGGGCCAGCGCCGAGGCGTGCATCGCTTTCCTTGATATGCTGCGCGAGGGCTTTCGCCGCAACAGTGGCGCCGCGAGCATCGTGCAGACCGTTGCCCCGCCGCCGGAGGCGCTGTTCGGCAGCCTGGACCGGCGCGTCGCCGGCACGATGCGCGGCGTTCTCGACGCCGTGAACCGTCAGCTGGTCGAACGGCTGGAGGGCACGCCCGATCTGATTCTCGACGTCGCGGCGATCGCCGAAACGGTCGGATCGGCGGAGTGGTATTCGCCCGAGCAATGGAATTTGGCGAAGCTGCCGTTCTCCGCGACCTATGCACGCCTCTACGCCGATCACATCGGGCGGCTGCTGGGCGCGATGCGCGGATTGGCGCGACGCTGCCTGATCCTGGACCTCGACAACACGGTGTGGGGCGGGGTGATCGGCGATGATGGGATGGACGGCATCCGGATTGCGCAAGGTGACGCCACCGGCGAAGCGTTTCTGGAACTGCAACGCACGGCGCTGCTGCTGCGCGAGCGTGGCGTCGTGCTCGCCGTTTCATCCAAGAACGACGATGCAACCGCCCGCGCGGTGTTCCGCGAGCATGCCGAAATGCTGCTGCGGGAGCATCACATCGCGGTCTTCCAGGCCAACTGGAACGACAAGGCGACCAACATCAAGGCGATCGCCGAGGAACTGTCGCTCGGACTGGCATCGATGGTGTTCGTGGACGACAATCCGGTCGAGCGGGGCCTGATCCGCGAACTGCTGCCGCAGGTGGCGGTGCCGGAGCTGCCGGACGATCCCGCGCTGTATGCGCGCACCCTGCTCGCCGCGGGCTATTTCGAAGCGACCGCATTCTCCGGCGAGGATCGCAAGCGGGCGGATTTCTACCAGGACAACGCCAGGCGGCTGGCGCTGCAGCAGCAGGTTGGCGGGGTGGATGCCTATCTCGCCTCGCTCGACATGGCGATCCACTTCGCGCCGTTCGATCCGACCGGGCGCGAACGCATAACGCAGCTCATCAACAAGTCGAACCAGTTCAACCTGACCACGCGCCGCTACACCGAGGCAGAGGTCGCGGCGGCCGAGGCGGATGCCAGCGTGTTCACGCTTCAGGTGCGGCTTGCTGACAGGTTTGGCGATAACGGGATGATCTCAGTGGTCATTGCGCGCCCGGCGGCGCCTTCCGTGTGGGAGATCGACACCTGGCTGATGAGCTGCCGGGTGCTCGGCCGCAAGGTCGAGCAGATGGTGCTGCGCGAGCTGGCGTTGCAGGCGCGGGCACGGGGCGTCCGGCAGATCATCGGCGTGTACCGGCCGACCGACCGCAACGGGATGGTGAAGGACCACTATGCCAGGCTCGGCTTCAGGCCGGCCGGGGACGCAGGCGATGGCAGCTCACGCTGGTCGCTGGATACGGCAACCGATGTCGAGGCGGTTCCGATGATTGTACGGCGGACGGGCTTGCACGCCGCCGAGGGCGAGGCGGCGGCGGCGTGACCCGGCGGTCCCTTCCTCGTCGGGACTGGATCGTGCTGCCGCTGATCGCGGCCGCCACGGCTCTGTTCGTGTTGTTTTCCGCGGAGGCCTCCTCCCGAGTCGGCTGGCCGGAGGACAAGTTCGACCGCTGCATAACCGGGGCCGAGCGCGAAAAGCCGAAGGCGAATTGCAGCGGCCGCAGCAAGGCAGCGGAAGGTCCCTGGGTCGAGGACAACTATAACGAATGCGGCTATCGCGCGACCGGTTCTTGTCTGGCACCGCGCGCGGCCGGCGCGGCGCGCATCGCGGTCCTGGGCTCTTCGACCAGTTGGGGCTATCTGGTGCCGTTCGATCGCGTCTGGTCGGTGCAGGCGGCGCGCGCGATCACGGCGGCATGCGGACGCCAGATCGATGTGCAGAGCCTGATTGATTTACCAAGAGTCGGCAGCTTTGGCGACCTGAATGACCACGCCGTTCGGCTGCCGGAGGCGATGGCGTTGCATCCGCAGCTTGTCGCCCTGTTGATCGCGCCGCTCGATCTGCTCGACATGCCGGAGGGCGGCTTCAATCCGGCGCGGGTCAGACCGTCGTCCGATGCGTCGCCGAAGGCGGGCCTGATCGAATATTCGAAGTCGTTGATGTCCGTCAGCCGCGCGGTGACGGTCGCACAGCACTTTGTCTACCGCAATCCCGAGACCTATGTTTCCACGTATTTGCGTTACGGCGATCGCGCCGGATTCATGCGCCCGCCGCTGTCGCAGCAATGGCAGGAACGGCTCGCTTATCTCGATGCGGCCATCGGGTATATGGCGGGGCGGCTGAAGCCGACCGGCACGAAGCTGCTGTTGGTCTTCGCCCCGCAACAGGCGCAGGCCATCATCATCGCGGACGGAATGAAAATATCGGGGGTGGACGCCGAGACGCTCAATCGTGCCATCGCTGTCATCGCGGCGCGCCATGGCGCGATCTTCGCCGATGGAGCGCTGGCCTTTCGGGGCGTGAAAGACGCGACCAGCTATTTCTATCCGGCCGACGGGCATCTCAACGCCGCGGGCCACGCCCTGCTCGGGCGGGTTGCGGCGGATGCGGTGCTCGCTGCGCGACCGGCCGGACTTTGCCAGCTTCAGGCCCGATGAACGCGCCCTCGTTTCAGTTCCTCGGCTTCGCCATCGCGGGGGCGTTGCTGTTCAACCTGTCCGGCGCGCTGGTGTGGCGGCGCCTGGTGCTGCTGGCGCTGAACCTGGTGTTTTTTGCACTGTTCGCGTCGAGCATCGTCTCCGTGTTGCCTTATGCCGGCTTTCTGCTCACGGGCTATGTCGCGATCCTGGTGCTGCGCCGGCGGCCCACGCAGGCGATGTTTCTGCTGTTTCTGGCGCTGGTGTTGTTCGCGTTCTTCTGGCTGAAGCGCTACAGCTTCGTGCCGCCGGCGCTCAGCCTGCCGTTCGTCTACACCACGATCGGCCTGTCCTACGTGTTCTTCCGCGTCCTTCACCTCGTCATCGACGTTGGGCAAGGAGCGATCACGGAGCGCATATCGCCGCTGTCCTATATCAACTACACCTTGCACTTTCCCGCATTGATCTCCGGACCGATCCAGCTCTATCCCGAGTATCACCGGATGGAGAGCGAAGAACGATTGCCGCTGGATATCTTTGTGATCGGGCAGGCGACCTGGCGGATTGCGCTTGGATTTTTCAAAGTCGTGATCGTCTCCGTTCTGCTGATCGAAGCGCAGCGGCGCTGCATCGCCAGCCTTGCGCCCGATCTGCCGTTGACGCAGCGCGTCCTGGATAGCGCGCTGATCGGCGCGATCTATCCGCTCTTTCTCTACGCGAATTTTTCCGGCTACACCGATTTCGTCATCGGCGTCGGACTGCTGTTCCGCTTCCGGCTGCCGGAGAATTTCAACAACCCCTTTGCCGCGGAGAATTTCATCGCGTTCTGGTCGCGCTGGCACATCACGTTGTCCAACTGGCTGAAGACCTATGTCTACATGCCGCTGTTGGTGACGTGCATGCGTCGCGTGCCGTCCCGCGCGGCCGAGCCCTATTTCGGCGTGTTTGCCTATTTCGTCACGTTTTTCCTGGTCGGCGCGTGGCATGGCCAGACCTCGATGTTCCTGTTTTTCGGAGTCCTGCAGGGTGGCGGCGTCGCGATGAACAAACTTTACCAGATCGTGATGACGAACCGGCTGTCCCGCAAAGGCTATCGAGCGCTGTGCGAGAATCCGCTCTACCGCGCCCTGTCGCGCGGTTTGACGTTCACCTGGTTCGCCTTCACGCTGCTCTGGTTCTGGTCGAGTTGGCAGCAGCTAGGCCTGTTCATCGACACCGCGACAATGCCGGCGTTTCTGCTCGGCTGGTTGCTGGTGTTCCTGGCGGCCAGCGCGGCGCTGGCAGGTCTGGCGGCGATTCAGACGCATGCGGCGCAGTTGTCATGGCTCCGCACGCGCTATGTCGGGACGGCAGCGGTCACAGGGATGATGATGGTGGTGCTGATCTCGGTCGCCATTGTCGCCGGCCCTGCGCCGGACATTGTCTACAAGAACTTCTGACTCCCGCCGTGCCGGTCCGTTACCCAAGGTGCAGGGCCGGCTCCATGCTGTGATGGAGCACTCTGAGGATGATTGTGACGCGGCTGCCGTCGCGGGTCAGGATCTGCCGAAAGTAGAGAATATGGGCGGAGGCGCCTCGCCGTCCCGCCGCGTTGTCGAGGTGAAACGACCGGACCCCGGCGCCAAGTTCTCCTCGGTCGCGCGATCCCACCAGATCGGGGGCTGTGGCGGCCAGGGTCGCGGCTCGGTCGATCAGCTCTGCGTACACGCGCCGCTGATGCGTGCCGAAATGTGTCCGGGTCGTTCGCAGGATCGTGCGGATATCACCGGCGGCTGCGAGCGTGAGTCGGTAGGCTCGGGCCGTGTCGCGCGTCACGTCCCCGGTTCTTCAGCCTCCAGTTCAGCCAGAATGTCGGCGACAGATTCGTGCGACAGCCCCCCCTCGTTGGCCTGCATCAGACCGGTCCTGACTTCGCGGCGCAGGACGGTAAGCTTTTCCTCATGACCAGCTTTCTCCCGGCGCAGCAGACGCAGGGCATCTCGGACCACCTCCGACGCTGTGCCGTAGTCGCCGGCAGCAACCTCGGCTTCGACGAATGCCACAAACTCCGCTGGCAGGCTGACATTCATGGTCGGCATGGGCACCTTCCTCCGGGGAGCACCAAGCTAGCCGGTTGGCAAAAATTGTCAACCAGGCGCGTCCCTGGACACCCCCGGGGATTGCCGCCCCAGCACCGCTCGTTTAAAGCGCCGGCCAATTCATCACGGAGGCCACCATGGCGACCGAGCGCACGCTGTCCATCATCAAGCCCGACGCCACGCGGCGGAATCTTACCGGCAAGGTCAACGCCACGCTGGAAGCGGCCGGTCTGCGGATCGTCGCGCAAAAGCGGCTGCACCTGACGCAGGCGCAGGCCGAGGCGTTCTACGCCGTGCACAAGGAGCGGCCGTTTTACCGCGACCTGGTGTCGTTCATGATCTCCGGCCCGGTGGTGGCGCAGGTGCTGGAAGGCGAAAACGCGGTGGCGAAGAACCGCGATGTGATGGGTGCGACCGACCCGAAGAAGGCCGATCCCGGGACGATCCGCGCGCAGTTCGCCGAAAACATCGAGGCGAACTCGGTGCATGGTTCCGACAGCGCGGAGAACGCGGCGGTCGAGATCGCCTTCTTCTTCTCCGGCATCGAAATCGTCGGCTGACCATCCCGGGCGAGCGCAAACCCTCGCCCTAGGTTGGCGTCAAAACCTTGATATCCTCGCCCGCACTTCGGGAGACTGCGCAAGCAGGCGCCCGAGCTGCGGGCGCCCGCGTCGTTACGCTCCCGGCGCGCGTAGCGTATCCAACGGCACCAGCCTTCCGTCCCGCTCGAAGTGCCAGAACGTCCAGCCGTTGCAGCTTGGTGCGTTCTGCACCGCGGCGCCCACCTTGTGGATCGACCCGCGGATCTCCCCCGCCACCACCGTGCCGTCGGCGCCGACCACCGCGCTGACCCGGCGCGCCCGGTCGTAAAGCCGGGTCCCGGGCGCCAGCAGCCCGCGCTCCACCAGGCTGCCGAACGGCACACGCGGCGCTTCCCGTTTCGACGGCGCGGTTGCCACCCCGTCCTCGGACACCGCCCGGGTCTGGCGGATGCGCCCGATCGCCGCCTCGGCGTAGGCCGGGTGGCGTTCGAGGCCGATGAAGTGCCGGTGCAGCCGCTTGGCGACGACCGCCGTGGTGCCGGTGCCAAGGAACGGGTCGAGCACGATGTCGCCGGGCGAGGTGCTTGCCAGCAGCACGCGGTGCAACAGCGCTTCGGGCTTCTGTGTCGGGTGCAGCTTCAGCCCGTGCTGGTTGCGGAGCCGCTCCGGCCCGGTGCAGAGCGGGAAGAACCAGTCGCTGCGCATCTGGATGTCGTCGTTCAGCGCCTTCATCGCCTGATAGTTGAAGCGATGCCGCGAATCCCGCTGCCGGGCCGCCCAGATCAGCGTCTCATGCGCATTGGTGAAGCGCCGGCCGCGGAAATTCGGCATCGGGTTGGCTTTGCGCCAGATTACGTCGTTCAGGATCCAGAACCCGAGGTCCTGCAGGATGGCGCCAATGCGGAAGATGTTGTGGTAGGCGCCGATTACCCAGATCGTGCCGTCCTTGCGCAGCACCCGGCGGCACTCTCCGAGCCACGCGCGGGTGAAGGCGTCATACGCCTCGAAGTCGATAAAGCGGTCCCAGTCCTCGTCCACGCCGTCCACCAGGCTGTCGTCCGGGCGGCGGAGCTCGCCTCGCAATTGCAGGTTGTAGGGCGGATCAGCGAACACGCAGTGGACCGATGCCGGGGGCAGCATGCCCATGATCGGCACGCAGTCGCCTAGCAGCACCTGGTCCAGCGGCAGTTCGCGCACGATCTCCAAGGCGGGTTCCGGGTTGGGGTGGCGGTTGCCGCATCGTGACGGTCCGCCCGACGCCGCGTCAATGCGCGCGTGTCGTGGGCGGACCGGGCTGGCGCGGTTCGGGTTTCGCCGGTAAATGGTCCTTGGCCGGGTTCATCTGAAGCGGGCTTCGCGCATAGCACGGCTCGGAACAACCAACGACGCTGGCTACAGGCTGCGCTTCTATGGATAGGGCTCCGCGCACCAGCCAGCACGAAGCGCCGGCAGGAAAGAAGTCAGGGGGTCAATTTTCCTGAGCGGAATCCTATGACGGCCGACAGGCCGCGACCCGCCACCTTCCCACGCCGCCAACCATCACCCCGTCCCCAGCGTCTCCGGCCGCAGCCGCGGCGGCAGCGTCGCCAGGCTCTCGGCGGTATCGAAGTCGCGCAGCACCGCTTCGTCGCCCATCTCCACCTCGGCCAGCCCGTCCACATGCCGACCGAGCAAATGCCGTGCCCCCGAATCGCCGGCAGTCTCCAGCATTTCGGCAAAGAATCGCCGGTCCCACAGCATCGGGTTGCCTTGCTTGCCCCGGAATGTCGGCAGGACGATCACCCGCCCCTCATCCGGGTCATAGGCGGCCAACAGCCGGTCGATCATCCGCCCCGTCACCAGCGGCATATCCCCCAGGCATACCAAAGCCGCCGCGCACCCCGCCGGCACCGCCCCGATCCCGGCCTTCAGGCTCGCGGACAGGCCTTCGGCGTAATCTTCCGCATGAACGCACCGCACCGGGCGACCCACCAGCGCCTGCTCGACCAGGTCCGCCTGGTGCCCCGTCACCACGATCACCGGACGCGCGCCGGACGACAGCACGTTATCCACCACCCGCGCAATCATCGGCTTCCCCGCGCCGTCCGCCACCAGCAGCTTGTTGTGCGGCGCCATCCGGCGGGACCGCCCGGCGGCCAGCACCACCGCGGCCACCACGGGCGCACTGCGCGGCGCGGCGGCAACCCGCTCCGCCGTCGCCTTTTCGCGCGGCAGCGGGCGGATATCGATCTCCTTCAGCAGCCCGCCCACCCCCATGCGCATGATCTCCGCCGGCCCGATCGAAACCCCCGCAAAGATCCGGCTCAGCACGAAGTCGATGCCGTTCACCTTCGGGCTGCGCGCACAGCCGGGCAGCACCAGCGCCGGGCGTGCGCCGATGCGCCCCAGGCAGATCAGGTTGCCAGGGTCCACCGGCATGCCGAAATGCAGGATCTCGCCCCCGGCGCCCACGATCCCCGAGGGTCCCACATCGCGCCGGTCCACCACCGCCGACGCACCCGCCACCAGCAGCAGGTCGGCGCCGCCGGCGATCAACCCGTCCAGCGCGCGTGCCACCGCACCCGCCTCATGCGCACACCGCATCGCCGGCAGCAGCGTGCCGCCAAGCTGCACCACCCGCTGCGCGGTCACCACGATGGTCTTGCCGGTGGCGCTTTCCTTCACCCCGGGCAGCTCGGTGACCACCAGCCCGACCTTCAGCGGCCGGAACGGATGCAGTGCCAGCGGCGAGCCGCCCTGCCGTGCCAGCGCCTCCGCCTCCGCCAGCACCGCGCCGGGAACGGCGAACGGGATCACCTTGATGGTCGCCACCAGGTCCTTCGCCGCGACCACGGACCAATCGGGCAGTGTGCCGATGGTCAGCGACTCATCGATGCTGTTCAGCCGGTCGATCCGCGCGCGGTTGACGGAAAGCAGTCCTGGCGCCTCGGCGGCCAGGTTCACCCGGCCGGTCGCGGCGCGGGTGCGGGCGAGCAGCGGCGAGACCAACGGTTCGGCCAGCCGGTCGGCGGCATCGTCCTCCGGCACATCCCCGGGTTCCAGCCGCGCGCAAGTCACCGCGTGCCAGCCCGCCGCGCGCAACGCCGCCAGCGCCGCCTCGTCCAGCACCGCGCCCTTGCGGAGCATCCGCTCGCCGACCCGTTGGGAGTGCGCCATGATGGCGCCGCGCGCCTCATCCAGCGGCGCCGGCCCGAATTTCATGCCGCTCGCTGCTGCCCGATCGCCGCACCGCGCCGTGCTGCCACGATCCCCGCCATGATCGACAGCGCGATCTCCGACGTGGTGACGGCCTCGATGTCCAGCCCCACCGGGCCATGGATGCGCGCCAGCGCCGCCTCGTCGTGGCCCAGCGCCCGCAGCCGGTGCAGCCGGGCGGCATGCGTCCGCCGCGACCCCAGCGCGCCAATGTAAAACGCCGCCGATTTCAGCGCCCGGTCGAGCGCCGGGTCATCCAGCTTCGGGTCATGGGTGAGCGTCACCACCGCCGTCCGGCTGTCGGGGCGCAGCGCGCCCATCGCGTCGTCCGGCCAGTCGGTGCGGATGGTCACGCCGGGGAACCGCTCGTCGGAGGCGAAGGCGCGGCGTGGATCGACCACGATCACGGCGAAGCCACAGGCGGAGGCAAACGGCACCAGCGCCTGCGCGATATGGACCGCGCCCACCACAACCAGGCGCGGCGGCGGGTTGTGGGCGTGCAGGAACCAGTCCTCGCCCGCGACGCTCACCGTGCCGCTTTCGTCGCGCGCCAGCGCCTGCGCGGCAGCGGCGTTCAGCGCGGCCGGCGCGGCGTGATCGGGCAGCAGGCGCTGCTCGCCGGCTGGCAGGCGGGTGGCCAACACGATCGGGGTCTTGTCCCGCTTCGCCTGTTGGATCTGGGCAAGGACCTCCGGAGTCACGACAGACGCTCCACGAACACCTTCACCTTGCCGCCGCAGGCCAGCCCAACCTCCCAGGCGCGTTCGTTGGTTATGCCGAAATCCAGCAACTGCGGCGTGCCGGTTTCCAGCGTCCGCATCGCCGCATCAGCCACCGCGCCCTCGATGCAGCCGCCGGAGACCGAGCCCGCCATCCGTCCCGACCGGCTGATCACCATCTGGCTGCCGGCGGGGCGAGGCGAGCTGCCCCAGGTCTCGGTGACGGTCGCGATCGCCACCTGCTCGCCGGCCGCGCGCCAGGCGGCTGCGGTGCCAAGAACGT
>Ga0182012_10002239_pt1 | contig 21015 bp, 19 predicted proteins | sample 612S2SmetaG_FD_120486 | JGI IMG/M metagenome (GOLD analysis project Ga0182012, IMG submission 120486) | Permafrost microbial communities from Stordalen Mire, Sweden - 612S2S metaG | ecosystem: Environmental > Terrestrial > Soil > Wetlands > Permafrost | place: Sweden: Stordalen | collected... | reverse complement strand
CGACGCGGATGTGGACAATGCGCGCGCCGGAATCGCAGCGGCACAGCAGCAATATGAGGCGGCGCAGGCACAGGTAGCGCAGGCTGTCGCCAACAATGTGAGAGCACAAAGCGATCTGCCTCGTTATCAGCAGTTGTTGACCAAACAGGAAGTCTCCCAGCAGCAGTACGACCAGGCGCTGGCGACGGCGCAGGCGGCGGCGGCAGCGGTCGAGTCGGCGAAAGCATCGGCCCTTGCGTCGCAGCAGCAGGTGACGCAAGCGAAGAGCCGACTTATCACGGCGCAGGGAAATTTGCGTTCGGCGCAAACCCGTCCCCAGCAATTGGAGGCGATCAAAGCGCGAGCCGACTCGGCGCAAGCGCAGGCCGATCAGAAAAAAGCTGCGCTTGAGCAGGCCAAACTGAATTTGGGATACACAACGATTGTCGCACCGATCAGCGGGGTGGTCACGAATCGCACCGTAGAGGTGGGACAGAATGTTTCCATCGGTCAGGAACTGTTCAAGCTGATCAACCTCGATGACATCTGGGTCACCGCCGACTTCAAGGAAACTCAGCTGCGCGAGATGAAAGTCGGGCAAGCGGTGACCGTTCACGTGGATGCAACTGGGCAGGATTATAAAGGACACGTCCAAAGCATCGCTGGCGCCAGCGGCGCCATCACCAGCCTGTTGCCGCCAGAGAATGCCACTGGCAATTATGTGAAGGTCGTGCAGCGGGTTCCGGTGAAGATCACCTTGGACCCGGGCGAGACCAAGCAGCATGTGCTCCGTCCTGGCATGTCGGCAGAACCGAAGGTGTGGCTGAGGTGAGTGCGGCGACGATCACCATGGATGGTGTCGTCGAGCCGTGGCGCCCGGCGGTTAATCCCTGGATTATCGCTGTCGTGGTCACCATGGCTACGTTCATGGAGGTGCTGGACACCAGCATCGCCAACGTCTCGCTGCCGCACATCGCTGGCAATCTTTCCGCGGGCACCGATGAGAGCACATGGGTCCTCACGTCCTATCTTGTCTCAAACGCAATCGTGCTACCGCTGAGTGGATGGTTCTCCTCAATCATTGGTCGAAAGCGTTTCTACATGACCTGCGTGGCGATTTTCACCGTCAGCTCACTTTTGTGCGGTCTTGCCCCGAATCTTGGAATGTTGATTTTCTTTCGCGTGCTGCAAGGCGCGGGTGGCGGCGGACTCCAGCCCAGCGAGCAATCAATCCTCGCCGACACGTTCAGTCCCAAACAACGCGGTATGGCTTTCGCAGTTTACGGTTTGGCCGTGGTCATGGCGCCCGCAATCGGCCCCACGCTCGGGGGATGGATTACCGACAACTACAACTGGCGGTGGATTTTCCTGCTGAATATCCCGGTGGGAATTCTTTCGTTGATTCTTACTTCGCGACTCATCCAGGATCCTCCACATCAGGTCAAAAGGAAATTCTCGGAGGTCAGGATCGATTACATCGGACTGGGATTCTTGGCGCTCGGCCTGGGCGCGTTGCAGGTCGTCCTGGACAAGGGCCAGCGCGACGATTGGTTCGAGTCGCACTTTATCGTGACATTGACCGTAATCTCGGTGGTCGCATTGCTGTTTACGATCTTCTGGGAGTGGCGAGTCAAAGAACCGATCATCGACCTGCATTTGTTCAAAGATCGTAACTTCGCCTCCGCGAACGTGATGATGTTCATGGTCGGTTTTGTGCTGCTGTCGAGCACGCTGTTGCTGCCCCAGTTCACCCAAACGCTTCTCGGTTATACGGCGGAGCGCGCAGGGATGGCCTTGTCTCCAGGCGGATTTACGCTTGTTCTCCTCATGCCCTTCGTGGGTTTTCTGCTCACGCGTTTCGATCCTCGCCGATTGATGATGTTCGGCTTCGTCATGGTGTCGGCGTCGTTGTTTTACATGACTGGCTTCGACCTGAATGTAGACTTCAAGACGCTCGTTCTGGCTCGTATTCTGCAAACTTCGGGCGTGGCATTCTTGTTCATTCCGATCAACACGGCGGCGTATTCCTACCTGCCGCCTGGAAAGAACAATGCTGCTTCCGGTTTGATCAATCTAGCCCGCAACATTGGCGGTAGCGTCGGCATTTCATTCGTGACCACGATGCTGGCGCGACGGGCGCAACATCATGAGGCGACTCTATCCAGCCATTTAGCGGCGAGCAATCCCAATATGCAAAGCATGTTGCAGAACACGGCGCATGCCATGCAAGCCCACGGCTATTCTCCCGCGGACGCGATGACTCGGGCGTATATGATTATGCAGAACGTGGTGCTGCAGCAAGCCACGATGCTGGCTTATGTTGACAACTTCTGGTTATTGGGCATACTGATTCTGTGCATGTTGCCGTTCGTTTTTCTGATGAAAAAGCCGCGTAAGGGCGGAGCGATCGCCGTGCACTAGAATTTGTCTTGTGCCCGCGAAACGCAGATTCGTCGCAGCGCTCGGCATGACAAGCAATCGGCTCAGGAATCACTCGCGTCACTTGGGGGATACATAATCTTGTACCGAATCATTACAGTGGAACGGGAGTTCGGTTGCGGCGGCGGCGAGATCGCCGCCAAGCTGGCCAGCCGCTTGGGCTGGAAGGTTTGGGATCACGCCCTGACCCAAGAGATCGCCAAATTGGCGAATGTAGATTGCGCCGCCGTGGAACGTCAGGAAGAGAAAGTTGATGGAACCTTCCATCGTCTGGCGCAAATTTTCTGGCGTGGCAGCTACGAGCGATCCATCAGCCAGTCGCCGTCCGAATTTTTCGATGCCGATTGCATGGTGCAAATGGGCCGCCAAGTCATGGAGCGGGCGGCGGCAGAGGGACATTGCATAATCGTTGGACGCGGCGCGCCTTACATCATGCGCGGGCACGCCGACGCCTTTCACGTGTTTCTTTACGCTCCGTATGAGGAGAAGTTGCGTCGTCTCCGCGACAGTGGGCGGATCGCGGGTGATCCGGAAGAGATGCTGAAGACGATCGACCGAGATCGTAGTCTGTTCGTCAAGAAGTACTTCCATGCAGATTGGCCGACTCGCTCGCTGTATCACCTGATGGTCAACACAGCGGTGGGCGATGAGGCGGTGATCTTGAATATTCTGCAACTTATGCGCACGCTTGAGAAGCGGCCAGTCGAGGCCATTACCAGCTTCCCAGAGCATGGCAAACTCGTTTAGTCTTTAGATCGGAAGTTCCCGCAAGCTTTTCTGCTCAGGAGTTTGGTTCTGTCAATAGAAAAGTCAGAAGATGCCATCGCCGCGGCCAGCGCGAATGAATGTACGGTTGCGATAGTCGGTGGCGGCTTCGCCGGAGCGGCTCTTGCATTGCAACTGCTGCGTCAGCCGGACATCAACATTTCGGTGGATTTGTTTGAAAAAGGACAGTTGCTCGGACGAGGCGTCGCGTATGGCACGGAAGACGATTGCCATCTGCTTAATGTTCCCTGCGGGAAGATGAGCGCTTTCGAGGACGATCCGACTCATCTCTTACGCTGGGCCAAAGAGAATGTCGATACTGCGGTCCAACCTGATCACTTCCTGCCGCGCAAAATCTACGGACGATATATCGAGTCGTTGCTGACCCATGCGCTTGCCGACCCGCAACGCTTTCGCTGGCGCAAAGGAGAAGAGGTTGTCTCGGTTGTTCGAGATGGGGCCACGGCGGTGGTTCAAACCGCAAGCGGCAAGACGGTTCGGGCGGACAAAGTCGTTTTGGCGTTGGGAAACTTTCGTCCCAGCAACCCATTTCTACACGGTAAGGATAAGAACAGTCGCCGCTATATCCCATTTGCTTGGGATCGAAGCGCGCTGGACGATGCAGCCAAAGAGGACAGCGTCCTGCTGGTCGGCACAGGCCTGACGGCAGTGGACATTGCCATGTCCCTACGGGCCCGCGGCATGACTGGGCAAATTCATTTGTTATCCCGCCGCGGATTGCTGCCACTATCGCACCGTGTACACAAAAAGTATGAAGGAGAATGGATCGATCGTCCGGCTACGGCTCGCGGCTGGCTGAAGCGACTGCGCGCAGCAGCGCTAACGACGGAGCCACAGGGAAATGATTGGCGCGGCGTGGTCGATTCGCTCCGTCCGCTCACGCAGACGATTTGGCAGGAATTTTCGCTGGCGGAGAAGCGACGCTTCTTGCGGCACGTGCGTCCCTACTGGGACGTTCATCGCCATCGCATCGCCCCCCAGGTGGGCAGGGCAATTGAAAAGGAATTGAAAAGCGGCGGCATTAAAAACCATGCTGGTCGGATCATTGAATATCGTGAGGACGACCTCGGTGTGGACGTGAGCTATCGCAACCGTCGAAATGGAGAAGTGCGCACGTTAAGAGTGGGACGCGTCATCAATTGCACGGGGCCAGAGACCGATTGCCGGAAGCTCAATCATCCGCTGCTGGCGAATTTGTTGGCGCAGAAGCTGGTGCGGCCCGATCCGCTATTTGTCGGATTGGATGTTTCCTCCGATGGCGCGCTGATCGAAGACTCCGGCAGGTCATCAGAGTTTTTATATGCGATCGGTCCGGCGCGGAAGAGCCGGTTGTGGGAGACTACGGCCGTGCCGGAAATTCGCGCGCAGGCCGCAGAATTTGCAGCTCTTGGTCGGCATTGGTTAATTAAATCGAAGCTCTGATGTAAATTGTGTTTATACGTTCGCTGCGTTTGGGGCGGATCGTTGTGGTTAGAATCGACGCGCATCTAAGAAGCGGCCGCGGCAGAGGTGAGCGCGGCTGGGAGAACGGCAGTTTTGTTCGGCGCTTGTGCGGCTGCGGTCAGGGCCATTTCCGAGCGATTGATCACTTCGGTCACGATGTCCACGGGATCGTAAGGCTGACGAACCACAGCTTCGGCTAACCCGGCTGTGAAGCTAACAGGAGTTTTGTCTGCAATCTTTACGCCCGCCAGCAGGCGGCGCAACTTGTCGACCGCCATCATGGATTCTTTCTCGGCGGTTTCTCCTAAAACGATGGCGATCGTGGTGGTTGCATAGCGGAAGGCGAGATCGTTCTGTCGAATGTTGCCGGCGATGATTTGTCCGATCTGTTGCATGGCAGCTTCGACCGCCGCCTCGCCGCTATCTCTTACCAACGCAGCGCGATCCCCCGCGCCCATCAGCAGCAACGTAAGCGGTGTGCCTTGTTGGAGTGCACGGCGCGTTTCCGCCATAAGAAGGTCGAGATAGGACGAGCGTTTGAGCAGACCGGAGCGTTCATCGGTGACAGAAAGGTTCTTGACCAAGCGGCGCAGGCCAACATTATTGAGTGCAATAACGATTTGCTCGGCGATCGTCTTGAGCACCATCACGTCGCTCGGACCCCAGATGCGCGGCGTCGGTTGCGTGAGCATCAGCAGGCCGACGTGATCGGGGCCTTCCGTCAGCGGAATCGCGAGTAGGGAAGAGATCTGCAATTCTTCCAGCGCATCCTTGACAGAACTTAGTTCGCTTGCACTCTGGACGTCGTTTAAGGTTAACGTCCCTTTTGCAACCGCCAGTTCGTGAACCGCGATGACGACGCGTGCCAGGGAACTGCCAGAGCCGGGCGCGCAGCCATCCCCCGCGTACTCTCTGATTGCACTGGGGGCGAGACCAGGCTTGCGAGTGGCGGCGACACAGCGTCCGACTCGCCACAGTGCGCCGATTTCGTTGACTGAAGTGGAGAGCACGGCGTCGGCATTGTTCTGCTTGTAAAGCTTGCGCGTGATTTCAGCGACCCGAGTGAACTGGCTTACGTCCGGCTCGTTGTTGACGGGGGGCGCCGGCACGGGCGCGGCCGCGACTGAAACTTGGACAGGAGACGGCGCGCTCGCGGCGGGACCGTATTCCGGCATGACTCCAGCAGTATTGTAGAGAGCTCGCAGATCGGCGTTACGGTCTTCCTCGTGAGGAAATAGTTCCTGAATTCGCTGCAAGCGTTCCACGGCTTTGGCACGCATTCCGTACTGTACGAGAATTTCCGCCTGTAGCATCAGGTCTTGCAGCGTCCCGGAGCCAAGTGTGCGTTCCTCGTTGCGCGTAGGAGCGACCGGAGCCATGCTGGTGAAACGCGAAGAAATGACCATGAAGCGGTTGTCGTCGATTTTTCCGCGGAGACTCTCAAGACGCTTTTGGTGACCTGGTTCGTAGGCGTCTACTTCGGCGGCTTTGTCGAGACAGTCGGCGGCCTTCATGAAATTTCCAATGCCGTAATGCAAGTCGAATAGTTTAAGCAAGGTTTGCGAATAATCGGTTTCACGGTTCGAGGAGTTGAACAGCTCACTCATGAACTCGAGTAAATCCGGTGTGGCGCGATGGCGTGCGACAATCTCCTGCATCATGGTGATGAAAGCGCGGCGGTCACCTTTGCGGCGCTGGAACGCTTCCATTTTGCGGGCCAGCCGGATTGCATCGGCGTCTTGCACCGCGGTGAGATAGGCCTCAATGAGCTTGGCAATTTCCGGAGCCCGTGTCGGGTCTTCTTCGAATAGCGTCCAGAGCGCGGGCTCAGCTTCGCTTAGCCGATTGGCGCTTAACAGGGCCTTGGCATATGCGTCGCGAAATTCCGTTGACGCCTTACCGCCTTGGATGATCGGCTCAAGAATGAAAATCGCCGCGCCTACCTGCTGCTGAGCGATTAGACTGCGAGCATATTCGAGAGCAATATTTTCGTCCGCCGGATTTTCTCCGTAAGCCTTCTCCAGCCATTGTGCGGCATCCGTGCGGGACTCCTGTGCCAGGCGTGCCAGCTTAAAGTAGGCATCCGCAGAAGCCCGATGATCGCCGGTAGCCGCGCAAAGCTCGGCTTTGCGCAGGATGTTTTTCTGACTGGGATCGAGACTAAGAACGAGCTGCAGGACGTCCAGCGCTTCAACCTTGCGTCCTTGATGAATCAGCTCTTCGAGGGCGTGGTCGTAGGTCTCTATCGCCAGCTTGCGATTCGTGGTTTCCAATAACTGGGCAAAGCGAACCTTTTGCTCCCAGTTAGGATTGATGAAACGCGCGAGCTTTTTGTATGTAAGACTGGCGCGGGGAGCGTCGGCCGCTGTGATCTGGCGATCCAGCAGTTCACCCAACAGCCGCACCGCGTCCGGTGTGCGATTCAACGAGAGACTCAGGTCGGCCGCCATCTGCCGAACCGTGTCGTTTTCTTTATCTATAGTCAATACCTGGAGATAGAGCTCCAGAGCGTCGGCTGGCTTGCCCTTTTGCAACAGCTTTTCGGCCCGTTCGACGAATTTGGCGATTTCAACGCGATCGTTCATGTGGAATAAACAGTTAGGAAGCGGCTCACCCTCGATTCTATGGAGGGGTGCGCCGAGGACGGAAGCCGTAACGAGTGACTACGGTTACTTCGGTCATTGAAAGGCGCAGACGGCTACCCAGACCAAGAGCTCAGATTATGACATCAGGTTACTTGCGTAAGCGCGATGACAGGTTTTTCGGTGAAGTGTGATACATGGTCGGATATGCTTTCGCCAAATCTCCGCCAAGCGTGGGATAAGAAAGGTTCGAACTTTGCCTCTTGTCGCGACAGTGCTTCACGCCGACGCACGCGGACCACTGGGCCTGTTGGTGCTTTCCGCAATTGGCATTGTGCTCTTCGTCAGGGGATTCGGAATGCTGAAACGCAGGCGGCTGATCATGAATACCCCCGTGTCGAAGGTGCACAGCGCGGCGATCGGGTTAGTGGAGATCAGCGGATTGGCAACCGGGCCGTACTCTTTTATCGCACCCGCCAGCGGCCTACCGGCGTTCTATTCGATGACGACGGCGTGGCAGTATAAGCAGCAAGGCAAGAATAAAGAGTGGGTCATGGTCGCCCAGGAGAGTCTCTATGTGCCTTTTTTCTTAGATGACAACACCGGTAAAGTGCTTGTCGATCCGCGTGGCGCAGAGATGGATGTGCACCGTGATTTCCACGAAGAGTACAACTCTTTGTTGTCGGGCAATATTGGCGTTCCGGCGCGAGTCGAAGAATTTCTGGTGCGACACGGTGTCGATTGCAGTACGCACTTGAAGATTGAGGAGTGCTGCATCAAGCCTAAGAACGCTTTATTTGTTTTGGGCACACTGGCCCAGAACCCTGGTGTGACGGTGACGGGAGGGCCGATGCGGATTGCTCCGCCTTTGGTGACTAAGACTTTGTTCGGGACCAACAGGTTCTCCTTTACCGCGAGTCTACGAATGGGAAATGCGGCAGCTGCAGACTCCTACGTGCCGAAAGCGGAGATGATCGTCGATCCAGTGCAAGCCCAGAAAGTTGCGCTGGCGCTAAGCAAGGCTGGGGTTACCAGTCCGGTGGCGTGGGCGGCGGCGGGCGTGACGATCTCCGGATTAGGTGCAAAGGGCGCTGCCGCGGCCGCGCCGGCCCTTGATTCACAACAGTTTGAGGTTCATCCGCCGGTGGTTTTGATGAAAGGTCAGCATCAGCCTGAGTTTTTTATTTCGTGGCGCAGTCAGCGTGATGTAGTGGCATCACTGGGGTGGAAGTGTGCGCTGATGATCTGGGGCGGTCCGGCCCTGACTTTGCTCAGTGTGTATTGGTTGGCAGCCTTGTGGGGATGGTTGTAGGACTCGATTGGGAGCGGGACACGGTTTTTAGCAATGCCGAAACATTGCACAAATTATCGCGGCTCTTAGCCGCTGGAGAACACTAACATGAGCTTCATCATTCTGGTCGGATTTGTGCTCGCGACTTGTGGCGTCGTCGCTTATTTTGTAACCATTTATAACGGGCTGGTCGCCCTCCGTAACGATATCGAAAAAGCGTGGTCGAATATCGATGTCATGCTCAAGCAGCGGCATGACGAGTTGTCTAAACTGCTCGATGTTTGCAAAGGCTATACCGATTTCGAGGCCGGCACCCTGTTCAAGATTACACAGGCTCGCAGCCAATACCAGCAGGCGGTGACGGTGGATCAAAAGGCCCAGGCGGATCAGGGCATGACGTCCGCGCTAAAAGGATTTTTCGCGGTGGCGGAAAATTATCCCGATCTGAAGGCCAATGCCCAGTTCGTAACCTTGCAGAAGCGGATCTCGGAATTAGAAAGTCAGATTGCCGACCGGCGCGAGTTCTACAATGACTCGGTCAACACGTTCAATGTGCGCATTCAACAGATGCCGGACGCGATTGTCGCGGGCTACATGGATCTGAAACCACACGCGCTATTCCAGGTCGAAGCGGCGGACAAGACCGATGTTCCCATGAGCTTTGGGGCCGCGGCGCGGTGATCCCTACATAGTCAGGACGAGTTTGCCGAACATTCCGCTGCTCTCCAGGTATTCGTGAGCTGCCCTAACTTCTTGGAGGGGAAACGTTCGATCTACGACCGGTTTCAATCTTCCTGCGAACACGTGGCCGAGGGCTTCGTGCAGATCGCCCATTGTCCCCATGTAGGACCCAAGAAATGCGAGCTGCCGTGAGAAAAAGAAGCGCAAGTCAAATTTCGCCTCGAATCCTGTGGTTGCGCCGCAGGTGACAATCGTTCCGCCCGGTTTGAGCGACCTCATGCTTTCGTCCCATGTGGCAGTGCCGACATGTTCGACGACGATATCGACGCCTTCTTTATTCGTGATGCGTCGAACTTCCTGCGAAATCTTCTGCTTGTAGTGGTCAATGCCTTCGTCCGCGCCGAGAGCACGCGCTTTCGCCAGCTTGTGCTCATCTCCTGCGGTTGCGACAACGCGCGCCTGGAAGAGTTTGGCAATTTGGATGGCGGCGATGCCCACGCCCGATCCTGCGCCCAGCACCAGAACGGATTGTCCGGGGCGGACTTTCGCGAGTCCCACCAGCATGTGCCACGCCGTCGCAAACACCAGCGGAACGCTGGCCGCCTGTACGAAATCGAGATTGTCTGGAATTGGAATCACACTCGCAAGCGGCACAGCAATGAGTTCGCAGTTGCCACCGTCGACGGCATTGCCTAACACGCTAAATTCGCGACACTGGTTCTGAATTCCGGCAAGACACTTCGAGCAATGTCCGCAGAAGTGCATGGGAGCGACGATTACACGCTGCCCGACCTTAACATCCTTCACGTACTCGCCGACTGCCGCGACTTCTCCCGCGATGTCGCTGCCCAAAATGTGGGGAAGCTTCACGCCGGGGAGTCCCTTGCGGACCCATAGGTCGAGATGATTCAGAGCGCACGCGCGCACGCGCACCAGTACCTGATCCTTACGCAACTCGGGATCGGGAACTTCTTCGTAGCGCAATTGCTCGGGCCCGCCGAATTCGTGGATGCGAACGGCCTTCATCGTTTTTCTCCCGGTTTACAAACTAGCATATCCAATCAAAAGCCCCACCCGTTCGCAAAGAACGCGACAAGGATGGGGCGCCCTCGTATGTTTCTTCGTCGCCTATCTGAGCGAAGCTAGGTCGATGACGAAGCGGTAGCGCACGTCGCTCTTCAGGACGCGCTCGTAGGCTTCGTTGACTTTTTGAATGGGTATGAGCTCGATGTCGCTCGCGATATTGTGTTTGCCGCAGAAGTCCAGCATTTCCTGGGTTTCTTTTATTCCGCCGATGGAGGAACCCGCAATGCTGCGGTTGCGAGCGATTAAAGGAAACCCTTGAATCGGAATCGCCTCATCGGGAACCCCCACAACAACCAAGCTGCCATCTACTCTTAATAAATTGACGTATTGATTCCAGTCCAGGGCGGCGGACACAGTGTTGATGATCAGGTCGAAGTAGCCTTGCAGTTTGGTAAACGTCTCGGGATCTGAGGTCGCATAGTAATGATCGGCGCCCAGACGCTTGCCGTCGGCCTGCTTGCTCAGCGATTGGCTGAGTACAGTGACTTCCGCGCCCATAGCATGGGCGAGTTTCACGCCCATGTGGCCAAGGCCGCCTAGCCCAACGATCGCGACCTTCTTTCCCGGGCCTGCTCCCCAATTGCGCAGCGGCGAATACAGCGTGATGCCGGCACAGAGCAGCGGCGCGGCGGCATCCAGCGGAAGGTTGTCCGGAATTCGGACCGCATACTTCTCGTCGACCACAATGCCTTGGGAGTAGCCGCCGTAGGTAGGTTTTTCTTCGAAGTCGCGGGCGTTGTACGTCAACACGGTGCGGACGTTGCAGAACTGCTCAAGGTCGCGCTTGCAATATTCGCAGGTGCGGCAGGAATCGACGAAACAGCCGACGCCGACGTGGTCGCCGACTTTGTATTTGGTGACCTTGCTGCCGACAGCTTTCACGATGCCGGCGATTTCGTGACCGGGAACCATGGGGAAGATGGTTTCGGGCATGGCTGCGCTCCACTCCCCGCGGGCTTGATGAATGTCGGAGTGGCAGATGCCGCAGAACTTGATGTCGATGACGATGTCGTGCTCGCGCGGGTCGCGTCGGTCGAAGGAAAACGGCGTTAACGGTGATTTTGCGGTTTGGGCTGCGTAGGCTTTCGTTTGGCTCATAGACATCAGATTAGCTTGGTGGGGAAAAAGTCGCTAGGGATTAGCAACCGCCTGAATTACCGGCTTGCGGACGAAGCTGGAAGCACTTGAATGATTCCCATCATCCCGCCATCAAGATGCTGCTGGATGTGACAGTGGTAGGGAAACGTGCCGGCGATATTGGGATCGCGGAAGTCCATGCGGAGTTTAACTCTAGGATACCTGTCGGATGTCCCGTCCCAGTAAGGCACGTCGACGGTATCGAGCAGGAGCTTTTCATCTACGGGGACGGAATCGCGTTCGAGTAACAGGAAATGGCTTTGGTGAATGTGAAAAACATGAGACTCTGTGGAGCGATTCTCCACCGTCCAATCTTCGACGTCACCTTGATGAACGACGATATCTGGTGACAGATTCGACGGATCGAAGGCTGTGGGTTCGTGGCCTTCTTCGGTGATGTAGTAGACCGTGGACGTTTGAGGATGCGCCCGATCAATGATCTTCTCTGAAAAATAGAGCCTGCGCTGGCGGACGGGCGCGGCTGTGGCAAGAGAGGCCACTTTGCCAACAGCGGCAATCGTATGAGATTCGCGCAAGGCAGGCGGCTCGAGGGCGGAGGCGGAAGACACGATTCTAGCCAGCGGTCGCGGAGGAGTATTGTCGTCATCTCTCAACGCAGCAGGCGCGGAGTCGGGTTTGTCTTCATCCTCTGGAGGGCTGGTTTCCGCTCCGGCGGTGATCAACTCGGCTTTCATTCCTTCGGGTGGCGTGGTGATGATAAATTCGGCGCGGCCTCCTGGCGGGATGGGAATTTCAGTTTTCCCGTTGATATTACTGAAGGCCACTCCGTCCAATGCGACCATACCAAGCTGCTGCCAGCTTCCATGACTGATGACCAATCCCGACTTTCCCCACTCTCCGTTAAATAAAACGCCGAGATTCACGTAGGTGTCGGCAGAGGCGTTGAGTACACGCCAGAGTTCACGCTGCCCGGGCTTCGCTGCGATGATAGGCACCGGGTAGTCCGGGTAGGGAACGGGAATGAAATTCACTGACAGGTCTTTGGCCGGACGCCTGCGATCGTTGATCGTTGCATTGGGCATCGGCGATTCAAGTCCTTGATCACGGATGACGAGTACCCTTTCAGGCAGTCCCGCGACTTCAGGATTAGCATTCGCAATGCCTTCGATGATCAGCGCGCCCGAGGCTCCGCCGAGAACTTGCTCTTCGCTATAGCCGTGGATGTGAGGATGGTACCAGTAGAGTCCCGGCGGCTGATCTTGAGGGATGCGGAACCGGTAAGTGAATGTTTTAGACGCGGGAACGAAAGTATGCAGCGAATCGTCAGCGTGGCATGAGGGCGAGATGCCGAGGCCATGGAAGTGAAGGTTAGTGGCGTCTACACTCATGGCCATCGAGGCGCAGTCTGGCTGATCGAAATTTGATCGCAAGGTCAGTTTGTTTTCGAGTTTCAGTTCGAGAAGGTCGCCGGGGCGAAGCCGCAGTGTCGGAGAGCGATCGCCGCGTTGATCGAGATAGCAGTATTCCATCTGGCCGCCGGCATCGAGCGAGTTGAGTACTCGCAGCGTGACCCTCAGGCGTCCATGATGGCTGCGCAGCTCTTTGGGTGATTCGACAGGCGATGTGTCCGCTGGCGGGCAAGAAAAGGGAAGCGCTGCACAGGGCAATGTCAGCGCGATCGAATAGAACAAAATAAAACAGAATTTCGACAAGGCGTTCCGCAAGATTGAAAGAGAACTGCTTCTACTTTCGCATATTGCAGAGCTTCTGACCGTTGGAATATGGATTTGAAGCTTGAACTTAAGCTGCCTGTTTCACTCTCTGCATATGCGTGTCTTTGAAGTGCGTAGGATATTTCAAACCGTAACCGAGAGCGCGATCAAACGTAATGTGGGCGATCCAGATGAGTGCGAATGCAAGACACTCCGGCCTGTGCTGAACATAGGCAAGGCCAGCCATGAGGATCGGCAGTGTAGTTGTATGCGTGAAGTTGTAGAGCTGAGCCCCGAAGCGCACGCTGACAAGATAACCGAGCATGGCGACATCAGGCCAAAAGAACAAAAGCAGAAACCATCCCCAATGGAACCCGGTAGATCGATAGAGGTAGGTGGACAGGCCGAATCCGGCTGCCCCTTCGAGGTGCAATAGAAGTCTTGGATTGTCGAGCATGGGTCGTTGCCTTATGGGCTCCTCTCACAAGATTGTAAAAGATTGCGCAGTCAGGGCAGCGTTGGAGACGCAATGCTCCGCGCAAAGCACCCGGCGCTGTTAGCCTGAATTTGGAAGGACTTTTACGAGCCGCCCGATCTTGTGCTTTGTTTAGCGCAGAGTGAACACTTCATCCTGTCAAGAGCTGCGTGACCAGGGTGGGTTAGACTCGACTCATTCATCGAACCGTCCTGCCATCGCCTCATTCAGGCCTTTGAATACTGCATCGTAGTGCCCTCCTTCCGCAGCGAAGCGCATGGGTTTCACTCGCTCCACGCAAATCTCGGTCAGCGAGGGCTGGGTAGTCAGAATCGTCATCACTTCTGCGATGTAATCCTTGAGCGGCATGGCGCGGGGATCGGTCGCACCGTCCATCAGGTCGGTGGCGACGTAGGGCGGGATGAGTTCGAGCACTTCTGTGGTTGAATCTTTGAGCTGGTAACGCAGCGATTGGGTATAGGAATGGATCGCGGCCTTGGTCGCACAGTAAGTCGGGGTCGGGGCCAGCGGGACGAAGGCCAAGCCCGACGACACGTTCATGATGACGGAGTAAGGCTGTTTTTGCAGATAGGGAAGCAGCGCGGCAGTCAGGCGGATGGGGCCAAGAAGATTCGTAGCGAGGATCGATTCGGCGTCGGCGAGATCGTCGGGTTGAGACTTCAAGTTTTCCACGCGCATGATGCCCGCATTGTTAATGAGGACGTTAAAAGCCGGATATTGCTTGACCACTTGTTTCGCAAAAACACGAATGTTGTCGCGATCTTCGATGTTCAGCGCGATCGACTTCATGCCGGGATTTGCCGCGGTGACTTCATCGAGCACTTGCTTGCGGCGGCCTGCGATGATGACTTGGTTGCCCAGAGCCAGGAAGGATTCTGCAAGACCCCGTCCGATGCCGGAACCGCCGCCAGTAATGAGGATTGTGTTGCCGGAAGTTTTCATAATTGTGTCTTGTTTGATTTGGCTTGGTCCCCTGCGGATACAAAAAAAGCCCCGCCCTGTCGCACAGAACGCGACAAGGACGGAGCACATGCGAGTGCGTTTAATTTCCCGCGACGGTTCTGGCTTTGACTTGTTCCGGAGCAGACACGGTGGCTGAATTTCCCAGCAGCCCAAACACGGTCACGTTGTTGGACGTGCCCACGTAGACTTTGCCGTGAGCGATCATGGGTGTGCCAAAATGGCTGGCCGTGCCGAAGGAATCACGGTTGTTGGTTGCCTGACTGGAGTTATAAAGCTCGGTTGCCAGGTTGCTCGCGGAATAGGCGTGCAGCACGTCATTAGGATCGCTGTGCTGGATCGCCCAGACAATCCCGTTTTGCGCTCCGTTTGCCGACACGCTTGGAGTCGTTCCAGGATAGGTAAATGATGCCGAACTCTTGCTCGTCGGAGAAGTCGAGAGCTTCGCGTTCGAGAACGTAAACTGCAACAGGTTATTGCCCACCGGTCCGTAATACACGCTGCCGTTGAAATAGGCGGGCATGGACCAGATGCCACCGCTGAGGGCGCCATCGATCTCCTGGTAAACGGCATCATCGTTGGCGGGATTGAATTTACCCATGTTATAGCCGTTCACGATGTAGATGTTGCCATCTTTACCGGCTCCAATTCCCAGGTAGTGATTCTTGCCGCTGGAATCTTTTTGCGCTGGAATCAGCATGGCTCCTCCGGAGCCGAGGTCTTCATCGGAATCCGACTCTTGCACGGTGTTGTACATGGTGAAATAGTCGGCCACGGCCAGAGTGTTGTTGGTTGTTGAAATTCGCACAAATGCGTTGCCGTAATCACCGCTCTCAGGAAACCCCTTGCTGTTGAGCGTTGTGTCGAAGGTTCCGTTGGCGTCCAGCAAGAAGATGTTGTTATCGTAAGCAGCCATGCCCGCCCCGGCTTGCCAGATTGCTCCCTCGCTCCCATTAGGAGTGAGGTCGAGGACGCTGGTTTGGGTGAGAGTGCTTTCGCTGTACCCTATGACCCATCCGGTATAAGGGCGCGCATCGCAGTGCGATGTCCAGCCGGTGTAGATGACGTGGTTGAGCAGTAACAGCCCCTGGCGTTCCGCGTATTGCGCGGGATCGAAGATGACATAGCCGCCCTGGCTGTTGTCACCGCTTCCCGGATATTTGGCCTGAACCGTGGTCGGTCCACCGAACTCCTCCGTCCCGGTGGTGATGTCGAGAGCATGGATCCGTTGAAAATATCCAGCGGAACTCTTACTCATCGCGACCACGTAAATTGTGCCGTTCGCGCCGCTCGATTGATCAATCACCGGCGTGGAGGTGATTCCGATTTGAGGGCTGATTTGCCCGCAGCCGTGATTGTCGGAGGGAGTTTCGCCGCTCTCGAGCGTCGTCACGTGCCAGAGTTGCGTGCCTGTATCTGCGTCGAGAGCATAGACACTATCGTTTTCAGTGACGATATAAAGCACATTGTGTTTGCTGCTCCCAATTGTGATGTTCGAAAGGTAAAGCGGCTCGGCATCAATAATGCCGTCCACCGGCACGGTGAACAGTTTGCCGAATGTGGCAGAGTTTACGTTGCTGGTGGTGAGAATCGTTTCGCTTTGATTCTCTCCCGTCCTTAGGGTGTTGTTGTGATAGGTGGTGACATCAGTGGCGAACGTGAACGTTGACGCGCTCACTACCAGAACGAGAATCGCTAGATTCTTAAGATCTGCCTTGAATTTCCTGCTCGGAACGATGCGGTGGGGGAGTTTCATCTTGTCCTCTTTCTAATGGTGTTTAATCGGTCGAGCCCCAATCGATTTGGAGCTCGCGGGCCGTCCGGATGTTAACGTTGCTGGGAAGGAATTTCGCGAACGAAATCCCAGTGCTGTCCAAAATACCACTAGTTTCGCGGAGTGCATCCACTCGCTAGGGCATGCGTCACGGATTCATAAGGACAAGTTGAGGTTGGCTGAGCGACCCGACTTTTCTGGAATGCAGCACTGGACGTTAGTTTGGGGTACCCGGAGGAGCTGGGGAAATGGGTACGGGCTGCATGAGATGGAATTTCCGGTTGATTGCGGGCCAGTATTGGCGTGCCAAATTGCCGCCAAATTTCCAGGCCAGATCGGAGCCGTAACGAGTAATGGTCGCACCCGCAGTGCGATTGTTATCAGGATAGTAAACGTTCGCCAGACCTTCACTAGCCAGAGGGCCTACCAGTCCGGCATAGTTCACGACCCGGTCGCCAGAATCACTGCGGGTCAGGAATACTCTGGCGGCGGAATACTTCACCGATCGCACGAAGGAAAGGTGTCTACGCACATAGAAACGTGGGTCTTCGTGCAGGGCGGAGGCGAGGATAAATGTGCCAAACAAATTGTCCGAAGCCGAACGGGCCAATTCGGCCCCGAGTCGATCGCCAAAGGCCTCGCCACCCTCGCCCCAGCCTGACGGGTGATCTACAGCTTGCCCCCAACCGGCGCCGATGATCGCGATTCCGAAAGTGGACAGGGAAATGCTGTTGTCGACCGCCAGTTTGAACTTATCTCCAGCATTCAGTCGGTCGCCGTTCATCGCGATGTCAGGAAAGACGTGCGATCTCTTCTGCATGAGGACAGCAAAGTCGACGCTGTTCTTGAGAGGCGAGCCTGCCTTAGCTGATTGTTCGGTAGCCGACGGCGCGTCCGGCGGCGTCTGCTGGGCTATGCTAATGCCGCAAAGGGAGACGAAGATTGTTGCCGCCAAGACGCCTTGCATTAAGCTCACAAGCAATGGGCCGTGCGCTGCCGTTCTATCCAAAGTCATAGAGAGGTCTTCTGGGTGAAGCCTGATTCTAACCGGAATCGCCTTTTGGATGCGGCTCGGTCGCGAGAGGTTTGTGCGGATGGCTGGCTATGGCCTTTAGTGAGTGTCAGATAGGTCCCGGCAACATGTGTGAAGGACTCGCCCTTGTCGCTCGCGGAACTTCCTCTTAGTTGCTTGCGTACCTGCCAGTGAACGTAATCCGGTCGCCGACGGCGCCCGATAAGGAGGATGACATGTTTGAAGATTTGACTGGTCTGGCCGCGGTCGTTGGGTTCTTTTCAATTCCACTGGCGGGTTTGAGCTTCTATACCCTGTACCGGTTCCGCAAAATACGCAGCGAGGAGCGCATGGCGGCGCTGGCCCGTGGTGTAAACGTGGCCATGGAGCCCGATCTTTCCGAGGTAGCGCGGTCGCGGCGCTCGGGCATTCTCTTAGTTTCAGGAGCCATCGGCTACATGGCGACGTTTGCGTTGATTGCACGAGTCGCTCCCGACGCCTGGGTCGCGGCGAGCTTTGGAATCATTCCTCTGGCGGTAGGCGCAGGCTGCTTCGTCGATTCGGCGCTGGTGCGACGCGATATGGGTGGGGCGTAAGCCTCACCCCGTCGCCCAAATATTTTTTCGACAAGGCCGATTCAATGCGGAAAGATCAGGCATCATAGACTTGCGCCGCAGTTCCAATAATTAAGCGGCTGGAGAATCTATGGCTAAGAAGGAAACAGGGAAGTTTACCCGCAAGCAGTTCATCGACGCGCTGAATGAAGATTTGTCGCGCGAGTATCAGGCCATCATCGCCTATGTGAATTATTCGCAGGTGCTGAAGGGCGCGCAGTATATGAACATCGCGGACGAACTCGCGGTTCACGCCAAAGAAGAGCTCGACCACGCGCTCCAGATTTCGAATCACATCGACTACCTCGGCGGCATGCCCTCGGTGACTCCGAAGCCGGTGAAGACGTCGGAGAAAAATGAAGACATGTTGCGCTTCGACCTCGACAACGAGCGCGAGACCATCCGCCAATATCGTCGCCGGGTGAAGCAAGCCGACGAACTGAATGAATTCGCCATCGCCGAAGGCTTACGCGACATTCTGATTCAGGAGCAGGACCACCTCATCGCGCTGGCGACCGCCTTAGGGATCGATCCGCCTGACCCGGGGATTGCAGATTAGTACTGGTTATTATTGCGGTCCGTCTGCGAATCCAAGCTCTTTCCAGATTTTGTCCCAGTGCCAGATGCCGTAGGAGGCATGGTCGGGCAGACGATAGCCGAGCCGTCGCGCCAATGCAATGATTTGGCCACGATGATGCGCATCGTGGGCGAACATATAAGCGAACATGGTCGGTCCTGCCGGCCAGTGCGGCGCCCAGCTTCCGCGCGAAAATATCTTTACTCGGCGATTGGGATCGTCCGATAAAGCTTCTTCGAGCATGAGCAGGCATTGCTTCGTGCTCTTCTTGTGAGCCGCCGCAGCCTGCTTGATAGTGCAGCGCAACGGATCAAGCGCCGCCGGGCATTTAAGATGCGGCGCCGACCACTTGAGCCAAATCAACCGGCTGTTATGCAGGTGGGCAAACATGGCGGCTATGGTGCGCCCGTCAGATCTCTTCCCCTCGGACGGTTTGGCGCGCCATGCCCGTGCGTCCAGGTTCTCGAGGAGAAGCTGGTTCATGCGATCGCTGGCCGCGAAGATTTCCAGGAGCACGGCAGCTGTCGGATTGGCGTCAACCGTCATGAACCGGGGTAGTGAAGGGTACCCAAAAGCTTAACCCTAATCGACTCTATGGCGATATCCGGATAACCCGGCAAAATAATATTACACAAGCTGTGATATATTGGCCCCATGAGTAACCCTAGCCTTCGAACCGCCAGAAAATCGCTAGGTTGGACCCAAGCAGAAACGGCCAGTAAGCTTGCCATGTCCCAAGCTTGGGTCTCGATGGTGGAGAATGGGGAGCGGTCGCTCACGCCCGAAATGCTGGATCGGCTGCGGTCCTATTACGATGTGGATCCTGAAAATCTTCCGGTTCGTGAACCGCATCCGATGTCAGATTCAGATTATGCCAGGGAACTCGCCAACCTTGGGTATCCCGGATTCGCTCATCGAAAAGAAGGGAAACCGTTCTGGAATCCCACGCAGCTTGCGCTGTCCGCTTTGTCCTGCGATGTACTGGATCGCAGGGTCGCAGAAGCTCTTCCCTGGCTGGTGCTGCGGTACTGGCACGCCGATTGGACTTGGGCTTTGACGGAAGCAAAGGGGAGCGACCTGCAAAATCGCCTGGGCTTCGCAGTGACCTTAGCGAGGCGGTTAGCTGAGAAGATGAATTTGAGTTCGCCAAATCGCTTGCGCGAATTTGAGAGTCAGGTCGAACGATCTCGTCTGGTTCGAGAAGACACATTCTGCAATGAAACGATGACGGTGGCTGAAAGGAATTGGCTGCGAACCCATTCGTCCCCTGAGGCGCGTCATTGGAATTTGCTGAGCGATATGCGGCCGGAACATTTGATCCATGTCGATTGAAATTCCTCAACCGTGGAATTCGTTCCTCCGCGATATCGATCAACTCCTCGCTACGCCGACTGAGTTCCATTGCATTGGCGGTTTCGTGGTCACGACATTTTACGGTTTTGAGCGCGAAACAGCGGATTTGGATGTCCTGGAGATCAGGCCTTCCGGCGGCACAGAAATCGTTTTAGCGCAGGCGCAGAGGGGCTCCGAGTTGCACAAGAAGCACCGCGTATACCTCGATCGCGTGACAGTCATCCAAGCTTATCCAGAAAATTACGAGACTCGTTTGACGGAGATGTATGTGGGCGCCTTTTCCCAGCTTCGCCTGTTCGCGGTTGAAGCGCACGATCTGGCATTGATGAAGCTAGAGCGAAATATCGAGAGAGATCGCGCTGACGTAAAGTATTTGGCTGAAGCCGGGCGCATTACCGCGGAAGAACTCGAACTCAGGTATCAGACGGAGATGAGACCATACATCGCCATCCCCCAACAACGCGCAGATCTTACCGTGAAGTTATGGGTCGAGATGATCCGCGAACTGCAACAATAACTCTGTCCATCCTCACGTTATGATGGACTCACCCTTATGACTCCTAAACCTTTGGTGTTGATCATTCTTGATGGTTGGGGATATAGCCCCAAAACTGAAGCCAATGCGATTGCTTTGGCGCGGAAGCCGGTTTATGACCGGTTGTTGCGGGAGTATCCCAATACGCTGATTCAGACGAGCGGGCACGCGGTCGGCCTGCCCGATGGGCAGATGGGAAACAGCGAGGTCGGGCACCTGAACATTGGCGCAGGCCGCGTCGTTCACATGGACAGCACGCGCATTGAGCTGATGATTCAGAATGGCGAGTTCTTTCGCGATCCGGTGCTGCTGGCGGCGATGAAACACGCGCGCGTCCATGGGCGCAGGTTGCATTTGTTTGGCTTGCTGTCCGATGGCGGCGTGCATTCTTATCAGACGCATTTGCACGCCCTGCTGCGCATGGCCAACGAGCAGTCGGTCGAGCGCGTGTTCGTTCATGCTTTCATGGACGGGCGTGACACGCTGCCCACCAACGGCGCGGGCTACATGGAGCAGTTGCAGCAAAAGATGCGCGAGTACAACTGCGGCAAAATCGCCAGCGTGAGCGGACGCTATTACGCCATGGATCGCGACCGG
>Ga0182012_10002236_pt1 | contig 21042 bp, 15 predicted proteins | sample 612S2SmetaG_FD_120486 | JGI IMG/M metagenome (GOLD analysis project Ga0182012, IMG submission 120486) | Permafrost microbial communities from Stordalen Mire, Sweden - 612S2S metaG | ecosystem: Environmental > Terrestrial > Soil > Wetlands > Permafrost | place: Sweden: Stordalen | collected... | reverse complement strand
GGCGGTGATACAGCCGCCGCCGGAGGGCCTTGTTTTGGGTGCTGCATTTGCCCGACGGAGTGCGCGTGGAGTTGATCATGTGAAGACGGCACACCGCCCGGCGAGGTAACTCGCCGGACGGATGTTAATTCAGCCTGTTTGATCAATGATCCGGTTCAGCCGACTCAAGGTGCGGTCAAATAGAGCTGGAAGCCGTTCACGTCGGTGAAGCTCTGGCCGGACAGGATATTTGCCGTGAACGTGAGCGTGCCACTACCGCTAACCGTGCCCGTGAAGGTATTGTAAGCCACGCCAGATCCGGCCGACACCTGCCGCGAAGTGGCGCTGGTGGTCAGGGCGCTGCCCGTGTTGCCACCCGACGCGCCACTCAAGTTGAGAGTGGCTCCCTGGCCGCTGTCGTCCCCCGCCGCATAGATGACCAAGGTCAGATTTGCACCCGCATAGGCCGTCAACCCGGTGACACTCACGGTGACGGTGGGTGTGCCGCTATAGCCAAACGCATAGTCTTCCATCAACGGCGTGGTGGCGGCATCCATTGCCGTGCCGCCGGTGTCGGTATAGAGGCCATAAGCGCTCAAGTTAAGTCCGACGCCGCTTACGGTGCTGCCGCCGGAGTTGACGATGGTGCTGGTGTTGCCGGTGACCGCGTTCCAAGTGTCACCGGTGGAACCCAAAACCGCTGCGCCGGTTTGCGTCGCACCCGAACCAAAGTCCACATTGATCAGCACCGGACTGCCGGCATACGGGGTATACGGTTTGGCGTTGGCTTCCGGCGAATAAAGGCTTTCGCTCGTGCCATTATCCGCCGTCATGACGTAGTAATACGTTGTCCCGACCACCACAGCGGTGTCCGTATAGGTATTGGTGACGCCGGCAGCAATCTCGGTGTAGGGTCCACCACTGGTGGTTCCGCGATACACGTTGTAGAACGTGGCATCCGGCGATGCCGAACAAGACAAAATCACCGAGTTTGTGCTGGCCGTGGCCGTCAATGAGAGCGGATAGGCCGCGAGGGAAACCGCGCTGACGCTGGCAGACGAGCCTTCACCGCCCGCATTTGCCGCTGTGACTGCATAGGATTCGGACGCGTTGCATCCCAGGATATGTTTGTCCGTGAAGGTGGTGACGGTAATATTTCTCGCAATGGGCAGGCCGTTGCGATAGATGTTGTAATAAGTCGCGCCAGCAACCGGATTCCAGTTCAAGGTGATCCAAGTGGTCATATCGAGGCGCGGAGCATTTGTGTTAGCATACCACGTCAGACCCGTTGGAGCGGCCGGTGCCGCGGGGATCGTCGGCGTCTGACCGCTCGGGGTGTAGATGGACAAGTTGGCCAAGGTCGGGCTGCCCAATCCGGGGCTCAATACATTTAAAGTTACTGCATTGTTGGAACTGGTCAGGTTGGCATATTGGCCGGTGACGCTGTATGTGGTCGAACCGCCGGTGGGCGGGAACACCATGGTGCCGGCATAGGCGCCGTTCACGGTCATCGGCATGGCCAACGTATTGGTCGAGCCGTTGGAGTAGGTGACTGCGAGGAAGTAGCTGCCAGAGGATGGTGCACTGACGGTGGACCAAGTGATGCTGCCATTCACCGGATGGTTGCCGCTGGTGAAGGCCACGACCCCCTCGGTTTCACCGCCGATGCCCGTCACCCAATCACCCGTATTGTTCGGGCCGCAGATGCCGTCGGCTTGGGCAGCATCATAGCTGTAGGGCGTAGTGCCGGACACGATATAGGCCACGGGACCATATGAGTAATACAAGCCGCTCGTATTGTAATTTAAGACATCGTAGAACAAACCGACATTATCACGAATGGTGGCACCATAGCCATGGTCATACTCCAGACGCGAGGCTTCGATGTAACCGTTCAAATCAGTGTCAATGCCATCGCCATCCCCGCCAGATTGTCCGTCAAATTGGAACTTGCAACCATAGATGTGAATGTCATTCCCGGCACCGTTATAATTCTGGTTCAGAATGCCAAGGCCGGTTTCTCCGTTAAATTCACATTGCGTGAACGTATTGGGAACCCCGATGCTCTGGGAAAAATCCAAATGTGCGCCATCGCCCGTGTAAGACCAGGAGGAAACGCAGTTGTTCATGCTGACTCCGTAGTCGCCGGTAAAATAGATGCTGTGGGAGAACCCAAGGCCATTGTCATGAAAGTTGCAGCCGGTGAGCGTGACCGTGGAGGCGTTGACGATCTGCATGGCAATGTTCCCGCCTTTGGCCTCGACGTTCTTCCAGCTCAAGACGCCGCTGTTGTATGGGCTGTAGGCACCGAAGAAGATGCATGCGCTCGGATAACCCCCTTGCGAATAGGAACTGGCCGAGATGCCGCCTTCAACCGTTAGGTCTTCCATGCTCATGGTGTAGCCATATTGTCCCTGGGTCAAGGTGCCAATGATAGTGGTGACACCCATGCCCGCACCTTTCAAGCAGACATTCGGATACATGTTGATAGTGCCATAATAGGTTCCGGCACCCAGCAGCACGGTGCCGCCGCCGCTGAGATAGGTATTGTAAATGTTGCCATTCACATCGCCACCCGGGGCCACATAAACGGTGCCCCCGCTGATGCCGAACGCACTGATGCTGGCGGCCGAGCTGTTGACCGAGTTGGTTCCGCTGGTGAGGTTGAGCACATATAGGAGCGAAGCATCCGATGACGTAACATTGGTGATTGTCAGTTTATACGTTCCGCTGCCGGTGATATGGCCGTTGTCCACCAAGTTGGTGTAAGGCCCACCGGCAGGACCTGATTGCCAGTGCGGCACGAGCGGAGCCGGCCCCGTCGCCAGCGCGCTGAACGTGAGCGTGTCACCCAGATCCGGACTGACGTTCGTCGGCTGCAAGGTGAAGTTGATGGCCGGAGTGAACGACGTTGCTCGGACAACCAAGGCGTTGATGGTGCCGAGGCCATTGGGCAGGTTTTCCTGCAGCGTCACCGTATTGGTGTTCGCCGGCGCGGTGAAGTTGGCCAGCACATAGACGTTGGTGTTCTCCGCGAAGGTGCTGCTGGAATTTTGGAAGTTGACCAGTTCGCTGGCACCACTGCTGCGATCATCCACCGCGAACAGTTGGAGTGAATAGGTCGCGCCCGGAACCAGATTTATAAGTTTGATCGTCAACGGACTGCCGTTGTAGGCAAAGTTGTTAAGAACGCTGTTCAAATTGGTGTCGCCGGTGGTATTGCCAGTGCCGGCGGGATAGGCCCCGGTGCCATAGAGAATTCCGCTGGGGCTCGTCACGCTCGCCACGGTCGGGTCGGCGAACATATCAAACACGACCGGCGCATAATTGCCACCGGGATAGACAATGGTCGGAGCCGCGTTGCCAAAGGCCACCGCGCCGACCACTGTGCCGGGGGGATTCGTGAGAATCTGGCCGGCGGTCAGACCATTGAACGCCACTAGGCTGCCCCATGAATATAATGGAGGCAGCAAGGTCAGCGTGGCCGGAGCGCTGGCCGCCGAGCCAACGCTGTTATTCGCCACCAGCTTATACGCCAGCGCCCAATTGGTCGTTATATTGGCGATGGTCAGGGTGGTGGTGGTCGCGCCGGAGATTAGACCGCCATTCACCAGATTGGTGTAAGGTCCGCCCACCGGCCCAGCTTGCCATTGATAACTCGTGGCACCCAACGCCGTCGCGCTTAACGTCACGTTTTGGCCGGGATAAACCGATTGCGCCACGGGGTTGGCGGTGATGATCGGCGGCAGGACGGGAGCCAGCAGCAACTGAAAGCCGTTCACGCCCAGATGGCCATTTTGACCGGCCCCGGCAACTTGAAAGTTCAGGTTGCCACCCGTCAGGGTTCCGGCGTAGACATTGTAAGCCACGCCGGAGCCGGCGGAGATCTGCCGCGAGATGGAAGTCGTGAGCAAGCCATTGCCGGTGTTGCCACCGGTTGCCCCGCCCGTAACAGTGATGGTTTCGGTTTGGGGAATCTGCTCGCCGGCATAAACTACGAGGTTGAAAGCGTAATTGGTATAGCCAGAGAGACCGCCGATGGAAAAGTTGATGTAGCCCGGATAAGTGTAATAATTGAAAGTCTCCAATACGCTGGACATCAGATTAGAAGTGCCTGCGTCCACCGCCCCATAAGTGGAGCCCGGATAAGTGCCGGTGTAAACCGGATTGCCGGGCTGCGTGACGGTCAGCGTCAAGCTGCTAACAGTACCAGTGCTGGTGTTCAAAGCTGCCGCGTTAAATACGGTCGTCGGGCTGGAATAATATGGGAACGACTCAATGTTCCATTGGTCGCCCGCCGTTCCCAAAACCGCCGCGCCGCTTTGAATCGGACCGGCAACGGCCGTGGAAGTGGCAAAATTATATGCGCCATTGAATTGAACATCCACCAAGGTGCTGTTCACCGAGGAAATCGTCAGCGTGGCCGGACTGCTCGTGACGGAGCCACCAGCGTTGGAAACGATCACCCGGTAGTTGGCCGCCAAGTTGGTGGTGACACCGGTGATTGTAAGGCTGCTGCTCGTGGCGCCGGAAATCTGGCCGCCATTGCTCAAGTTGGTGTAGGTTCCACTGCCAGCCTGCCATTGATACATCAAAGGCGCCGTGCCGGTGGCGACCACGCTGAACGAGGCATTTAGCCCCGGATAGGCCGATTGGGAAGTTGGCTGCGTGGTGATGGCAGGAGGCACAATCACCGTCAAGGTGGCCGCCGGGCTGCTGGTGACGGAGCCACCCGCGTTGGAAACAATGACGCGGTAGTTAAGCGCCCAACTGGGGGTGACACCAGTCAGGGTCAGGGTGCTGGTGGTCGCGCCCGAAACGATGCCACCATTGCTCACGTTGACATTGTTGGTCTGCCATTGATAAGTCAACGGACCCGTGCCCGAAGCGACCACACTGAAGGAGGCGTTGGCACCTTGATTGACCGTCTGCGACGAAGGCTGGGTCGTGATGCTCGGCGGGACGTTCACCGTGAGGGTGGCCGCCGGGCTGCTCGTGACCGAGCCACCCGCGTTGGAAACAATGACCCGATAGTTTAGTGCCCAACTGGGGGTGACACCAGTCAGGGTCAGGGTGCTGGTGGTCGCGCCCGAAACGATGCCGCCATTACCCACGTTGACATTGTTGGTCTGCCATTGATAAGTCAACGGAGCCGTGCCGGTGGCAACCACGTTGAAGGAGGCGTTGGCACCTTGACTGACCGTTTGAGACGAGGGTTCGGTGGTGATTGCCGGACGGTTCGTGATGGCGATCAACTGCACATTGTCAAAGTCAAAGTAAGACTGCGCCGGAGAGGCTGGCATCGAGAAACCCACAACCACGTCACCGTTGCCGCCTTCACTGCCCGTTCCGGTGTAGGCCAGGGAGTGGTTCGTGAACGCGCCTTTGATGAGATTCGCGTAGCTGATCGTGCTGGAGGCGATGACGGCGAGTGACGAGTTATAGAAAACCATCGTGCTGTTGGTGGCGAAAAACTGGTTATTGGTTTGCAACCCGAACGCTGCCGTCAACTGGTAAGCCACCCCGGCCACATATTTGACGCCCGTGTCCTGATAAATCGTGCAGCCACCACCGGCACCATACGCGAACAATTGACAAAAATTGGTGCCATTCATCCCGGCCGGGCTGGTCGAAGGCCACGGTTCCGAGGTGCCGCTGCCGCCGGGATTGATCACGGCATAGACGGCTGAACCCGAAATGGATGAATTCCAGTTCGGCAGGCTTGCGGTCTCATAATTCCCATCGCTCACCACGGGATTCTCGAAGGAATAGTTGGTGATGGTGATGGAGTTGGTGGTCTGGCTGAAACCGCTGCTAACGAGGGTGAACAGCAGGGCCAGAACAAGGATCAGGGAGGGTGCTTTCATTTTCATACAAGAGGGTGGAGGAGCTGATTAGGTATTTGGGGACTAGGGAATACTATAATGACTGAATAGATACAACGATGCTCATACGTTAGTTTTGAGAGCGGTGGAACGAGGTTGAAGCTATCAAAGCCACAGCTAATTACAAGAAGAAAATATAAAAATGTTGTAATGAGCCCTCCATTTGAAGTTATTTACCACAGTGGGCTGTCTTTAGACAGCCGCAAACCATTTATCTTGGATCTGGGCAGCAGACCCTGACTTGGAATTACTTGCGTAACGTTTTTCCATTTGCTTTTCAAAGCACTGCTTGGATTGATCGGGTGGGTTTTACGCCCGGTGGCACGCCGCCAACGCTTACGTCCATGTCGCCGGAGCCAAGCTCAAAGCGGCCCTGCGCCGCGCCCTGCCAGACGCCAACGTAGTAAAAACCGCCACGCAACGCCTCCAGCAGATCGCCGGCGTCGGCCCGATCACCGCGCTCTGCTTTGTGTTGAAGGTGGGCGACGCACTCACGGCGTCCGTGGACGCGGCGCGGCGAACAAGACGATTGTGTTTGGCATGATGCAACGCGGCGGACAGGCGACCAGACCACTATGAAAAAGCTAATCATCATTCCGATTGTTGCAGTCAGTTTTTTTGACTGGCTGCGTGTGTGGGCGCGGGAAGCCTTCACGCATTTCAGCGAGTGAGTTTGAGTCAGACTACAAGATTGGCGTCGGGTCAGTGACTGATTACACATATCTCGGCCAGCTAGGCGACAGGGCGTATCTCCGTTATAGATATGTGCCGATGATTTACATGATTTTCAACTCCAACCCAAAAGAGATGTCGGAGCAGATTTTATACGGTAATCTTTCCGAGCTAGACAAGCCATTTCGAGATTCTTTGCCGCCCCAAAAGCAATGAGACACCAACTGCCGTTGGCGCGAATTGAACTTGACCGGTAAACCAAGCGGAGCGTGTCGGCCAAGGCGGATTCCAAACCGCCGGGTGTGTCCGCCGCTTACGACTTAGCGACGGGCTTGACGGCCCGGATGGAAATGGCGAGGCGGGATTTTTTGCGGTTGGCGGTGGGGCGAGCGATGGCGCCGACCTTGACGGCCTTGTCGAACGCAGAGTGGACGCCGGGCAGGAGCTTGACGGCTTCTTCCGTCTTGCCGGCGACGACGGCGGCGCGGAACTCTTTTTCCGCGCGGCGCAGCTTGGATTTGACGCGGCTGTTCTGGAGGTTCTTGCGCTGGCTGTTACGCATCCGGCGTTCGGCTGACTTCGTGTTCGGCATAATTAATAGATCTATTAAATCGGTTTGTTAAAGAGCCGGGGAGCCTAAAGCAACGCGCTAGAATGTCAACGGCGAAAAGATTTTCAATGCGCGCGCGTCATCCCGCTTTACTTTTGGGCGGCGGGCTGGTTGTTTGTGCGGGTAATTAATCAGAAGTCGTCCGTTGAACCGCACATGAACCAACCGCTCCGCATTTTGCATCTGGAAGATAATCCGGCTGACTCAGAATTGGTGCGCGACGAGCTGGCGCATGACGGGTTGGTGGCGGAGGTCACTTTGACCACCAACCGCCGCGATTTTACCACCGCGCTGGAGAACGGAAAGTGGGATTTGATCCTCGCGGATTTCCGGCTGCCGGATTGCACCGGTCTCGACGCGCTCAAGCTGGTGCGGGAAAAATTTCCGGCACTGCCGTTCATTCTGTTGTCCGGCACCATCGGCGAACTAGCCGCCATCGAGAGCCTCAAGGCGGGCGCGACCGATTACGTTCTCAAGCAAAACCGCGAGCGGCTGCCTTCGTCCATCCGCCGGGCCGTGGCCGAGGCGGCGGAACGCGCGCGGCGCGAGGCGGCGGAAGCCGACCTGCGCCAGAGCGAAAAACATTACCGCCTGCTGTTTCAGGGCAACCCGCATCCGATGTGGGTTTTTGATTTAGAAACACTGGCCATCCTGGAGGTCAACGAGGCGGCCATTAACCATTACGGTTTCAGCCAGCAGGAATTTTTGGGGATGACGCTGGCGGATCTCCGGGTTTCGGGGCGTGATCGGCATGACAACAATTCGGTCTGGGACGCCGAGAGCCGGGTCATCATCTGGCGGCACCGGCACAAAAACGGCGGCGCGATGGACATGGAAGTTGTCTGGACGCCGCTTGCCTTCCAAGGTCGGCTGTGTGCGCTGACGATGGCGACGGACGTCACGGAGCGCCGCCGAGCGGCGCATCACAACGCGGTGTTCGGCAAGTTGAGCCATCAGTTGAGCGCGGTCTCCATCCCGTCCACGGCGGCGATGTTCATTTGCGAGGCGGCGGATGAATTATTTAATTGGGACGACTTTTCGCTGGATTTGTATGCGGTGGAAAAGGATCAGGTGGTTTCGCTGCTGACGATCACGACCATCGAGGGACAACGCGTGGAAATACCCGCCTCGCCGCAGCCCAAGACGGCGAACGCGCTGGTGCAGCGCGTTATCGCGCGCGGCCCGGAACTGATTTCCGCCGACGAAACCGGCGACAAGAATGGCACTACGATGATCGCGCCCATCCGCAAGGGCGAAAATGTCATCGGGGTGCTGTTCATCCAAAGCCGCTTGTCGGGCAGTTATTCCGAAGCCGATTTACATATGCTCCAGACGCTCGCAGATCAATGCAGCGGCGCACTGGAACGCATCCGCGCGGAGGATGAGTTGCGGCACAGCCAGCGCCGGTTCCGGGAATTGTTTGAGAATTCGCCCGACGCGATTTTCGTGGAAGATTTGCAGGGCAATGTGCTGGATGCGAACCGCAGCGCCTGCCAGTTGCATGGGGTGGACCGAGACTGGCTCGTCGGTAAGAACGCCATTGATGAGCTGGTGCCGCCCGAACGGCGCGAACAGGCGCGGGAAAGATTTCAAAGGTTCGCCACCGGCCAGATTTCCTGGATTGAAAGCGAGATTCGTCGCGTGGACGGGCGCATGGTGTCGGTGGAAATCCGCGTCGTGCGCGTGGAATTTGATAGCCAGCCAGCCTTGCTGTTCCACGTTCGCGACATCACGGAGCGACTCGCGGGGGAGGTGGCCCGGCGCAGTTCGGAAACCTTGTTCCGTTCCGTCTGGGAAAATTCCGTGGATGGTATGCGGTTGACGGATGAGAACGGCGTCATCGTCGCCGTGAACGAGGCGTTCTGTTTGCTCGTCGGTTTGCCCAGCCGGCAACTGGACGGCAAACTGTTCACCGTCATTTACGATGGGCGGACGGACTGGGAAAAATTGCTCAAGTCGCACCGGGAAAATTTCAAGTCCAGCAATCTGGCCGGCAAGCACACGGATGAACTCGTTTTGCATGACGGCCGGCCGATGGTTTTTGAGATCACGGATTATTATGTTGAGCTGGGCGGCAAACCGCGCCTGCTGTTGAGCCTCTTTCGCGACATCACCCAGCAGAAAAAATTGGAGGAGCAGTTGCGCCAGTCCCAGAAAATGGAGGCCATCGGCCAGCTCGCCGGCGGCATCGCGCATGACTTCAACAACATTCTCACCGTCATCCTCGGCCACGCGACGCTGCTCACCATGCAGCAGTTGGAGCCCAAGGCGCTGGTTTCCGCGCAGCAGATCAAGCAGGCGTCGGAGCGCGCCGCCAGCCTCACGCGGCAACTGCTTGCGTTCGGGCGCAAGCAGGTGGCCAGCCCGCGGCCAATTGACCTGAACCAATTGGTCAGCGGCATGTCCGAGATGATTGGCCGGCTGCTCGGCGAGGACATTTCACTCCAAATCAATTTCAGCGGCGAACCCGCCATCGTGGAGGCCGATCCCGGCATGATGGAACAGGTCGTGTTGAATCTCTCCGTCAATTCTCGCGATGCAATGCCGCGGGGCGGCCAGCTCGGCATCCGCGTCAGCCAGCGCGAGATTGATGCGAATTACGCCAGCCAGACGCTGGATGCGCGACCCGGCCGCTTCGTCTGCTTGAGCCACACCGACACCGGCTGCGGCATTCCGCCGGAAAATCTGACGCGTATCTTCGAACCGTTTTTCACCACGAAGGAACTCGGTAAAGGCACCGGCCTCGGCCTCGCCACCGTTTTCGGCATCGTCAAGCAGCATCACGGATGGGTTCAAGTCGAGAGTGAACTGGACAAGGGCACGACCTTTCACATCTTCTTGCCCGCAACGGGACTTCCCGTGGCCGAACCGGAAAATGTCGAGACGCAATTTCGCCAGCGCGGCGGTGCCGAGACCATTCTCGTGGTCGAGGACGAGCGCGACTTGCGCGACTTTGTGTCCCGCGAGCTGCGCCGCCACGGCTACCGTATTTTTGAGGCGGTGGACGGCCCCAGCGCGCTCCGGATTTGGGACGAATACAAAAATCAAATCAACCTTGTCTTCACCGACGTCATCATGACCGGCGGCATGAACGGCCGTGAGATGGCGGAAAAAATCTGGCTCGACAACCCGAAGATGAAGGTGATTTTTTCCAGTGGTTACGGCGCGGATATGCTCGGCAAGGATTTTAAGCTCGACCCCGGCATCCAGTATCTTCAGAAACCCTATCTGCCGCAAACGCTCGCCAAGACCATCCGTAACTGCCTTGATGCAAAACAAAATTAATTTTTAGTTTTAAGTTTTGAATTTTTGGCTTTAATTCTCCCGGCTTAAAATTAAAAACCATCGCCCATGATCATCGCCCCCTCGCTGCTCGCCGCCGACTTCACCCGTTTAGGCAAGGAAGCCGAGCGCGCCGAGCGCGCCGGTGCCGACTGGCTGCACCTCGACATCATGGACGGCCAGTTCGTGCCGAACATTTCCTTCGGCCCCGCCGTCGTCGCCGCCGTGCGCCCGCACGCCAAAAAACTTTTTTTCGATGTGCATCTCATGTGCGGCCAGCCGGAAATTCTTTTGGAACCGTTCGCCAAGGCTGGCGCGGACGAAATGATCATTCACGTTGAACTTGGCGAACAGGTGTTGCCGCTTATCTGGAAAATAAAATCGCTCGGCAAAAAAGTCGGCCTCGCCGTCAACCCGCCCACGGCCATTGCCAAAGCCCAGCCGTATCTCGACAAGATTGACCTGCTGCTCGTGATGACTGTCAACCCCGGTTTCGGCGGGCAAAGTTTCATTCACGAATGTCTGCCGAAAATCCAGCAGGCCGACGCGTGGCGGCGCGAACAAAAATTAAATTACCGCCTCGAAGTGGACGGCGGCATCAACAACGCCACCGTCGCCGAATGCGCGCGCGCCGGCGCCGACACGTTTGTGGCGGGAACCAGTCTGTTCGGCGCGCGCAACTTGAAATCCGCCATCACCAAGATGCGAAAAATCGCGCACGACAACGATCCTGCCCTCGCCGACTTGAAGCTTGGCGAGTCGCTGCTGCGCCGCTAGAATTTTTTTATGATCAACACTGGCATTCTAAATCCGCAAATCCTCTCGCTGCTTGCTCGCGTGCGGCACACGAACGCGCTCGTGATTTCCGACCGCGGTTTTCCATTCTGGCCGATGATCGAGACGGTGGACATCTCGGTCGTGGACAATCTGCCGACGGTGCTGCAACTCATCGCCGCCGTCCGCGCGAACCATAATTTCACGCAGGCGTTCCAAGCCGAAGAATTTTTAAAAAACAATTCGCCGGCCACGCGCCAGAAATTCGCCGCCGCGCTGAAAGGCGTGCCGACCACCTTTGAGCCGCACGTTGAATTCAAAAAGCGCGTGCCGTATGCCATCGGCATCATCCGCACCGGCGACACGACGCAATACGCGAACACGATTCTGATTTCGGGCTGAAGTAAAAAATTTACCGTGAAATACACAAAATATGCGAAATCAAAATTGAATTTGTTCGTGTATTTCGCGTGGTTCGCGGTTTGAACTCTAAATTTTTCAAATGAAACGCAAGCTCCGCGTCGGACTTTTCGGCATCGGCCTCGATACTTATTGGCCGCAATTCAAGGGACTCAAGCCGCGTCTCGAAAGCTATGTCCGCGTCGTTCAAAAAAAACTGGAGCGCCCCGGCGTCGAAGTCGTGAATCTCGGGCTGATTGACAATCCCAAAAAGGCGCTCGAAGCTGGACACCAATTTCGCGAGGCCGACGTAGACGTGATTTTTTTGCACGTCACGACGTACGCGCTGTCGTCCACGGTTTTACCGGTCGTGCAACGCGCGAAAGTTCCCGTCATTATTTTGAATCTCGCGCCGGCTGCGGCGATTGATTACGAAAAATTTAATAAAATGGGCGACCGCACGGCGATGACCGGTGACTGGCTCGCCTTTTGTGCCGCGTGTCCTGTGCCGGAAATCGCGAATGTTTTCAGCCGCGCCAAAATTGATTTTCATCAAGTCACCGGCATGTTGCACGAGGATCCGGTTTGCTGGAACGAAGTGGACGCCTGGATTGAAGCCGCGCGCGTCGCACACACGATGTTTCACAATCGACTCGGTTTGATGGGCCATTATTACGGCGGAATGCTGGACATTTATTCTGACACGACGCTGCAATGCGCCACGTTCGGCGGCCATTTGGAAATTCTCGAAGTGGATGAACTCGCCGCGTTGCGCCGCGAAGTTTCCCCAAAACAGATCAGAGACCGCGTCGCGCATTTTCAAAAAGTTTTTGCCGTGCAACCGGATTGTTCACAGGTGGAACTAGAACGCGCCGCAAAAACTTCCGTGGCCCTCGACCGACTCGTCAAAGAGCACGCTCTCGGTTCGCTCGCCTATTATTATATGGGCACGGGCAGCGTGGAAAATGAAGACGCCATCAGTTCGATTATTTTGGGCAACTCACTTTTGACCGCGCGTGGCATTCCCGTCGCTGGCGAATACGAAGTGAAGAATGCGCAGGCCATGAAAATTATGGATAGCTTCGGCGTCGGCGGTTCATTTACGGAATACTACGCAATGGATTTTACGGATGACGTGGTCTTGATGGGCCACGACGGTCCCGGTCACATCAAAATCGCGGAAGGCAAAACGAAAGTGCGTCCGCTGAAAGTGTATCATGGCAAAGTCGGACGCGGTTTGTCAGTGGAAATGTCTGTAAAACACGGCGCGGTCACGTTGCTTTCAGTCGTGGAAACCGCCGATGGTAAATTAAAACTGCTCGTGGCTGAGGGCAAATCCGTTGCCGGCCCGATTTTGGAAATTGGCAACACGAACTCGCGTTACAAATTTTCCATTGGCGCACGGAAATTTGTGAACGACTGGAACGCGCACGGCCCGGCGCATCACTGTGCGGTCGGCGTCGGTCATATCGCAGACAAAATTGATAAGCTCGGCAAACTTCTGGGCGTGGAAGTGGCGCGAGTGTGTTGAAACTGCGGGCGTTTTTCTCGTCAGATTTTCATTCCACCGCCGTTGAACTGCCGCGCCGCCACACGCGCCAGGTTCTGAAAATAAAAAATTCGCCGCGTCGCCGTTCATGGTTGGCGTGGCGCGGAGTTTCGGTGCCGATGGACAGGTATCTGTCGGTGGCGTGCCGCAGATGGCCGGGCATTTCGGGGCGGCGGAAATTCAGGTGGTTTTTCATGTCGCTTGATTTTGCGATTGGGCGGCGACCGCCAATTTTTTGAATTCCTCGCCGATAAAAAGCTGGACGGCGTGCGTATCCGCGAACGCATGGACATCTTCCATTGGCATGCCCGCACTGACGATGATGGCGAGATCTGCATGAACTGCTTTGCGATTTTCCTCGGTGGTCTGGACGTGTGGCAAATCAATGAAAGGTTCATGCCACCGGCCGGTTTCAAACACGAGCGTGCGACCGGAGTTGACCGCGCGCACGCCAAAACCCATCTGCGCGGCGCCCGGCTTGGTCGGTTCGATGATGAATTCCTGCCGCTGCATAAACAGCGCGATCGTTTGGTTGAGTTGTTGCGTGGTGACGCCACGAATCAATTGCAGGGGATCAACCGGCGCGGCGCTGTCCTGTTTCAGGCGTCTCGCTTCGAGACTGGCAAGCGTCATGGTGACGGCGAAGCAGCCGCCCTGCGCGTTGCCGACGACGAAACTACCGGCATCGCAAGACAAAATCGCCACGCTATAAAGCGTCACCCAGCCACTGATGCCTAAGCCAATGAGCTGCCAGGATTTGATCCGGTTGAGAAAGGAGGCGGCGATCCGTTTTTTCATAATTCACTAAAACGTGAATAAAAGCAATTTTCAGGCCGAAGCTGTTAAAGCCAGCTTTCAGGAAAATCCAGCACGATTCCGAACCGAGCCGCCGGTTCAGCCTTGAATGAAGTAGCTCAAGTTTTCCAGTTCGATGGCAAGGTTGACGTTGTTGACAATCACGTCTTCCGGCACGGCGAGCACGATCGGGGAGAAGTTCAAGATGCCCATCACGCCGGATTCGATGAGCCGGTTCGCAACGGTCTGCGCGGCGGCGGCGGGCACGGAAAGAATGCCCATCTTCACGCCCTGTTCTCGGATGAATCCAGCCATCTGTTCCATGCCGAGAATGGGCTGTTTGATTTCCTTGTCACGTTTGCGTCCCGGCACGGCGTCAAACGCGGCGATGATCTCGAAGCCTTCTTTTTCAAAACCGCGATACGAGAGCAACGCCAGGCCGAGGTTGCCGACGCCGACAAGGATCACAGGCTGCAGGCTGGACGTGCCGAGTTCGTCGGAAATTTTCAAGGACAGTTCATTCACATCGTAACCGAGGCCGCGCGTGCCGAACGTGCCGAAATAGGCGAGGTCTTTGCGCAACTGCGTCGGCTTGACGCCGGCGGCCTTGGCGAGCGCCTCGCTGGAAACGGTGCCGATGCCGTTCTCGCGCAGCCGCGCGAGGCAGCGCAGATAAATCGAAAGCCGATAAATCGTCTTGCGCGGAATGATGAGTCGTCCGGCTTTTTTCATGTGCCGAAATTAGACGACCGCGCCGCTTTTCGCAAGGCGGGGACAATTGAAATTCACAAACCAAATCCGTTCGCGACTGTTTTTTCCGGATGGTCGCGCGGCGAATAATCTCGCCAATTTCCGCTGGCGATGGCAGGTTGCGGCGCATGAATCGTTGTCTGAATTTTTTTTTCATCGGGCTGGCGGCAGTCGGCGCATTAGGCTTTTCCGTCCGCGCGGCCAGCGTCACCAATCTGTTTGGTTTTACCGGCACGGAGATTTACCCCATTGACCAGCAGATCAGCAACCTGCACGTCGCCGATCTGGATGGCGACGGCTTGAATGACATCATCGTCGTCAACAATCTGCGCTCCAAAATCAATTTGCTTTACAACCTTACCGGCAAGGCAAACCGGGCGGACGCGACGCCGGAAGAAAAGCCGGAGATCAACGATCTGCCGCCCGACGCGCGCTTCCGCATTGATTCGATCCCGACCGAGGAGCGCATCGCCGCGCTCGCCGTCGCGGATGTGAACGGCGACGGCCGGCCGGATCTTATTTATTTTGGCGACACGAAGGATTTGATCGTCCGCTACAATCTCGGCACGAACGGCTGGAGCGAGCCGAAAATCTGGCATTTCGAGGATGGCCGGATGGATCCGAACTCGCTCGCCGTCGGCGATTTGAACGGCGACGGCCTCAACGACATCGCCTTGCTCGGCGACAACGGCGCGGTCTATTTTCTCGCGCAGCAGCCGGATCACACGCTGGCCGAGCCGGTGAAAATCCCCTATTCCGGCACGCCCAAGGCCATCCAGATGGCCGACTTGCGTGGCGACGGGAGAAATGACCTGGTGTTCGTGGATTTTGACAGTTCTACGCCGTTCCGCGTGCGGCTGCAAAACGCCGCCGGGCAGCTCGGGCCGGAAATTTATTTCAAGACGCAGCCCATCCGCTCGTTCTGCCTGGACACGCTCGCGGGCGGCCCGACGAATTATCTCGTGGACATCGTGCAGGCCACGGGACGCGCGGAAGTCTCGCAGTTCACGCGCCAGCCGGCGGAGACGTTCTCTGGCGATTTCAAGCAGGGGCAAATGCAGATTTTACCGCTCAACAAAACCGACGCCAGCCAGCGCGGCGTGTTGTGGGCGGACGTGGATGGCGACGGTCGCGCGGATTTGATCGTGGCGGAACCGGAAAGTGGCCAGCTTTCGGTTTATCTTCAGCAGGCCGACGGCACGCTCGCGGCACCGAAAACATTTCCCAGCCTCGCGGGCGTTTCGCAGATCGTCGTTTCGGACTGGAACCAGGATGGTCATCCGGAAATTTTTCTTTTGAGTCAGGATGAAAATTCCGTGGCCATGACGCAGTTCGATAAAAATGGCCGGCTGCCGTTTCCCACGCCGCTGCCGCTCGACGGCAAGCCGCTGCTGATGGCCGTGGGCGCGCTCAAGCCCGGCGCGAAGCCGACGCTGGCCGTTCTTGTGGACAAGGACGGCCAGCGTTCGCTCGTCACCTATACCGCCGACGGCAAGATGGCGACGCAGAAATTGAGCGCCAGCTTCACCTCCAATCCGACGACAATGGCGATCCAAGATGTTAACCAGGATGGCCTCGCCGATTTGGTGATCCTGATTCCTTATGAAAAAATTAAGGTGCTGCTGCAAAAGAAAAACGGCAAGTTTGACGAGCTCGACGTTGACCCGCCGGGCGGCGCTATGGAGCAACCGTGGCTCGCCGCTGCCGATGTGGACGGCGATGGCAAACCGGAATTGCTGCTGCCGCAGAAAAATTTTCTCCGCGCCGTCGTGCTCGAACAAGGGGCGAAAATTGCCGGTTCCACCAATCCGCCGAACTGGACGTTCCGCGTGAAGGATCAGATCAACGGCTCGGACAGCGACTCGCGCATCGTCGGCGCGGCGGCAGTCGTCAACGGCACCAACGCCGTGCCGTCGCTGTTTCTGTTCGATGCGGAGCACAAGCAGTTGACGTTGTGCGAGCGCGACGCCGCTGGTGTATGGCAGGTGGTGAAGAATCTGGATTTGCCGGTGACGACTTTCAGCTCCATCCAATCGATTAATCTGGGCGGCGCGGCGGTGGCGTTCACCGGGCAGGATTCCGTGGCGTGGCTGCCGCTCGCGGGCGAGGTCTGGCAGCTCACGCGGCTGGATGATTACGATACGCCCATCAAGGACGGGTATCTGAACGACGTCGTCGCCGGCGACCTAACCGGCAGCGGGCGCAAGCAACTCGTCTTCATGGAGACGGAGAAAAATTACCTCGATCTCGTGAATTTCAGCGCGGCGGGCAAGTTGGTGCCGGGCGACCGCTGGCAGGTGTTTGAGCAGCACACGTTTCGCAATGACCAGAACGCGTTGCCCGAGCCGCGTGAATGCGCCGTGGCCGACGTGACGGGCGATGGCAAGAATGACCTCATCGTTCTCGTCCACGACCGGATTCTGGTTTACCCGCAGGAATAAAAGCCGGTTCAATGCTTAAATAAAAAGTCGTTACCTCGGCAAACCGGGGCAAAAATTTTTCTCTGTCTGTCCAAAAATTGTTCGACGTGTCTCAAATCCGGCCAGTTTTTCCGTTTCACAAGCTGCCAGTGGTGCTGGCACGCAATTTGCAGCATTTCAGGCGTGAGAATGGCCATGGACATGAGCCCGTTGATTGGCGACGACGAAAGTCAACGCCAGCAACAGAGCCATGACAAGTTGGATCGAGCTTGCCGCGCGCAAAGGCGGACGCGTTTGCTCCAGCGGATTTTTTGCGGCATACGCGGCTTCTCGATTTTCTTGATGGCGGCGGCGGTGGTGACGTTGATTTTCTGGCACTGGAATGAAATCAATTCGGTTGCCGCGCAAAAAATCAGCCATGTGGCCGCCACGGTTCAAACCAACAATGATTCTCCGTTGCGCCAAGGCGCCTTGAATTACGAAAAAGAAGTGGAAGCCGCCGCCGGCAATTGACGCCGCCCGCTTTTGCCTTATGCCGTCAGACTGCCCGCAATATATTGTTCCAACTGCTCGATGGCCGCGTTTTGCGTGGAGATGATCCAGTTTACCAAATCGCCGATCGAGACGATGCCCACGACGTTCATACCCTCGACTACCGGCAGGTGGCGCACGCGCTTGTCCGTCATCAACCTCATGCAATCCTCCACCGAGTCATCTGGCGTCACAGTCACGATTTCGCGCGCGATGACTTCGCGGACGCGCGTGTCCTTCGAAGTCTTGCCCGCCAACGCCACTTTGCGCGTGTAATCGCGTTCCGTAAAAATTCCCGCCAACCGCCCGGCGGCCAGCACCGGCAGCGCGCCGACATTTTTTTCCGCCATCAACCGGATGGCGTCGAAGACGGTGGTTTCGGGTGTGACGCTCCAGAGAGCGGAGGTTTTTTCGTGCAAAAGCGAGCTGATGGGGAAGGCGATTTTCATAGGCTTTTAAAACTTATCGGCCGGTTCGGGCGATAATTCAAGAAAATAATTCATTTCATAAGAAATAAATTTTCTTCCCCGGCCCGCTCGTCGCTGCGAGACTGGCGGCTATGTCTACAATCATTGATACGCTGCCCACTGTGCTGTTGCGCCCCGGCGAAGCCGACCGCATTGTCGCCGGCCATCCATGGGTTTATGGCAACGAAGTCCTGCGCTTGAGTTCTCCCGCTACAGACGGCGACCTCGTGCAAGTCAAAGACCACCGCCAGCGTTTGCTCGGCACGGGTTTTTATAATTCCAAATCCAAGATCAACGTCCGCCTGCTCGCGCCCAACCGCATCATTCCGAACGAAAGTTTTTTTGAGGAACGCATCCGTGCCGCGCTGGCCGTGCGCCAACGGCATTTGCCCAAAGCCACTTCCTTTCGCGTCGTGAATGCCGAGAGCGATTTCTTGAGCGGCCTCATTGTGGACAAATACGAGGATGTTTTGGTCGTGCAAATTTCTGCGCTCGGCATGGAACTGCGCAAGGCGCACATCGTCGCCGCGCTACAAAAAATCTTTTCGCCGCGCGTCATCGCCGAGCGCAGCGACATCGCCTCGCGCAAATTTGAAGGACTTACCGAATCCAACGGCATTTTGTTTGGCGAACAAAACGGCCCGGTTTCCGTGAACTTGAACGGCCTCAAGTTTGAAACTGATCTGGTCGCCGGTCACAAAACGGGAATGTATCTCGACCAGCAGTCGAATTATCAGGCCGTCTCGCAGTTCGCGAAAGGCGGACAAGTGCTGGACTGTTTCAGTTTTCTCGGCGGCTTCGGTTTGCACGCGGCGAGGGCAGGGGCGGCGCACGTTCATTTGCTTGATCAAAGCGCCGAGGCGATTGCCGCTTCCGAACGCAACGCGAAAACCAACGGCTTGGAAAAAATATGCTCCTTCGAAACCGTCAATGTTTTTGACTGGCTCAAGCTGAACACCGCCGTCAAGCCGCACGAACGCGTCATCCCGCGCTTCGACCTGATCATCCTCGACCCGCCGTCGTTCACGCGCAACCGCGCTTCGGTGAACGACGCGCTGCGCGGCTACAAGGAGATTCACCTGCGGGCGCTCAAGCTGTTGAAACCCGGCGGCACGCTGGCGACCTTCTGCTGTTCGCACCACGTCAGCACCGAACTGTTTCAGGACTCGCTCCTCTCGGCGGCGTATGACACGCGCCACATCCTGCGCCGCGTGGCGACCTACGCGCAATCGCCCGACCATCCCATCATCCCGATGATTCCTGAAACGGAATACCTGAAAGGTTTTGCGTTTGAAAAAGTCCAGTGAAAATTATTTTTGCAACTGACTGAATGCGTGTTGAATTCCGGCTTTAACGTCAGGATTCTTTTCGTCACGCGGATATTTTTTGCGATAATCATTCGCCATTCGCAAAATGTCTTGGAACGAAGCGCTTCGATCTTTGGGCTCGGAATAAGCCATTCCAATCAATGCTCCATTAAGTTGAGTTTCCAACAAGTTGATTGCTTCGTTTGTATGGCCTGAACGTAGTTGATGTAAAACTGCAACTAAAATTCCCGCATCGGCTTCATTCTTGCTCAAATCCATCGCAGAAATGACGCCCGCGACTTCATTGGCGGTATTTGTTTGCCCGCTCTTTTGCAAAGACAAAATCAAACTGGTGTATCTGTCCAATGGTTCATTTGATTCTGTTTTGGCAGTTTGCGCTTTTGAACGCCAGACCATCAAACTCAATAAACCAGTCAGAATTACAATAAACAAAAAGATGTGATGTTTTTTCATAATTCAAATTTTTTTTATTAAAGATTAACTCTAAAACTGCCAGTGTCGTTTTGTCTAGCAACTTTGTTTTTTAGGATTTGCTGATAGCATATTCAGATGAAACTTTTGTTCCGCACAGTTTTTATTTTCATCGCCGCATTTCACTTCGCCGCAGTTGCCGCCGATTCCCCGTGGTCGTGCGTGGTCGTCATTGGCGCGAGCGCTTCGGCGGGATTTGTTTTGACCGAGCCGCTGGGCGGGCCGGCCACCACCCGGTGCAAACTGAATTATTATCTCGACGCCGCCATCACCGCGCCGCACGCGCCGGTAAAAAATCTCGCCAGCGCGCTGCTGTTCCTGAATCCCGAAGCCCTCGCGCCGCTGCAAATCGCTGCCGCCACAAATGACCGGCCCACGCTCGTCGTCGGCGTGGATTTTCTGTTCTGGTTTTGCTACGGCGATGGCCGCTCCGACGCCGCCCGCGCCGCGCGGTTGGAACAAGGCTTGAAACTGCTGGAACAAATCCATGCGCCCCTCGTCATCGGCGACATTCCCGACGCCTCCTACGCGACCAACACCGGCATCATCAGCGTGGACATGGTTCCGAGCGAAACCGCGCGGAAAGCGGCCAACCGGCGGCTCCGGCAATGGGCGGCGACGCAGCCGCAAGTGGTCGTCGTGCCGCTGGCGAAATTCATGCGCGACACGATGGCCAACGCCGCCATCCACGCGCACGGCCTGACGCTGCCCGCCGGCAAAACCCGCGCGCTGCTCCAAGCCGACCAGTTGCATCCCACCCCGCACGGCGCGGCGGTGCTGACGCTGGGGATTCTGGACGCACTGGTCACCAAGCAGACGAAATTTCCCGCTGACGACATCCTGTGGAGTCCCGAAGAAGTTTTTCGTCTCGGCTGTCAGGCTGCCGACAAATCCCGCCAGCCGTAACCGGTATCAAGGATGTTGGTTGCCATCAGCGCTTTGGTTGCACTACAAATGTAAAACTAAACCATTGGTTTAGCATAGTCAAAAATACCTATTCATGCTGTTTGAATCGCATGGCGATCATCAGCTTCCCGTCTTTCTCACCAACCGCCAGATATTGATAACTTATTTGACCGTCTAACATAGCCTCTTTAGACCCATCCATTATTTGAATCTATTTAACCCAT
>Ga0182012_10002234_pt1 | contig 21050 bp, 20 predicted proteins | sample 612S2SmetaG_FD_120486 | JGI IMG/M metagenome (GOLD analysis project Ga0182012, IMG submission 120486) | Permafrost microbial communities from Stordalen Mire, Sweden - 612S2S metaG | ecosystem: Environmental > Terrestrial > Soil > Wetlands > Permafrost | place: Sweden: Stordalen | collected... | reverse complement strand
CGCCTGCGCGATCCGCGACATCATGCTCGATGTGCGCGACTCCATCGCCATGATCCTCGACCGAACCAGCATCGCCTCCCTGCGCCAGCGCGGACATAGGGAACAGCAACTCTTGCGGTGAGGCGCTTGGCGCGAGGGCGGGGAGGATGGAAGGCCGCATTCCAAGGTCGCCGTCGTTCCGCCTGATAACGCCGCCTTTCATGTCCCGACGAAAGAGAAGCGAACGCGCCTCGGGCATCCAACAAAGGAGGCCGAAATGCTGCACGCATATTTCGTCGAAGTGTCCGTCGTCCGTCCGATTAGATGAGCAAAACATGCCGATCACACAGACACGCATCGTTCGCATCGTCGTCGAAGGCACCGTGCAGGGCGTCGGCTATCGCGTTTTCGTCTCCCGCGAGGCCGGGCGACTGCAACTCGACGGCTGGGTGCGCAACCGCCGCGACGGATCGGTGGAGACCCTTGTCGCCGGTCCGAGCGCGGTGGTCGAGCAATTCCTGATCGCGGCGCGCCGGGGACCAAGAACCGCGGCCGTTGCGTCTCATCGTATCGAGGAAGCAGATGAGGCCGCCTTGCGCGAGGGCGGCGGCGAGCACGGCTTCGTCGTGGCGGGCGAGGATTGAGGCGGCCTCGCCCTCCGCCAGTGGTGATTTCCACAACGCCATTCACACAAAGCGAACTTGCGGTCGCGGCTGCAATAGATTACTATGTCTATAGAAAATATTAGACGCTTCCGTGGAACGGTCGCGGCGATGGCAAGGGCTGGCGGCATGAGCCAACTGATCGAGTTGAGACCCGGCGCGGGTGAACGAACGCATATCAACAGCGTCGTGCTGGAGTTGCGCAAACTCCGCGCGGCGTCGCAGAAGAGCCGCTATCAAGGCGGTCCCTTGCCCGAATTGCCGTCGCGCGACGCGATGATCGACATTGTCGACGCGCTGGTGTCGGTGGTTTATCCCCGGCATTTTGGTCCGCCAGGACTGCGAGCCGGCGACCTCGACGACTTCATCGCGGAGACGCTCGATGCGACGTCGCGGTCGCTCGACGAGCAAGTGCGACGCGAGCTTTTGCTTTTCTCGCGCAACGAAGATGAAACGCCCGCCGAACTGGAGCGACGCGCGACCGCGATCACCCGGGAATTCATTTTGGAGTTGCCCAAGGTCCGCGCGCTGCTCGACACCGACATCAGCGCCGCTTTCGAGGGGGATCCGGCCGCCAAAAGCCATGATGAGATCGTGTTTTGCTATCCGGGCGTCGCGGCGGTTATTCGTCATCGTCTCGCGCATCAGCTTTATAGGCTGGGCGTCACGATGTTGGCGCGGATCGTCTCCGAAATCGCTCATTCGCAGACCGGCATCGATATACATCCGGGCGCCGAGATCGGCGAAGGCTTTTTCATCGATCATGGAACCGGCGTCGTCATCGGCGAGACGGCGGTTATCGGACGGCGCGTGCGGCTCTATCAGGCCGTCACCTTGGGCGCCAAGCGCTTCGAGGTGAACGAAAACGGCGCCCTAGTCAAAGGCCGCGCGCGACATCCGATCATCGAGGACGAAGTGGTGATTTACGCCGGTGCGACGGTTCTCGGCAGAATCACCATCGGCAGAGGCTCGTCCATTGGCGGCAATGTCTGGCTGACGCATAGCGTGGCGCCGGGAACCAACGTCACCCAGGCCAAGGCGCATAGCGAATCATTCGACAACGGAGGCGGCATTTAAGCTTGGCGACTACGTCGCCCGTCGAAAGTCGCAAGCGACCGCATTCCTGCGCCTGCCTCACTTCTTCAGCGTTCGAGGATGTCGCGCCAATTGCTTGGGCGTATGCCGCGCTCAATTTTGGACGAGCGTGATGAGGCCTTTCAAAAGAGCGATTGGCTCTGGCGGACAGCCGCGAATATGGAGGTCGACGGGGATCACCTCGGAAACCGCGCCGACACAGGCATAGCCGCCGGCGAACACGCCGCCATCAAAGGCGCAGTCGCCGACGGCGACGACCCATTTCGGATCTGGCGTCGCCGCGTAAGTCCGCTCCAGCGCCTCGCGCATGTTTTTTGTCACGGGACCAGTCACCAGCAGAACGTCGGCGTGTCGCGGCGACGCCACGAAACGCAATCCGAATCTTTCGAGGTCATAGAACGCGTTCCCGAGCGCGTGAATTTCGAGTTCGCAGCCATTGCACGAGCCTGCGTCGACTTCACGGATCGCCAGACTTCGGCCGAGCCTGCGACGGCTCGCCTTTTCAAGCGCGCCCGCGAGTTCCGCGACCGCGGCTTCGTCCAACGCCGGAGCGGGCTCGGTCAACGGCGAGCGAAGCAACCCCTGGAACAGAAATTTTCGCATAAGCGCCTTTCCCCTATAGGTCGTGCCCCGAATAGGAACAGTTGAACGATTTATTGCAGAGCGGAAAATCCGCGACGATATTTCCCTCGATCACCGCTTCGAGCAGCGGCCATTGAAACCACGACGGATCGCGCAAATGACAGCGCTGCACGGCGCCCGAGGCGTCCAATCTCACCCAGACGAAAATGTCGCCGCGAAAGCCCTCGATAAGCGCGGCGCCTTCGCGGCTCTCGCTCGGCTCGGGCAAACTCTCGATCCGAATCGGCCCTTCCGGCATTTTGTCGAGAATCCGCTCGATCAGCCCGAACGACGCCTTGATCTCGTCGAAACGCACCCAGACCCGCGCATCGACATCGCCCGCATGGGCCGATCCGACTTTGAAGGAGAGTTCCGGGTAGGGCGCATAGCCCGGCGTGCGCCGCGCATCGAAACCGCGGCCGGAGGCGCGTCCAATGACGCCGCCACAAGCATATTGTTTGACCAGTTCCGGACCGAGAAAGCCCGCGCCGACGGTGCGATCCTGTATCGACGTGGTATCGCCGTAAAGGTCGATGAAGCGAGGAATGATTTTTTTCGCGCCGCTCAGCAAGGCGTGCAACGCCACGACGCCTTCCATGGTCAAATCGTCGACGACGCCGCCGGGTACGATACGGTCCATCATGAGCCTGTGTCCGAAGCACAGGCGCGAGGCGCGAAGAACCCGTTCGCGGAGAATGCTGGCGTGCGCTTGCATCAGTGAAAAGGAGGCGTCGTTGCAGATCGCTCCGATGTCGCCGATATGATTGGCGAGGCGTTCAAGCTCGGCCATCAAGGCCCGCAGGTAAACGGCGCGGCGCGGAACCTTGATTTCGAGCGCGGCTTCAACCGCGTTGGCGAAAGCGAGGGCGTAGGCGACGGTGCTATCGCCGGAAACGCGACCCGCGAGACGCGCGGCTCGATCTATCGGCGCATCGACCATCAACTGCTCTATGCCCTTATGGACGTAACCGAGCCGTTCCTCGAGGCGGACGACGACTTCCCCATTCGCTGAAAAACGGAAATGGCCGGGCTCGATAATGCCGGCGTGCACGGGGCCCACCGGGATTTGATGGAGCGGCGCGCCTTCCGCGGCGAGGAAGGCGTATGCGTCTCCCGACGCTTCGGACGGCTCCGGCTTCGCGCCGGGATGTCGCACGCCCCAACGGCCGTGATCGAGCCACGGCCTGACATCGGACGATCCGTCCGCTTCCAAGCCATAAATGTCGCGAATCGCGCGTTCGAGCCGCAAGGCGGGCGGATGCATGTGGGCGACGGAGGGAAAACTTCCGTTGGGACATTCGAGGCTGATAATACCGATGTCCGAGGATCCGTGATCCAATAAGAGCATGTGAACATCGGCGCCATCGCTCCATAGGCCCAGCATGTCGCCCTGGCCCTTGCTGATTTCCCGGATCGCGCGCAGCCAGCTGGTGTGATCGATGACATGACGCGGCCAAGGGCGGGATTGCTCGATTTCGCGCCCGCCTCGCATCGTCTCTCGAAGCGATATCATGTCGTGCCCCTTGCTCCTTCCAAGACTTATTCGACGAAGACCTATCCAAGCATCCCCGCGACATTTTGAAACCAAACCGCGATGTGAGGCTCCAGCCAGATTCCCATCAGCAACACCAGCGCAAGATGCAGGAAGAGCGGGACGATCGAGGCTTCAACCTCGCCGAACGAGTCCGACGGCTCCCCGAAGGCCAATCCGATAACGCGCAGCAATAATGCGCCAAACGCGACGAGCAAACCGAAAGCGAGCGGGATGGCGAGCAGCGGCTGGCGCGCGAATGTCGAACTCACGACCAGAAACTCGCTCATGAAGACGCCGAACGGCGGCAGACCGGCGATGGCCATGACGCCGGCGACAAGCCCCCAGCCGAGCACCGGATGGCTCTCTGTCAGCCCTCGGATATTGGCGATCTTCTGCGTGCCCTTGACCTGTGCGATATGGCCGACCGCGAAAAAGATCGCCGACTTGGTCAGACTATGCATCGTCATGTGAAGAAGTCCGGCGAAATTGGCGAGTGGCCCGCCCATGCCGAAAGCGAAGGTGATGATGCCCATATGCTCGATGGACGAATAGGCGAACAGTCGCTTGATGTCGTCGCGGCGGTAGAGCATGAAGCCGGCGAATATCAGCGAAGCAAGGCCGAGCGCGATCATGAGCGGGCCTGGCGCTATCGCCGCGGCGTTGGCCGCGAGCAGCATTTTGAAGCGCAAAACCGCATAGAGCGCGACGTTGAGAAGAAGACCCGACAGAACCGCCGAGATCGGGGTCGGTCCTTCCGCATGCGCGTCCGGAAGCCATGCGTGCATGGGCACGAGGCCAACTTTCGTTCCGTAGCCCAGCATCAGAAAGACGAAAGCGACATTGAGCAGTCTTGGACTGAACGCCGCCGCGTGCCGCATCAAGGAAGTCCAGACCATCGCGTCATAGCCCTCTCCGAGGACCGGCTCCGCCGACATATAGACGAGGATCGTGCCGAACAGGGCAAGCGCGATGCCGACACTGCCGAGGATGAAATACTTCCAGGCCGCCTCCAACGCTTCCGGAGTGCGATAGATGCCGACCATCAACACCGTCGTCAGGGTGGCGAACTCGATCGCCACCCACATCAGGCCAATATTGTTGGCGAGCAGCGCCAGATTCATGGCGAACATCATCGACTGATACATGGCGTGATAGAACCGCACATGCGTCGGCTTCAATTTTCCCACCTCGATTTCGTGACCGATATAGCTCGCGCTGTAGGCGCTCGTCGTGAACCCAATGAAGGTCGAGAGCACGACGAAAACAACGTTTAGATCATCGACAAAGAGATAGTTGTCCGCGGCCGGTCGACTGAACAGCAGCGCCACCGCGAAAAGAAAGACCGCGCCTGACGAAATGAGGTTGATGCGCGACGTCAGGCGATAGCCTGACAGAAACGCGAGAATGAGCGCCGACAGCGCCGGGATAATCAGCAGCGCGTCGACGGGCTGGACGGCGAAGCCATTCATCGACCGCCTCCGCGAACACGATCGAGCTCCTGGACATCGACGGTGTCGAAACGCTCGCGGATCCGAAACAGAAATATTCCGATCACGATGAAGGCGATCAAAACGGAAAAGGCGACGCTGATCTCGACCACGAGCGGCATGCCCTTGGCCCCGGTCGCGGCAAGAATGAGGCCGTTCTCGAGCGACATGAAACCGATCACCTGGCTGATCGCGTTGCGGCGCGTCACCATCATGAGCAGTCCGAGAAGCACGACCGACAGCGCGAAGGCGACATCTTCGCGCGCCAGCGGGTCGGCCGCGGCCGTGGCCGGCAGAATGACGACGAGAGACAAGGCGACGAGACAGATGCCTAAAAGCATGGTGACGCCGACGCCGCCGACGACTTCGATATCGCGATGGATTCTCAGCCGCACCATGATCCGCTGAAGACTGAGCGGAATGATCGTCGCCTTGAAAATGATCGCGATCGCCGCCGTCAGAAAAAGGTGGGGAGAGTGCTGAACATAGGCCTGCCAAGCAACCGAGAGCGATAAAACGACGGCGTGCAGGGCGAAGATGTTGATCAGCCCGGTCATGCGATCTTGATAGAGCAGCATGAAGCTGATCAGAACGAGGCCGCCGGCGAACAGATGCGCGACGTCGAACGCCAGTGTTCCCATCACAAGCTCCGTGACACGAAAAGCAGCAGTGTGCCGAGAAGCCCCAGCATCAGCGCCGCTCCGAGGAAGTCAGGCACGCGAAACACACGCATTTTCGCGGTCGAGACTTCGAACAACGCCAGCAGGAAGCCGCCGACCGCCAATTTGGCGACAAACGCGACCGCGCCAAACGCCATGCCGCGGAAATCAGCTCCGTGCGGGGCGAGGCCCCACGGCGCGAAGATGCAAGCGATCAAGGAAACGTATAAGAGCAGCTTCAAGGCCGAAGCCAATTCGATCACCGCGAGATGGCGTCCGGAATATTCGAGCACCATCGCTTCGTGCACCATGGTGAGCTCGAGATGCGTCGCCGGATTGTCGACGGGGATCCTGCCATTCTCCGCGATCGCGACAATGACCAGGCCGATCAGCGCCAGGCCGTATGACACGCGCAATTCGATATGTGAGAGCATATGGAACGCGATTTCGGACAGCTGAGTCGAGCCCGCGATGAGAGCGACGACGAAAACGATCATGATCATCGCGGGCTCGGCGAGGGAAGCGAACATCATCTCGCGGCTGGAGCCTATGCCGCCGAAACTTGTGCCGACATCCATGCCGGCGAGCGCGAGAAAGAACCTGGCGCTTCCCAAAAGAGCGGTGATGACGATAAGGTCGGCCGACCAGTTGAACATCAGCCCCGTGGCGAATGTCGGGACGAGCGCCGCGGCGACCCATGTCGCGGCGAAGATCAAATAGGGCGCCGAGCGAAACAACCAGGAGGCGTTGTCCGCGAGGACGACCTCCTTGCGCATCAATCTGAGCAGATCACGGTAGGGCTGGAAGATCGAAGGTCCGCGCCGACGCAACAGCCGGGCCTTCGTCTTGCGTGTGAAGCCAAGGAGGAGCGGCGCCAGCGACAGAACCAAAATCATTTGCGCGGCCTGAGCGGCGAGGTCGGAGATTAAGGCCATATCGCGATCACCAAAAGCAGACCGACCAGCGCGATGAACACCAGACCGAGATACTCCTGAATCGTCAGATAGTTCATACGATTCAATTGATCCGCGCAAAATTCGACGCCTCGCAGGATCGGCGTGTATATGCCGTCCCAGACACGGTCGTGGACTTCAATGCCGAACCGCGCGGGACGAGTGTCGCCGGGCGGCGGCATATCCAGATGGTCGCGCGCGACAAAAGCGACATTCCCCAGGGTTCGGCGGATCGGCTGAGCGAAACTGCTGCCGGTATATTGGGTCGCGGGGCTCGGGTCGGGATAGCCGCAATCCCATGCGGGGCCGCGCCGTATGGCTTTCGAGCCGAATCGGCGAACAATCAACGCGGCGACCGAGGCCGAGAAGATGATGAAGACAAACACCAGCAGGCCATTGTATGAACTGCGGCTCTCGGCGATCGGCACGATCGACATCCAGGGAATGTCGCCTTGGGTCGGCACATGGCCGCCGACGAACAGCTTCGCGGCCGGCGTGATCGTATCGATCATATAGCTCGGAAAAAGACCCGCCAGCAGACAGAGGGCCAACAGACCGGACATCGCCGAGAGCGACCAAGGATCGGTCTCTCGCGCATCCTTGGCCGCGATTGATCGTGCGCGCCCCAGAAAGGCGACGCCGTATGCGCGAACAAAGCATCCCGCGCACAGCGCCGCGCTCAGCGCCAGGGCGACGCCAACGGCGGGAACCAAGAGTTTTAGACTCCATTGCGGCAGCGATGGGCTGAGCAGAACAGCCTGGAAGACGAGCCATTCCGATACAAAGCCGTTGAGCGGCGGCAGCGCGGAAATCGCCAAGCATGCTCCGAGAAACACGAAGGCCGTGCGGGGCATGGAATGAATGAGCCCGCCGAGACGTTCGATGTCGCGCTCGCCGGTGGCGCCCTGCACGGCCCCCGCGCCAAAGAACAAAAGGCTCTTGAATAGAGAATGATTGAATACATGGAAAAGCGCGGCGGTAAAAGCCAACGCCGCCGGCAAGGCCATGCCATTCGCCTTGAACGCCAGCGCCAAGCCGAGCGCGACGAATATGATCCCGATGTTTTCGATCGTGCTGTATGCGAGCAGTTTCTTCAAATCGCTCTGGATTGTCGCGGAGAGTATGCCGAGCATGGCAGTGATCGCTCCAAGCGTCAGCGTCGGCATGCTCCACCAGAACTCCGGCGGCCCGAGCAAATCGAAAACGATGCGAATGAAGCCGTAGATGGCGACTTTGGTCATGACGCCGCTCATCAGCGCCGACACATGGCTCGGCGCGGCGGGATGAGCGAGCGGCAGCCAGATATGCAGGGGAACAAGCCCTGCCTTCGATCCGGCGCCCAGAAGAACCAGAGCCAACACGAGGCCGGACTTCCATGATGGGCCGTGCGCCGCGTCGCGGATATCCGCGAAGGAATACCCCCCGACGGACCCGGCGAGCAGCCCGAACGCCATCAACAGCGCGAGCGTCCCGAAACTCGCCATGAGCAGATAAATGAAACCCGCCCGTCGGTTCTCGGCGTCATGATGGTGCGCCATGACGAGCGCCCATGAGGAAAGCGACATGAACTCCCAGGCTACGAGAAAGCTGAATGCGTCGTCGGCCAGCAACACCAGGTTCATGCCGGCCAGAAAAGCCGGGAAAAACGGCAGAATGCGAGAGGGATGCTTCTCATGCGCGCCATAGCCGATCGCGTAAAGGCTGGCGGCCGCGCCCCCCAGATTCACGATCGCGAGGAAGAAGGCGCTCAGCACATCCATTCGAAAATGCGCGCCGATCCAAGGCAGGCCGAGCGGCAAGGCGGCCGTTAACGCCGCGGCGCCGCGAGGAACAACCGCCGCGACGAAAAGGATGAGACTGAAACCAAAACAAAGACCATAAATGATCCGGGTCGCTTCGACGCTTCGCGCAAGGGCGATGGCCAGGCCCGCCGCGCCGAGCAGCGCGGCGATACTCAACAGGGCGACCGTTAGGGACATCGTCGGCTACCCTCCCTCGCGGTTTAACGGGGCGCCATCCGCCGGTTCATCCAGCTCGGCGAGTTTGCGGACGGCGGCGGGTTTCTTAAACCGGACGCCGCGTCCCCCGTCCGAACCGACGACTCCTTCGCGAAGGAATTCGATGCCGATGCTCTCGAAGGCAGCGATTAGCTTGGTCAAGGAATCCACATTGCCCCGGATGAGATCTTCGCTCGTCTCCATCCGTTGAATGGTCGGAAGCGACAAACCCGAAAGTTCCGCCAGCTTGCGTTGATCCAAGCCGGCAAGCGCGCGCGCCGCTCGAAGCTGAGCCGCTGTTATCATGCCAAAACCATCAGTTATGCGCTGCGATATATGATATATGAAGGTTATAACATAGGGGGGGTCAACGCAAGAATTTTGGCTTTGACGAAGAGTTGAAGGCCGGCTTTCCGGGAAATTTGCCCATAAGCCGGCGGGAGGACATCCGAAGCCCGCGCCAGCATCCCGATCTATTCTCCACCCGACAAGGACCGTCTCAATTAGACATTCGGCAGCGGGCGGAATGGGTTCTCAGCGACTTGCGCCGACTTCCATGCTGACGAATCCGCGCTTTTAATATTCGGCAAGAAAAGGAGAGTTTCCCAGATGCGCGTTACGCCGATCATTTCCGAAACGGAATTCAAATCGCGCTTCGAAGCGCTGCTGAGCGCGGTTCCGCCTGGAGACATCCACGACTATTCATTCTTCGACATGCCGGCCAATCAGCCGCCCTGGTTCGACACCGGTCTTCGCCTTGAGGCGGGCGAGCGCGTGACGACATTCGCGCGCGGGCGAACATGTCTCGATGGAACCGATCTTTGGTTTGGCCCTGATTTCCAAATTTGGCGCCGCATCGGCGAGCGGGGACAAATCTCGCGCGGCACGCGCGCTGGAAACACCTTCGCCGCGGAGGCCGCCGGGCCGCTATTTTTCGCGAGCTATTTCCCCGGCGAATGGTCGACGCGGATGGGCGAATTGGCGACGCCGCCCGAGGCATACGATCTCGTATCGGGCGATTTCACCATCCTCGTCGTCCGCTGGCGCGTCGATCCGCTCGAAGGATTGCGCGCCCTGGCGGCGCATGGCGACGTGAACGGTTACATCAACGATGAGATCGACCGACTCGCCAATCCGGTCACGCCGCCCGAGGATTGGAGCTACCTCTGGTTTTTGGGTCCAGCCGAAGTCTATCGTTCATTCGAACGCAATGGACGCGCGGGGGCGATCTGTTGCCGCACGCATCGCGACGCCGGTCTGCTCATCAAGGATGCGTCGCTCGCCTTCGAGCCCGGCACGCGGCTGCGCTGGTCGTGGAAAGTCGACAAGCTGCCGTCGAAGCGGGGCGAGGACAGGCTTGAAACCCATGACTATCTCAGCATCGCGGTCGAATTCGATAACGGGCAGGACATCACTTATCTGTGGAGTTCCGAACTCCCGGTCGAAAAGAGTTTTCGCTGTCCGATTCCAACCTGGGCGGCCCGCGAAACGCATGTCGTGGCGCGCTCCGGCGAGCAAGGTCTCGGCGAATGGCGCGACGAGGAACGAGACGTTTTCGCGGATTACGCCGCGGCGATTGGCGGTCCGGCGCCCGCCAGGATCGTGCGCGTCTGGCTCATCGCCGTCAGTCTCTTTCAGGGCGATGAGGGCGAATGCCAATACAGCGATATCGCTTTTGTGACCGGCGATGGGATCGTGCCGGTAACGTGACCAGGCGAAGCGCCCAGAAATGCGCTCCGCGGTAATGGCGAATGCATTCACGACTTCGCTTCGTTTTCGAGCAGTGCGCGCTTCCGATCCACGCCCCAGCGGTAGCCGGAGAGCGAACCGTCGTTCCTCACGACACGGTGGCAGGGAATAGCGACGGCGATATTATTCGCCGCGCAGGCTCGGGCGACGGCGCGCGCCGCCTTCGGCGCGCCGAGGCGGCGAGCGATCTCGGCGTAGCTCGCCGTCTCGCCTGCCGGAATCGCCTTCAGCGCTTGCCAGACGCGCTGCTGGAAAGCGGTGCCGCGCACGTCGAGCGGAAGATCGAGCCCGAGTTGCGGCGCTTCGACGAAACCTACGACACGCGCGACGAGCAGGTCGAAATCGCGATCTCCCCCGATCAGATAGGCGTTCGAAAATTGCTCCTGAAACTCATTGACGAGCTCCCCGGGATCGTCGCCGAGCGAGATGGCGCAGATGCCCTTCTCGGAGCAGGCGACAAGGATCGCGCCAAGCAAGCATTGCGCCACGGCGAAGCGGATATGGGCGCCCTTGCCGCCGCCTTTGAACGCCGTCGGCGTCATGCCCAAAATCTCGTTGGACCGCTCGTAGAAGCGACTGTTCGAATTGAAGCCGGCGCCATAGATCGCCCGGGTCACGCTGGAGCTTTTATCGACGAGTTCGGCCCGAACCCTGTTCATACGATGCGCCGCGCCATAGGCCTTTGGAGTCAGGCCAGTGATCGCGTTGAACCGCCGATGGAAATGGAACGGGCTCATGCCGAAGGAAGCCGCGAGGTCGTCGAGCTTCGGCGGCTCCTTGGCGCTCTTGATCAGACGGCATGCTTTGGCGACAATGGCGGCGTACGTCTCGGCTGGCGAAGGTCCATTGGGATTGCAGCGGCGGCATGGCCGATAGCCGGCGGCCTCGGCTTCCGCGGGCGACACGTAAAAGCCGACATTTTTCCGATTGGCCGTGCGGGATGGGCAAGACGGTCTGCAGTAAACGCCCGTGGTCCTGACCGCGTATACGAAGGTCCCGTCGGCCGCCGCGTCGCGTTTGACGACGCTGTTCCAGCGAAAATCAAATCCAGTCGTCCGTGCGTCGTGATTCATGGTGAAGCTCATCCTGCTGCTCCTGGCGTGCTCGCTCGTCGGAAGCCAACGACTATCTGTTCGTCGCGCACGGGACCTTACTCGCCGTGGTGTGACGGCTATTACGTCAGGCGGACGGCCTCCCTGATTCACTCCGGTTCTTGCCTTTGAATCGGAGGCGTCGTCGATATTGCTGTCTTGTGACTCTCGACGCGCCGTGAAGTTCGGAGCGATCACACCGCGAATTACTCCTGATTCCGGATCAAGGCGATCAACTGATCGAGGCCTTTCGCGAGCGCCTCGGCCGAGCCGTTCAGCTTCGCGAACAACAAGCCGCCCTGAATGGTCGAAAGGAACAGAAGGCTCAGGCTTTTCGGATCGAATTTGGCGCTCAGCGCGCCGCATGCCTGTAGCGCGAGCAATGCGCGCTCGATTTCTCCGGCCCCTGCTTGGAACCCGGCTGTGAGGGCCGTCCGATGACTCTGCCGGTAGGGCGCGAGTTCATTGGCCAATGACCCCATGGGGCAGCCGCCAATCTTGCCATAGGCTTCGGCGAGCAGCACGAGCTTATTGCGCCACGCCAAGAGCCGCTCCCATGAATTGACCGCCGCGAGTTCGGCTTGCTGTTCGGCTATGACGCGCGACCCTTGGAATTCGATCACGGCCTGCGGCACTTCGTCCTTGTCGGCGCAATAGTGATACAGTTGGGACTTGCTGGCGCCGACGTGGTGACGCACGTCGTCCAGGCTCGTTTCTCGGGCTCCCGATTTGAACACGAGCTCAGCCGCCGCGGCGACGATCCCCTCGCGCATCGCGCGCCCTTTTGCCGTCAGCCGTTCTCGTCCAACCGAAGTGTCCTTCATCGCCGAATGCCATAAATGGACCTGACAGTCCATTCTCGCGCTTGTTTATGGACCACACGGTCCAAATTAGCTGGCGACTCCCGCTCGTGCGGGACAGGGGTCGTCGGCAGGGCCGCTCCGATCGAGATTGAGGCGACTTGTTGTCGCCCGCGATCTCTTCATGATTGGAGTGCTCGAATTGAAGTCGAACGACGACCCTTAAGCAGCGTCACGGCGAGGCGGCGTCAGTGAAATAGCCCGAGCCCGAGCACGCCCGATATGATCAAGTAAATCGCGACGATGTAATTGAGCAGCCGGGGCATGATCAAAATGAGAATGCCGGCGAGGAGAGAGACGATTGGTTGCATATGCGCGATAGTGAGGGTCATGGCCTGTGCGCTCCAAAAACAAAATCCCGAAAAGCCCTGGGCTTCTCAGCTTGGATTTCGCGTTGCGATTGAATGACGAAGTGAGATAGCGAAACAAAATCGGATAACTTCGCTCCCATCTCGGCGCCGATGGCGCGAACCTTTTGGCCTTTCCGACGAACGAAAAGAACGCGAATGAGGACGCGCGCCACCGGGCTGCTTTAGCTGAAACCGATCAGGGCTTGTTGGCTTCCTTGACCGCGTCCTTCACTGTATTTCTCGCGGTTCCCACCGCATCGCGCACGGCGCCGCCGAGCTGATCGGCTTTCCCATGAAGTTCAAGATCCCTGTCGCCGAGAACCTTGCCCGCGACTTCCTCAATCTTGCCCTTGATCTTCTGGGCGGCGCCCTTAATGTTTTCTTTGTCCATGACATGATCTCCAGTTCGTTTGGCTACATCAAATCAGATAATGGAGATCGGCCGATGTTTGCAGCGTCGGAATCTACTCAGCCCCTCGCGCGGATGGCGTGGCCGCCCTTCGCCGAGGAAGCCTGTCCGCATCACTTCCCGCGCGAGTTTTCCCCTGATCTCAGCTCGCCGCGACAGCCAGACGGATCAACGCGGGAATGGAACGCGAACCGGTCTTTTGCATGATCGCGGCCCGATGATTCTCGACGGTGCGTTGGCTGATACCCAGATCCGCAGCTATGTTTTTGCTGGGATGACCGGCAAGAACGAGATCGAGAATTTGCCGCTGACGTGTCGTCAAGCCATTGAGATGCGAGGCGGCGGCCATGCGCCGATCCTCGGATCGCGCGGACCCGGGGGCTTGCTCAAGCGCACGCGTAATGCTGGCTAAAAGCTCCTCATGGCCGAACGGCTTCTCGATGAAATCCGAGGCTCCGGCCCGCATGGCTTTCACAGCCAGGGAGACGTCGCCATGTCCGGTGATCATGATCGACGGCAGCGTCATCTTATCCGCCTTGAGCCGCGCCAACAGCTCGAAGCCGTCCATTCCCGGCAGAACCGCGTCGATCACCAGGCATCCTTCGCGGCCTGGCCGCAACTGGGCCAGGAACGCCTCACAGCTCGCGAACGTCTCCACGAGCCACCCATGCGCTTCGAGGATCTCTCGAACCGTATCGCGTATGCCGGCATCGTCGTCGACCACGAAGATGGTCGCGGATGATGGCTCGCCAGACCTCCTTATCGATGTGTCGGACGTCGGGATTGGAGCCGTCGCCGCGAGGAGATCGGCGACGGCGCGCATGAGTTCCGCCGTCTCGACCGGCTTGTCGAGATGCGTGCACCCAAGGGCGGCGATGGCGCGCAGAGTCTGCGTGGAGATGTCTCCAGTCAGAACAATAGCGGGAATCGCCCGTTGAAATTTTTCCCGAAGCTTGGCGACGACATCGACCCCGTTTGGACCGTTCGGAAGGTTGAAATCGGCGACAATAATGTCGGGAATCTCTGTCGAAGCAATCGCGGCGACGCCATCGGCGGCGCCAATCGGACGATGACCGCCACCGCGCAAAAGCATTTCGAGAAGTTCGCGGATGGTCGGATCATCCTCGACGACGAGAATCGAGGCGCTCCCTTTCGCGCGTTCGACGGCGGAGCCTGCTCGGGGATCGCTCGAGGAAGCGTGAGCCGAGGCTTCCATCGGCACGTGGATGCTGAACATGGAACCATGCCCAGGGCGCGAAATTAGATCAATCGGATGGCCGAGCAGAGTGGACAATCGCTGCACGATCGCCAGACCAAGGCCCAGTCCCCTGCTGCGCTCCCGAGCTGGATTGTTGATCTGGTGAAACTCCTCGAAGATCGCGAGACGATCTTCCTCGGGAATTCCCGGACCCGTGTCCCAGACTTCGATACGCATCGTCTCGCCGCGCCGGCGGCACCCGAGCAACACCTTGCCGCTCGTCGTGAATTTCGCGGCATTCGAGAGCAGGTTGCGGAGAATCTGCTCCAGTAGTCTTGGATCGCTCCGCACAATGCAGGCGCTTGATACGACGCGCCAGTCGAGACCTTGCGCCCGCATGTGATAGCCGAAGTCGGCGTTAAGATGCTCGAACAGATCAGCCAATGCAAAGCTCTCAATGTCGGCGTGGATGACGCCGGCTTCGAGCTGATTGATATCGAGGAGCGTGTTCAGCATTCCCGACATCACGCCAACCGTCGCGTCGAGACGCTTCAGCAGCGTTTGCGTTTCCGGCCCGTTGGACTTTTCAACCAGCAATCCTTGCAGAAGCCGGATCGTTTGTAAGGGCTGTCGCAAATCATGGCTGGCGGCGGCGAGGAATCGCGATTTGGCGACATTAGCCTGGTCAGCGACCTGCTTGGCGGCGTCGAGCGCTTCGGCGGCCCGCTTCTTTTCAGTGATGTTCGTGAAGGTGATCACGACGCCTTCGACGAGGCCGTCGTGCGTCCTGTACGGCAATATGAGCCGATTGTACCAAACCCCGTTCTGGGTCGAGACTTCACGTTCAACGATCTTCTGTTCGTTAAGAACAATCGAGGCGTCGCGGATCAGATCGTTATCGTTCGCCAGCGATGTGAAATCGGCCAGAGGTCGACCAATATCGGCAGAAATGACCCTGAACAGCGACATGGCGGCGGGCGTGAAAAACCGGATTTTGAGTTCTTCATCCAGAAATATCGTGGCGATGCCCGAGCTTTCCAGAATATTCTGGAGATCGTTGGACGTGTTTCGCTGCCGTTCAAGAGTCTCGTGGAGCTGACTGTTTAGCGCCGTGAGCTCCTCGTTGACCGATTGCAACTCTTCCTTTGACGTGACGAGCTCTTCATTGGTGGATTGCGCCTCCTCGTTCAGAGACATCGCCTGTTCGCCGATGCGCTTTTGTTCTTCTTTCGCGCTGTCGAGATCATGAATGGCGATTTCGAGTTCCCTTGTGACATCCGCGAGCCTGCGCTCCAAATCGGCGAGCTGAGTTCCACCCGCGGGCCTCGGCCCAGGCAATTGACTCGTCTGTGGGCCCGCGACCGAGCCGTCCAGAAAGCTGACGAGCAACAGTTCCTCGCCATGCATCTTGACAGGTTCGACGGCGATGCAAACCGGTGAAGGATCGTGATCCTTCAGCAGATATGCGTCCGTCACGATCGCTCGCGCGCGATCGCGATTGGCTCGCTCGATGGCGGCGCGCAGCTTGGGGCGTAGCCCGTCACGGACCATGGCCAGCAGATCGGCGTTGGAGACTCCCGAGGGAACCTTGAGGTATTTGTCGGCGGTCCCGGAGATATGAAGGCATTCATGCCGAGCGTCGATCAACACCGAGCACAAGGCAAATGTGTCGGTCAGCGCGCGCCAAGAGAGATAATCGAAGTCGGATGCTTGTCCGAAAATGGGTTTCGCCGCGTGCGCCAGGGGAAGTCGATCGCTGGCGCGGGCGCCTGTCGGAAACGCGACCTCGCCCGGGCGACTGCGACCGACATGGCGATAGACGCGATGTTTTTTCGAAACCGACTCGAAACGCTCTCCAGAGCCGACCGCCTCGGAGGCTCCGAGGAATAGCACGCCGCCATCGCGCAAGGCGAAATGGAAAAACGACAGAATTTTGTGCTGCGCTTCCGGTTGCAAATAGATGAGGAGATTGCGGCAGCTAACGAGATCTATGTTGGAGAATGGCGCGTCCGCCAAAATATCGTGAACCGTGAAGACCACACAGTCGCGCAATTCGTTGGCAACACGGTAATGATGATCTTCCCTAGTGAAGAATCGCGCCAATCTGTCCGGCGCCACATCCGCCTCGATCGTATTGGGATAGAGCCCGTCGCGCGCGAAAGCCACGGCGTCGCCGTTGATGTCCGAAGCAAAAATCTGAAGCCTCGCCGGCCGTTTCAACTCCTCGAAGGCCTCCAGGAACAGCATGGCTATGGAATAGGGCTCTTCACCCGTGCTGCAGCCAGGACACCACACGCGAATAGGGCGCCCGTCTTTTTGCTGATTGACGAGATCGGGAACGATTTCTTTGGACAGGAAATCGAAAGCCGCTTCACCGCGGAAAAATTGCGTGACGCCAATCAATAGATCCTTGCGAAGCAACTCGGCCTCTCCGGGTTTCTCACGCAGAAGCTTCAGATATAAAGGGCGATCCTCTATCCGAACAGCGTTCATCCGATGCTCGAGACGGCGCTCCAGCGTGCCTTTCTTGTAGACGCTGAAATCATGCGATGTCTTATGTCGAACAAGCGCGATTATCTGAGAGAATTCGTCGGAGGTGGGGTCTTTGAGGGATTTCGTCGCGTCGACGACGCCGGACGCGGCCGGGTGAAGCTGTCTGAAAATGAGGTCGGGAATGTCGGCGACCGAGGCGACGAAATCGACCGCGCCGGTCGCGATCGCGCTGCGCGGCATTCCGTCGAATTCAGCCTCCTCGGGATCCTGAACGATAACGAGGCCGCCTTTTTCCTTGATCGCGCGAAGCCCAACGCTGCCATCGCCGCCGCTCCCCGAGAGGACCACGCAGATAGCCCGTTCACCGCGGGCCTCGGCTAGCGAACCAAGAAAAAAATCGAATGGCAGACGGGCTCCATGCCGTTCCACTGGTTTTGAAAGCCGGAGCAGGCCATCTCGAATTGCCAGAGAGACGCCCGGCGGAATGAGGTGGACACGATCAGGGTCTAGCCGCGCGCGGTCCGTCGCTTGCACGACGGCCATGCTCGTGTGGCTGGAGAGCAATTCCACCATGAGACTGGGATGCGTGGGATCCAGATGCTGGATCATCACGAAAGCCATTCCGCTTTTAGGCGACTGAGCGTCGAGGAAGCCGCGGAATACCTCCAGCCCCCCGGCCGAGGCGCCAATGGCGACAATCGGAAACGCGCCGCTTTCGGCTGATATTCCCGCGGCAAGGTCGCCAGCGCTCTTCCGACCGGCCCTTTTGCTTTTTGCGGTGGTGGGGCTCGTCATAGTTCCTAGCTGACCTTCTCGGCCCTGTTATTCTGGCAAGGTTCATCGGGGCGCAATTGATTGTACTAGCATATCCTCGCCGGCCCCGCCTCACAAACTTGAGTCGTCGAAGGCGTCTGTCGCGTATGCGCGGGCGCGCATTCTTCTGAGTAGTTTCCGAGCCTACCTGCGATTCTTCTTATGAACCATAATTCAAACGTCAATTTCGCGACATCAAGCGGAGGCAACAGCTACCCAGCCTCGCTGCCGTCGCCTCCAGATGCGAGCGCGGACACATGCCATGGCCAGCCATTATCACGCGATTGTCTGGATTGATCATCGAGAAGCAAAGGTCTTCCATTTCAACGCGACCGAGGTCGATCGCATGATCCTCCATCCACACAATCCAACGCGCCACATCCACCACAAGGCCAACGCGATCGGCAGTGGCGATGCGCCCTTGGACCAGGAGTTCTTCGAGCAGGTCACGGAGGCGATCGCCAATGCAAAGACGATCCTGATCACCGGTCCGACCAGCGCCAAATCGGAACTGGCCGCGCATATGGCGCGCCGCCATCCCGACATCGCCCGTTGCGTTGTCGGTGTCGAGACAATCGATCATCCGAGCGACGGGGCGTTGATTGCCGTCGCCCGACTTTACTTCAAAGCCGACGACCGTTCGCGGCCGCAAATCTAGCGAACCGATCTCGGCCTTTACGCATGCAAGTTTGCCCCCGCAAGAAAGGAAATCTCATGTCGCTTGGAACAATCATCCTCATCATCCTTATCCTGATGCTCATCGGCGCCTTCCCCGCGTGGCCCCACAGCGCCAACTGGGGCTATTTCCCGTCGGGAGCCCTGGGAACAATCCTGGTCATCGTGCTCATTCTGGTTTTGCTGGGCCGAATATAGCCACGGCGAACACAGCGACAACTTTCATCGCGGCGCGTTTGTGCGCGCCTGCCCGGCGGCAAGACCAAAGGAGACTGAAATGCAAGGCTTCCATCAGGCGCGAGCGAATGAATCTCGATTGCGGGTTGTCTTTAGGGATGATCAAGTTTCGTTTGGCTTTCCAGCGAGCGCGACGCTCGGCGATGTCGCGGATTGGGTTGCGGGCGTAGCCAGGTTTCATCACGGCGCCGTCATAGCCATCGCCGTCACAATGCCCGCGCGCGCAAATTCATCCATCGCGCCAAAAGGAGTCACCCATGGAACGCACTGACATATCGGTCGCTCGCTTCCCCGATCACACTCAAGCCGAGGTAGCGGTTAAGGCGTTGGCGCAAGCCGGCTTCGACATGAAGCAATTGAGCATCATCGGTCGCGGATATCACACCGAGGACAATGTCGTCGGCTTTTATAACGCCGGCGGACGCATCCGATTCTGGGGAAAATACGGCGCCTTTTGGGGCAGTTTGTGGGGACTCTTCGGGGCGGGCATTTTTCTCTCTTCACCCCTGACCGGACCGGTCATGGCGCTTGGCGCTCTTGCGATGATCGTCCTCTCCGCCGTCGAGGGCGCGGTCGCCTTTGGCGCCTCCAGCGCCATTGGCGCCGCGATCTACAGCATGGGCATTCCCGAGAACAGCGTTCTCGAATATGAACACGCTTTGAAGGCCGATTCCTTTCTGGTCTTTGTGCATGGAACGGCGGGAGACGTGGCTCGCGCGAAATCGATCCTCGCCACGGTCAAACCAACGCATCTCGATGTGCACGAGGGCGTAACGGAGCCGGCGCCCCCGGCGCCTGTCGTTCGCGCGGCGGAGTGACAACTCTCGACAATGACTCCCAGAGCAGGAACGCAATTGCTCACGCCCACCTAAGGCGACCCTGCTCCGACCCTCGATAATCTTCCATTGCTTCGCCGCGCCAAGGAAACGGACGTAAAACCAACTCAGCCTGGCGAATTGACTTCGACTGTCTCGGTTTGCCCGAGCCCTATTCCCCGTTTCCCAACGTGTCGCACGCAGACCAGTGTCGCCGCGGGCGTAGCCTGGTAGAAAATGTGATGTCCGATGACGTCCGTCCTTTGCAACGTTCGCGCCCAACGCGGATGCGCGTAATCGGCGAGATAATGAGTCGAACCGCCGACCTCCGCGGAATAGTCGCCGCCTAACAACACTTCACGCGCGATACGCACGGCCGTCGTCCAGGAGACAGGTTCCGCTACGCGAAGAGTTTTGCCCTGACAGGCGAAGGAAAATTGGCAGGCGTTGTGACGACGCCGATTCTGATAGACGACGCCGCAAATCGATGCGGGATAATGCCCGCTCTCGACGCGGTTGAGCACCACCTGCGCCACTGCGGCCTGTCCAGCCTCCGATTCGCCGCGGGCTTCGAAATAGATTGCCTCATCAAGGCAGCGCTCCTCGGCCGCGGCGTGATCCACATCGATGAGCGCCAGATAATTCCGACCTCCGCCCTGGCTCTCGGCAATCGTCGCGTTTGGCGCCGATTGTTGAGCAGGCGTCGAGATGTCCGACAATCGCGATTGAGCGGCGGTCGCGATCAGGGTCGCCGTTGGCGGTTTGGAACCGCGCGTGAACGAGCCTGCAGTTTGACTTCGCTGGAGCGAGCGCGACGGTGCGCTCAACCGACCGCATGCTTTCGACGAACACGTAGCGGGTTGGCGCCGGGCCGCCCCCAAAATTGGCTCTGAATTGTCGTGGTTCGCCGATAAATTCTCCTTCGCGCCTGGAGACAGACTTGCAACCCGGAAATTTGGCGCGATCGGCCGCGTTGGCGCATCGTGACGAGCGGGGCCCGATGATCCCGCCCGCGCTTGGATGTAGGCTGGTCGGCTCACTGTCAAATGCAGAGTCAAGAAGACCTCCGCGATCATGCGCAAAATGCCTGCGACGCTATACATAACTACCACCCTAGACAAAGCCACACAGCAAGGAACGAGCTTTACTAGGACGGTCCGCGAACCGACTATCAAGACGTCTCAAAGCCAGGGAAACGGTAGTAGAAACTGGTCACATAAAGATAGTCCCGGAAACTACTCAGTAGCCATCATGCGGTGACTCATTCACTTAACCTAAAGCGTAGATCATTACCCGGAACGCACCTAGTGACAATTGTGACAATACATAGCTCCTCACTTGAAATGGCGGACACGGATCGACGGGGTTGGTTG
>Ga0182012_10002231_pt1 | contig 21067 bp, 21 predicted proteins | sample 612S2SmetaG_FD_120486 | JGI IMG/M metagenome (GOLD analysis project Ga0182012, IMG submission 120486) | Permafrost microbial communities from Stordalen Mire, Sweden - 612S2S metaG | ecosystem: Environmental > Terrestrial > Soil > Wetlands > Permafrost | place: Sweden: Stordalen | collected... | reverse complement strand
TCACAAGGGTTGAGATTCTCAATGGCATCTCGCAGGGAGATGTGATCGGTGTCCAATCTTACAGTCCCTCGCCCATGGCGGATGGCGTTGAAGTTAAGATTGTAGAGAATCCCTCGTAATGATTTGTTCGTGCTTTCTGTCGCTTTGTTCGGCCCAGCGCTGGCTTCTGTCGTGGCTGCTGGCAGGCTGCGCGGTCGTGACGATGCTGCCTTCCGCATCGCTTGCCGCCACTGCTTCGCCGCGCGAGCTTCTCGACGCCGGTCGAGCCGACGATGCATTGCGACTGCTCACCCCGCAGGCAACGGGCAACAATGCTGTCGCCTACAACTATTTAGGCCGGGTCTACTATTCGCTCCATGATTGGGATAACGCCGTTCGCAATTGTGAACGCGCTGCCCAGCTTGCTCCCAACAATGCTGAGTTTCAGCTATGGCTGGGCCGCAGTTATGGAGAGAAGGCCGACTCGGCCAGCGCTCTGACCGCATACTCGCTGGCGCGCAAGAGTGTCGCCGCCTTTGAGGCTGCGCACTCCCTCGACCGCCGTAACCTGGCGATTGCCAGCGATCTGGCCGAGTATTACGCTACCGCGCCCTCCATCGTGGGCGGAGGCAGTACAAGAGCTCTTGCGCTGGCCTCCGAAATCGCTCCCGAGTTCCCTTCTACCGCAGCCTGGATTCGTGCAATGGTGGCCTCCAACAGCGGACAGAAGGATGAAGCGGAGCGTGAGTACGCCGAGTTCATTCGGCTTGACCACAACTCGGCTGCCTCGTATCTGGAATTTACCCGTTACCTCAGAGGCCGCAAGGATTGGGAGCGCTTCGATCAGGCAATTGCGAGTGCGCTCCGAAGCCCGCACATCCGGCCAGTGGACCGCTTTGACGTTGCCGAAAAGCTGCTCAAAACCGAACGCAACCTTCCGGAAGCCGTACGTCAGATGCGCGCTTACATACAGAGCAATCACACGGAAGAAGAAGCGCCCCTGTTTCGCGCTCACTACCTGCTTGGCGATATCTTGCTGAAGACCGGCGACACGGCGCAGGCCGTGGCCGAATACCGTGCTGCGTTAGCGCTGGCCAGTTCTTATCGGCCTGCGGCAGATGCGCTTCGTCACCTCGGCCAGCGCTAGAAGCAGGCTCTTTTGAAAGGTTTTGCGGAGGAGAACGACCGAACCATGAAGAAGCCGATTGCCGCAATAACCCGGATCTCTCTCTTCACTTTGTTGCTGGCTGCCTTGATTGCGCTTGTTGCACAGCCACTCGCCGCGCAACAGGTTGATTTTCACACTGCTATCGAACTTGCGCTCAAGCACAGCGGCAATATGCTGGCGGCTTCAGCGGACCGCAGGCGCGCCGCAGCACGCTACCATGCCGAACGCAACGCTTTCTTCCCCACCATAATCTTCGGCGCCAGCCCTGGTTATAGTTTCGGAGTTCCCGTCACCGTTGCGGGTCAGGTTCCTTCGATCTTCAACGTGAGCCACACGGAGACGGTTTTCAACATGGCTACAAACCTGTCGATCCGGGCGGCTCACAGCGACTCCATTGCTGCCGATATCGACTACTCGGATCGCGCTGAGCAGGCAATTCTGGATACTTCGCTGCTCTATATCGAGCTCGATAATACGCAGCAGCGCCTCTCTGCCGCGAATCAACAGAAACAGTCCGTGGACCACGCGCGTTACATCGCACAACAGCGTCAGCAGGAAGGTGTTGGCAGCTTGCTGGACTCAAAGCGTGCAGAACTTGACATGGCTCGCGTGGACCTTCGTATCGCCGAATTGGAGACATCGGTGGATGTGCTGCGTGAGCGGCTCGCCCACATCATTGGCCGTCCGTCTGCATCTCTCGCCACGGTTAGCGGATCCATTCCCGAGCCACCGCCCATGCGCACGGCGGATGACCTCTCGTCTGTTGCGCTTGCCAACTCAGCCAGCATCCGCGTTGCAGACCAACACGTCCGCTCTGCTCACCTCCGCGCCCGTGCCGAGCATCGCGTGAACTATCCTTCCATTGACTTCGCTGGCCAGTTTGCCCAGTTCACTCCTTACATCAATTACGGTCTCACCCAGACCCCAACGCACAACTACAGCTTTGCCGTAAACATACGTATTCCTATTCTCAATTTAAGCCAGAACGCGCGCGCTGCCGCCGCCGATGCGGAAGCTATGCGTGCCGAAGCTGACGCTCAAATCCTTCGCGACCAGGTTGCAGCAGAAGCAGTTCGCGCCCAGCACACCATCCATCAGTTGGAAGCATTTACCAAGGTGTCGCGTCTGGAGTATGAAGTGGCGCAGGCCAACATTGATGCCGTGCAACTACAGGTGCAGAACGGCCACGCCAACGCTCGCGATCAGGAGATGGCTCGCGCCGACATTGCCAACCGTCAGGTCATTCTTTTGCAGAGTCAGTTCGAGTATCTGCGCGCACAGCTTCAACTGCTTCGCCAAACTGGAGAGCTGCATGACTGGGCTTTAGGCACAAATTAGAACGCGTAAATAAATTGTGCAGCTTCCGCTACTTCGAAGCGCGCAGCTTTTCAACCTCCAACGTCGTATAGGAAATGCAATTGACGCTCCGTAAATACCTGGTACTGCTCGCCGTGGTGATCTTCGGTTCTATCGGAGATTCCTTCCTCTCGCGCGGTATGAAGCAGGTTGGAGCCATCGACGTGCATCACCTCACGCACGTTTTTGCAGCGATTGCGAATCCGTGGATCATCCTTGGAATTTTCTGCCTGCTCGCCTTCATGGCCAGCTACATGACTGCGCTCTCCTTCGCCGACCTAACCTACGTGCTACCTGCTACGGCCATTGGCTACGTCAATATGGCCCTGATCTCCCGCTTCTGGTTGCACGAGCACGTCAGCCTCACGCGCTGGGCTGGAATCGTCCTCATCGTCGTCGGTGTCGGACTTGTTGCGGGAGGCCCCTCGCTCACCGAACATCCTGTCGCAGACGCCGAGTCCGTCACAGAGACTTTCGAGGAACACGTATGAGGACCGCTTACACTTGGATTTGCATCGCCTTCACGGTGATTGCGGCCGCCTCTGGAGACGTCCTGATCGCGCTTGCCATGCGCCGTATTGGAGACCTCGGCGACTTCCGACGCAAGCATGGATTTTTTCCGGTGATTGCCCGTGTACTCTCCGAGACTGCCCTCTTCGGTGGAGTGTTCTTCATGGCCATGGCATTTTTCAGCAACCTCGTCGGACTCTCCTGGGCTGACCTCAGCCTGATGGGGCCAGCCTCGGCGGCTCTCACTTTTGTCACCAACGCCCTTGGAGCCAAGTTCTTCCTGCATGAAAATGTGGATAAACGCCGCTGGATTGCCACAGTATTCGTCTGCGTCGGCGTGGTCCTGCTCACCCGCACCTGATTGCAACGTCCCACTGCTGCTAAAATAAACACAGGAATGTCCATCACACGCAGCACCTCGACACCCGAAATCAGCTCTGTCTCACCATCGCCCGCAGCACGTCTGCGCATAGGTTTTGTCAGCCTCGGATGTCCCAAGAATCTTGTGGACTCTGAAGTCATGATGGGTATGCTCTCCACCAACGGTGCGGAGATCACTTCGCACGCCGAGGACGCCGACATCATCGTCGTGAACACCTGCTCCTTCATCGACACAGCCAAGCAGGAATCGGTCGACACAATTCTCGAAATGGTGCAGCACAAGACCCACGGCCGCGCCACAAAGCTCATCGTGACCGGGTGCCTCGTCGAACGCTATCGCGATGAGATTCAGAAGAATATTCCTGAGATTGATGCCGTTCTCGGCACCGGAGAGCTGGCCGACATTCTCGCCGCCGCCGGGATTGTGCCGGAAGTTGCAGCGCCCACGCCGTTCACGATTCTCAATAGCGGAGCCCACCCGCACGCCAGCGCATCACAGCAGTTGAAAAGTGGCCGAGCGCCTGCGGCTGGCAGTGCAGCGTTACCCATCCATCACGAGCCTGCTTCACGTCCTGAAGGCGACGCCCGCGAGAAGGCCGGGCGCTTTGCCCGCGACACATGGGACGGCGCCACCGCCGAGCTGCCCAGCTATCTGTATGACGAGAACACGCCACGGCTGCTGGCCACGGCGCGCCACTCCGCCTACATCAAGATCGCCGAAGGCTGCGATCACCCGTGCGCGTTCTGCATCATTCCGCAGCTTCGCGGCAAGTTCCGTTCGCGCACCATCGAATCGGTTGTGACCGAAGCGCGCCGCCTCGCTGCACAGGGCGTGCGTGAGATCAACCTCATCGGGCAGGACACCACCTGCTTCGGCGAAGACCTTGGCGTGCAGGACGGTCTCGCTTCGCTGCTTGAACAGCTAGCGCAGATTGAAGAACTCCGCTGGGTACGTTTCCTTTACGCGTATCCCAACAAAATCACTCCGCGCTTGCTTGAAGTGCTGGCCAGCCATCCGCGCCTCTGCCGATATATAGACGTGCCCTTGCAGCACGCCGCGCCTGCGGTCCTCAAGCGCATGAAGCGCGGCGGCTCGGCGGAAATCTTCCTGAAGCTCATCGCCAAAATACGCCAGACCGTTCCGGGTGTCACCGTGCGTACTTCGTTTATCGTCGGCTTCCCTGGCGAGACCGAAGATGACTTTCAGCAGCTCTGCGATTTCGTCACCGCGGCGCAATTTGACTGGCTCGGTGTCTTCGCCTACTCGGACGAAGAGGGCTCGCCCGCTTTCCATTTAGCCGACAAGGTTGCACCCAAAGAAATCGAGCGCCGCCGCCGCAAGCTCATGCAGTTGCAGAAGCGCATCAGCCGCAAACTTCGCAAGCAGTGGATTGGCCGCGAGATCGAAGTCATGCTTGAAGGGCCGAGCGAGGAAACCGATCTGCTCTGGGAAGCCCGCACTCCGGCTCACGCGCCGGAAATCGACGGCAAAGTGTTCATCAACGATTTCGGTGATCATGAGTCTCCCCAGGCTGGCAGCTTCCATCGCGCCATAGTAGAAGAAGCACACGAATACGATCTAGTGGCACGATTGTTGTAATGGAGGAATCATGGCTCGCGTAACTGGAATTGGCGGTGCCTTCCTGCGTGCAAAGGATCCCGAAGCCTTGTACGCGTGGTATGAAAAGAATCTCCAGCTGAAACGGCACGATGGCGGCTTCCGCTTCGAGGCCGCGGATCAGAGAGCTGCCGTCGCGGTGGCGTTCTTCTCACCGACCGAAGATTATTTTCCGACGACCCAGCCCGCAATGCTCAACTTCCAAGTAGACGATCTGGATGCATTGTTGGATCGCCTGACCGCCGATGGAGTCAACGTAGATCCGCGCCGCGATCATTACGATTACGGCAACTTTGGATGGTTTACCGATCCTGAAGGAAATCGCGTGGAGCTTTGGCAGCCTTCCGAGCGTCAAAGCTAATAGACTAAGTAAGCGAGTTACCCTGAACTCTGACATCTGTCCTATGCCAAAAAAGAAAACAGCTTCGCTCCGTTGCCCTACCTGCCGCAAGATCGTGCTGGCCAAAGACCCCGATTTCCCGTTCTGCTCCGACCGCTGCCGTGTCATCGATCTCGGAAAATGGATCAGCGGAGGCTACGTTATCTCCTCTCCGGTGAATGATCCTGAATCCGGCGGTGAGGCCGAGTACAATGAGCCAAGAGAGCGCCGCATCGGAAGCCTGCGCAAAGGGCCCGAAGTCTCCGGCTCAGCCGATGAAAGCGAGAAGCATGGACGCCGCAAGCCCAACTGAGCAGCCCACAACGCAGCACACCAAGAAAGGCTCCGCCCGCCCCACCCGGCCATACTGGGCGTGGACCGTCGCGACCTTCTTCGGCGCAGGTGCGCTCAAGCCCGGCCCCGGCACATGGGGCTCTGCCGCAACCGTGCTCACCTGGTGGTTCATCGCTCATCGCCTGCCGCCGAATATGCTCGTACCGGGAGCCCTCATCTACTGTGCGTTGGCCACCGCCGTCGGGATTCCCGCAGCAACCCTCACCGCACGCGCGTGCCATCGCGACGACCCCTCACACGTGGTCATCGACGAAGTAGCCGGACAGATGCTTACACTGGTTGCCGCTCCGCTCACGTGGAAAGTGCAACTTGCGGGCTTCATACTTTTCCGCGCCTTTGATATTGTGAAGCCACCACCCATCCGCCTCCTCGAGCGCCTGCGCCCCGAGGGTGTCGGCATCGTGGTGGACGATCTTGGTGCGGGCGTTTACGGTTTCATCATTCTCCAACTCCTGCTGCACTTCGGCATCGTAAGATAGAGGGTCGTACGCAAGCACAACTATGACTCAGACTTCAGCATCCCCCGTCATTCTCTCCGTTGAGCCATCGTTCGCCCTGCCCGGCGGTGAAATCGTTCTGCATGGGCACGGCCTGCTTACCAGTCTGACTGAGCCCACTCAGGTCTATTTCGGAGAGGCGGTCGGCACCGTTATCTTCGCCTCGCCAACGCATCTCACCGTCCTTGTACCCGAGGCGGCAACGGGCTGCGATTCCATCACGGTCACTACGCCCAAAGGCTCCATCTCTGTGGCGTTCACGGTCGCCACGCTGCTTTCAGAGAATCTCCATCCCGTCGCCAATCCCGCCGTGGACGAGGCCTCCAACATTTACGTCACCTTTTCCAGCGGACGCGGACAATCGGTACCTACCTCACTCTTTCGCATTGATGACGAATCCACGCTGCACGCCATCAGCGCCGAGATCATGAACCCCACCGGCCTCGCCTTGGACGCCACAGGGAATCTCTACATCTCTTCGCGTCATGACGGAGCCGTGTATCGTCTCTCTACCGACGGCGACCTGACGACCTACGCTGAAGGCATGGGCGTAGCCACTGGCATCGCCTTCGACGAAACGGGCAATCTCTATGTTGGCGACCGTAGCGGCACGCTTTTCAAGATCGCTCCCGATCGCCAGATCTTTGTCTTCGCCACCATTGAACCCAGCGTAGCTGCTTACCATCTGGCCTTTTCGCCCAATGGAAATCTCTACGTCACCGGCCCGACCACCTCATCAAACGACTGCGTATACGAGATTGATCCGCATGGCGTGGTCTCTCCGTGGTTCACCAACCTTGGCCGTCCGCAGGGCATTGCCTTCGACCTCCAGGGAAACCTGTACGTTGCCGCCTCATGGCGTGGGCACCGCGGCATCATCCGCATCACCCCGGAGAAGGAGGCCTCGTTCGTAATCGCCGGAACAAACATGGTCGGCCTCGCCTTTGATCCGAATAACGCGCTCATCCTCGCCACCACTTCCTCCGCATACTTCCTGCCATGGAGCATTCCTGGCTTTACGGTCACGCCCGAACTGCCCGAGAGATAGCGCGCAAGCAAAAGCGCACCCGTTTGTGGGTGCGCTTCTGCGATCAACAATTTCTGCTACTTCACTTCCAGCAACTCCACATCGAAAATCAAATACGCATTGCGCGGAATACTCGGCGGCTGTCCGCGGTATCCATAAGCCAGTTCCGGCGGAATTCTAAGCTGACGCTTGCCGCCAACTTTCATCCCAACCACACCGATGTCCCAACCCTTGATGACCGAGCCCGCACCTATTGTGAACTCGAGCGGCTCCCTGCGGTCGTAGGAGCTATCGAACTTCGTACCTTCTTCGAGCAGCCATCCCGTGTAGTTCACGCGCACCGTACTGCCCTTGGCCGCCACTTTGCCGGTGCCAATTGCCAGATCCCAGTAAGCTAGCCCGCTGGGCAGCGTGACCGGAGTTACTGCATCCACAGACGAAGGATGCTGGTGCGCGTCCTGCGCCCCCAGCCACATGGCCGAGGTCAGCAGCAACGCCATGATGATCGCTTTCCGCATCTTGCTATGAGTCCTTTCCAACCGCGTCCCGCTTCACCGCCGTATGCGCGGCGTGCAGCTCTTGGAGGTTGCAAACACTGATCTCGCCAGCCTGCAACACGGGAATGGCTTCCACCACCGCACGCGCCGCTGACAGCGTGGTAATCGTCGGAATGCGTGCCGTGATGGCCGCGCGCCGGATCGCCTTTTCGTCGAACCAGGGTTCACCGCGCGCCTGTGGCGTGTTGATGATGAGCTGAATCCGGTCGCCCTTGATCAGGTCCACCACATTCGGCCTTCCCTCTTTCACCTTGTACACGCGCTCCACACGCATACCTGCCTCTTCCAATGCTTCGGCCGTGCCGTGGGTGGCCACAAGTTTAAAGCCCATGTCCACAAACTTTCTTGCCACGTCAGCCACATGCGGCTTATCGCGCTCGTTCACGCTGATAAAGACCGTTCCCTTGGCGGGCAACGCCTGTCCGGCTGCCAGTTGAGCCTTGGCAAAGGCCTCGCCAAAATTATCAGCAACACCCATCACCTCGCCCGTCGAACGCATCTCGGGGCCAAGCACGGTGTCCACTCCTGGAAATTTATTCCAAGGAAACACTGGAGATTTCACATAAAAATTATCGCCCGTGTCTAAATCCTTGCGTGCGGCAATGTTCTCAGGCAAAAATTCTTTCAACTTGCGCCCGGTCATCAACCGCGCCGCAATCTTTGCGCACGGCACGCCTGTTGCCTTGGAAACATATGGCACGGTTCGCGACGCCCGCGGGTTCACCTCAATCACGTAAACTTTCTCGCGCTGAATCGCATACTGAATATTCATCAGTCCCACAACGTTCAGTGCCTTGGCCAGCTTGAACGTGTACTCGCGAATCGTCGCCAGCACCTGCGGTGAAAGATCCACGCTCGGCAGCACGCACGAAGAATCGCCCGAGTGAATGCCCGCTTCTTCAATGTGCTCCATGATGCCGGCGATGACCACGTCCTCGCCGTCGCTGAGAGCGTCCACATCCACTTCCGTTGCGGCCTCGAGGAAGTGATCGATCAGGATTGGGCGGTCCTGCGAGTACTCCACCGCCTGCCCCATGTATTCCTTCACACCCTTCGCGTCGTAAGCAATCACCATCGCGCGTCCGCCCAGCACGTAAGAAGGACGTACCAGCACCGGATAGCCAACTCTCTCCGCCGCCGCCAGCGCTTCGTCCACCGAACTCGCCATGCCGCCCGGCGACTGCGGAATTCCCAGCTGATTCAGCAGGGCCTCAAAACGTTTGCGATCCTCCGCCAAGTCAATCGATTCCGGTGAAGTTCCAATGATCTTCACGCCCGCGCGCTTCAGCGGCAGTGCCAAATTCAGCGGAGTCTGTCCGCCGAATTGCACGATCACGCCAATCTCGTCCGTCCCCTTCGCCTCGTGATCGTAGATCGCCATCACGTCTTCGTAGGTGAGCGGCTCAAAGTACAGCCGGTCGCTGGTGTCATAATCCGTTGAAACTGTCTCCGGATTGCAGTTCACCATGATTGTCTCAATACCATCGTCGCGCAGCGCGAACGCCGCATGGCAGCAGCAGTAATCAAACTCGATTCCCTGCCCGATGCGGTTCGGCCCTGAGCCCAGAATGATGACCTTGCGCTTCGCCGTCGGCGTCGCTTCGTCCTCATCTTCAAACGTCGAGTACATATACGGCGTAAAGCTCTCGAACTCCGCGGCGCAAGTGTCCACCCGCTTGTACACCGGGACCACGCCCATCTCCTGCCGCTTCTCGTAAATCTTGATAGCGCCTTCGCGCGTCGGCAGATTCCATACCTCGCTCAGCCTTGTGTCACTGATGCCCTTGCGCTTGGCCTCGCGCATCTCGTCTACGGTGATCGATTCCAGCGAACTTTTTTCCAGCGCAGCCAGTTCGTCGCTGACCTCTTTCAACTGGTAAAGGAACCACGGATCCATTCCCGTCAGCCGAGCCACGTGCGGCACCGTCCAGCCAATGCTCAGCGCATAACGCAAGTATTGCAGCCGTTCAGGATGCGGCGACACCAGCCGCTTCGTGATGATCTTCGGCTCAATCGCCTCGGCTTCCAATCGCTTGCCTGTTTCCAGCGAGCGCACCGCTTTCAGCAGCGATTCCTTGAAGGTGCGGCCAATCGCCATCACCTCACCGACCGACTTCATCTGCGGCCCCAAGCTCTCGTCCGCACCAGGGAACTTCTCAAACTGCCACTTCGGAATCTTGGTCACCACGTAATCGAGCGTCGGCTCAAAGCACGCGGGAGTCTTCTGCGTAATATCGTTTGTGATCTCGTCCAGCGTGTACCCCACCGCCAGCCGCGCCGCAATCTTTGCAATTGGGAAACCTGTCGCCTTCGAGGCCAAGGCCGATGATCGCGAAACACGCGGATTCATCTCAATCACAATCTGCCGTCCAGTCGCCGGATTCACAGCGAACTGCACGTTGGAGCCACCAGTCTCCACCCCGATCTCGCGCATTACCTTGATCGCGCTGTCCCTCATGCGCTGATACTCGCGATCGGTCAGCGTCTGCGCCGGAGCTACCGTAATCGAGTCGCCCGTGTGCACGCCCATCGGATCGAAATTCTCAATCGAGCAGACAATGATGACGTTGTCCGCCAGGTCGCGCATCACTTCCAGTTCGTATTCCTTCCAGCCCAGCACGCTCTCTTCAATCAACACTTCATGCACAGGAGACAGGTCCAGCCCGCGCGCCAAAAGATCCAGCAACTCTTCGCGGTTGAACGCAATTCCACCGCCTGAGCCGCCCAGTGTGAATGACGGACGCAGCACCACCGGGAAACCAAGCTTGGTTGAGAAGTCCAGCCCATCCTTCAGATTGTTGACCAGCGCCGAGCGCGGCACATCTAGCCCGATGCGTGTCATCGCATCCTTGAAAAGCAAGCGGTCTTCGGCCTTCTTGATGGCCTCCAACTGCGCGCCAATCAGTTTGACGCCGTACTTTTCCAGCACGCCGCCATCGGCCAGTTCAACGGCCAGATTCAGCGCGGTCTGTCCGCCCACTGTCGGCAGCACGGCCATACCCTTGCCGACGCCGCGCTCCACTTCCTGACGGATGATCTCTTCCACATACTGCCGCGTCAGCGGTTCCACATAGGTGCGGTCGGCCATCTCGGGATCGGTCATGATCGTCGCCGGATTCGAATTCACCAGCACAACCTCAAACCCTTCGGCCTTCAGCGCCTTGCATGCCTGTGTGCCCGAGTAGTCAAACTCCGCCGACTGGCCAATCACAATCGGCCCCGAGCCAAGAATCAGAATTTTCGAAATATCAGTGCGACGTGGCATCTACTTGTGCTTTCTCATCTGCGAGGATTGCGATCCATCTCTCACTTCTTCACCAGCGAATAGAACGGCAACTGCTCCACTTTGCGGAACTCCCATACTTCGGGAAAATCAACCGCTGCGTCCGGAGTCTTCATTTCCACGCCTGTACTCACGTTCAGGAATCTCTGCTCCCGCCGCGTCACCCGGCCATCGTTTGCGTACGTGAGCGCGGTAAAGCGCATGCAACCGCACGCCGCCAGGTCTAGATAGCGGTCGAACATACGCATGATCCGTCCCTGCGGGTCGAAGCACATCTGGCCGCTGTGCATCACCATCATTCCCTGTCCCAGTGCGCCGTGCAGATCCACCATCCAGTTGGACTCGCGCCACAGCCGCGCCACCATGTTGTCAGTGGAACCTCCGCCTCGCTCCGCACTCACGGGCGCCCACTCGCCATCATTCGACCGCGCAAATCCAAGCGCACTCGATGTGGCTGTGTCGCGAATTCCGCATTCCGCGCCGAACTCGGTTCGGCTGGAAGCCACGATGCCCTGCGAACCCTGCATCCCTCCATGCGACTCGCCACCACCCGTCTGTACGTGCCCGGGCGGCATCTGAGCCGCACACACCATCGCCAACAACATTCCTGCTGCAATCAAAACTGCTCGCTTCACTCGCTCTCCTAACCTCTCCACTCGTTCATCATCTTCACAAAATCCGCAAAGAGGTAGTGCGAGTCATGTGGCCCCGGAGAAGCCTCCGGGTGATACTGCACGCTGAACAGCGGATACGTTCGGTGACGCAACCCTTCCAGCGTGTTGTCGTTGAGGTCCATGTGCGTTAGTTCCACTTCGCTCTGTTTCAGCGTGTCCGGATCTACCGCGTAGTTGTGGTTGTGCGCCGTGATCTCAATCTTCCCGGTCTTCAACTGCTTCACCGGATGGTTGCCGCCGTGATGTCCGAACTTGAGTTTGTAGGTCTTGCCGCCCAGCGCCAGTCCGGTCAACTGATGCCCCAAGCAAATGCCGAAGATCGGCACACGGCCCATCATCTGTCGAATCGTCTCCTGCGCATACACTACCGCCTCAGGATCGCCTGGCCCGTTCGACATAAACACTCCATTCGGCTGCAAAGCCAACACGTCTTCTGCCGTGGTCTGTGCCGGAACCACCGTCACGTCACAGCCCGTGCTCACCAGCCGCCGCAGGATGTTGTGCTTGATGCCGTAATCGAACGCGACCACCTTCTTGCGCTCAGATCCCCTATGCTCCGCGCCTTCGCTGGTCACTACCGAAAGCTTCTTCACCGATTCGTGCGGCACGGTGATGATCCGTTCCTCCACGTCACCCTTCGTCCACGTGTAGGGCGTCTTAGTCGAAACCTCTTTCGCGAGGTCCAGCCCGTCAATCGTCGGAGTGGCCTTGGCTCGCGCCACCAGCTTCTCCGCATCCATCTCCGAAGTGGAAATAACTCCGCGCATCACGCCGCGGTCGCGCAGATGCCGCACCAGTGCACGCGTGTCAATATCAGACAGCACGGGAACCTTGTGCCGCTCCAGATACTCGTCCGTGACCTGATGCGAGCGATAGTTCGAGGCATAGGGCGAAAACTCGCGCACGATCAGTCCCTCAATGTAAGGGCGCGTGGCCTCTTCATCGTCAGGATTGGTGCCGTAGTTTCCGATTTCAGGGTTGGTGAGGACTACGATCTGACCGGCGTAAGAGGGATCAGTAAAGATTTCCTGATAGCCGGTTATGGATGTATTAAAAACTACTTCGCCCGTTCGTTCGAGCCGCGCTCCGTAGCCTTTGCCGCGGAAGACCCGTCCGTCTTCGAGCGCAAGGATAGCTTGCATCGCATCCCCAGAGAGTGGATTTTCTAGATGATACCAGCTATTGCAGACCCCGTGCATCCCACGCCATGTAAATCAGCCCTGTTTATGCATAGAAATACAATGGCTTGCATATTATGCATATACCCTACGCCCCCGTCACCGTCGGAGCCTCGCCAATCCAAAGCCGCTCTTCCACTGCGCGCAGCATCACCGTGGCCACATCGGCCCGCGTTACTGAGAATTTTTTCGGAGCCGTGCCTATGCTCGTCTCATAACGTCCGGTGCGCTGTCCATTGGTGAGCGCCGTGGGCCGCACAATCGTCCACTCCAGCCCGCTCGCCTTCACCTCTGGCTCCATCAGGTTCTTGTCTTGATACGGAGCCCACAGCAGAGTAGCGAAAATCAGCCTCTGGAAGAAGTTCGCCTGCGCCAGGCTTTCACCCGCACCCGACGCGGATTCCACCACCAGACGCCGAACTCCCTGTTCTTTCATCACGCTCATGATCGAGTGCGTTCCCACGGAAACCACGTGCGTATTGCGCAGCAGATCGCGCTGTCCCAGGCAGCTCAGCACTGCGTCCGATCCCAGCACGGTTTTCACTACGCTTTCGTGATCGAGAACGCTGCCCAGCACAACGCGCATATTGGGGTTCGAAAGCGGCATCCGGTTCGGGTTACGAAGCAGCACCCGCACGCTGTGCCCTTTTTCCAGCGCCTGACGGGTCAGTTCCAATCCCGTGCCGCCGGTCGCGCCAAAGATTGCCAATCGCATCTTGCCGTCCTCGCTCTTCCTTACCTCAGCTTACCCATCATGCCCGTCGGCCAGTAAGCAAACACTGCTTTGCCAAAGATCGCCTTGCGCTCCACCGGGCCAAAGTCGCGGCTGTCGCTGGAAAGATTCCTATGGTCGCCCAGCACAAAGTAGCTGCCCACCGGAACCACCAGTTCGCTCATCGAGCGCTCGTCGCGGAAGCGTTCCGGGACATAGGGCTCCACCAACCGGCTGCCATTCACGTACACGGCCCCGTGCCGGATCTCGATCCCGTCGCCCGGCACGCCCACAATCCTTTTGATGTAGTTCTTGCTGGGGTCGCCGGGATACTGGAAGACCACCACGTCTCCGCGTTCAATGGCGCCAATCCTGTAAGCGTACTTGTTGATGAAAATGCGTTCCTGGTCGGCCAGCCCCGGCATCATGCTCGTCCCTTCCACCTTTACCGGCTGGTAGAGGAACACAATGATAAACATCGAGATAGCTAGCGAAATCAAGAACTCCCGTAGCCATTTCATCCCGCCATCTGCTTTCGCTGCTTTAGGCTGCTCCGTCGCCGGAACTTCGCTTTCATCCATCTTGCACACCCCGTCTCTCACAATCTGTCCCTATTCATTCTATACAGACGTACAATCATAGCGAAGGGTGCCGTGCCCTTCCGGAAGCTCAGCGAGGTCGGCTCACAACGTTGAAATCGTACCCGGAGCTCTCCCGGTTATCCCCCTCTCCAACCTCTCCGGTTGACGATGCTCTCTGGTAACGGTATAAAGCAGTATTCTGAGATAGTTACCGATCCGGGCATCTATCCGCCTCGGACCGGGTGATTGGCTAGCTTTTTTGGAAGGGCCCATGACAAAAAAACTCGATGTCAAGCCGAAAAGCCCCTCTGTCAAGACCAGGGCTGAATCGCGCAAAGATGCTCCAGACGATCATCAGGTGCGCTTTGCCCACACCTTGCAAGGCTACGAACAAGCGCTCAAACTGTTGCAAACACAGAAGTACGACAAGGCGAAGTCCTTGTTTGAGAAGGTGGTTGAATCTGGCATCAGTGAATTGGCAGACCGTGCCAAGGTGAACGTCAGCATCTGCAACCAGCAGTTGGACCGCATCCAGAACACCTTCGGCACCCCGGAGGAGCATTACGACTTCGCCGTCTCCCTTATGAACCTCGGCGACTTCGTCACGGCGCGCGAGCATCTGGAAAAGCTTTCCATCCAGCGCTCTGACCTCGACTTTGTCTGGTATGGCCTCGCCGTGCTCGAATGCCTCACCGGACGCACTTCGGAGAGCTTGCAGCACCTTGCCGAAGCGATCCGCCTCAATCCCGGTACCCGCTTCCAGGCGCGCAATGACTCGGATTTCCGCAACATGGCTGACGATCCCCGCTTTACCGAGTTGCTCTATCCCGAGGGCACGGTAGGCGCATGACACTGTAGTTCGGCGCAGACGGGCACTCCGCCACTCTTCTGCATCCCGTTTAAGATAAAGGTATGTCGACGCCCAACCCAGTTGCGAGCCAACTCGAAGGTCTCCGGGTCGTCGCTATTGGCGGTGGCAGCGGCCTCTCCACACTTCTCCGCGGACTCAAGCGCCACGTCATCAGCATCTCTCCGGTCGGCTCACCTGCGCTTCTCCCCGTGCCACCCTATATCTCCCGGCTCACCGGGATCGTCACCGTAACGGATGACGGCGGCTCCAGCGGACGTCTGCGCAAGGAACTCGGCGTACCGCCGCCGGGAGACATTCGCAACTGCATGACCGCTCTGTCTGACGATGAAGAGTTGCTCTCCCAGCTCTTTCGCTATCGCTTCAGCGGCGGAGACCTCGACGGTCACAGCTTCGGCAATCTCTTTCTCTCCGCGCTCGCCGATGTTTGCGGAGACTTCTCTCTGGCCGTTAAGCTCAGCTCGGCTATTCTCAAAACGCGCGGCGAAATCTATCCCTCCTCAGCCAACAGCAACCTCCAGTTGGACGCCATGATGCACAACGGCAAGCGCGTCCGCGGTGAAACCAAAATCACCGCCAGCCGCAGCGGAATTGCACGTCTGCGCCTCGTCCCGGCCAATGCCCGCCCGCTGCCCCAGGCGCTCGATGCCATCCTCGGAGCTGACATCATCAGCCTCGGACCCGGTTCGCTCTTCACCAGCATCATCCCCAACCTTCTGGTGCGCGGAGTCCCACACGCCATATGCAGTTCCAAAGCTGTACGCGTGTACATCTGCAACCTGATGACTCAACCCAACGAGAGCACTGGCCTCACCGCCTCGCAGCACATCGAGGCCATCTTCAACCACGCAAAATGCAAGGTGTTCGATTACGTGATGCTCAACTACGCGCCCGTCCCCAGCGAATTGCGCGCCCGCTATGCAGAAGACAACTCCGAGCCCTTGCACAACGACCTCGATGCCATCCGCGCTCTAGGCGTGACCCCCATCCTCGGCGACTACCTCGACGCCAGCCACTTCGCCCGCCACGCCACTGACCGCATCGCCCTCGACCTCCTAAACCTCCCCGCACAGCTGCATCATGAACGTCAGCAGGCACAAGGCAAGGCCCTCTAGCTCATCCCGGTTCCAATTCGGGAGCCAAACTTCTCGATCATGATGCTTTCAGGAACTCTGCCCGCATCCTACTCTGGATGGAGACTGGCACGATCTGTCCGCAATGCGTTACGTTGCTGAACGATGGCACCTGTCCTCAGTGCGCCGCCTCTGGCAAGCACTATAGTGAAACAACGAGCGCGAAAACGGGAAACGGGCTGATGGACTCCCAAGCACGGGACATCCTGCTTGTTGCGGCGGCGGTACTGCTCCTGTTCCTGCTTCGCTTCGGGATTCCGTACGTTCTCGCAATGAGAGCTGACCAGCGCCGCGCGGAAGCATACGCGGCAAAGATCGTCACCGCGCGCAGCGGAAGCCCTCTCGCAAGCGCCAGCGAACTTAAGGGCACTGGACGTATCTACCTCGTTCAGGTCGGCCCGCACACCGCACCTTACTCTCTTGATGACTTTACCCGCTGGCTGCATTCCAAATATGCGCTTGACGTACAAGTTCTGCCTGCGATGGCCGTGGTTTCTTCGGCCTGGGACTCCGGGCGCAAACAATACGTCGCTGAATTGCTCTACGAACAACTGAAGCGCCAACATCCCGATCTCGCGGCGGACCCGCAAGCCTATCTCATCGGCTTCACCGATGAAGATATGTACTCCGTGCGCAGCCATGCGACCTCCAGCTACACCCGTCGAGACGGCCAGCGCGCCGCTCTCATTTCCATGGATGCCCTGCAGGACACGATGTGGCAGCGCATAGCATCAGATCACACGCCGTCAATTGGAGAGATCCAAGGCCGACTTCGGCGCATGCTGCTACGAGACGTTGCTGTCCTCTACTGGCATCTGCCACTGAATAACGATGCCACCAGTCTGCTACAGGAGAACATCTACGCAACTTTCCCTCTGGAAGACATTTATCAATCCGATCTTGATCCAGAGCACACACGATGGGGGCGCTTTGAATACGAACCGTGCATCTTTTTCGGCTACACGGCGAAGGACGGCATCAAACCCCTCATCCCAGGAGCCCTAATTCATTCCTGTACGGCGGTAGATGACGAATCTATCCACGGTGAATCGCTGGAACTGTTCGAGGTTGACCTGCGATTGGGCCTGCTCATCGACAGGCACACCGACTTCTACTTGCCAGACACGATTCCAATCCAGTTTCAGCGCTATACCCGTGATGGCTGGAAAGGCCCCGCAGCATTCGGCATCAGCGGCAGCCATAGTTATGACCGATACCTGGGCTCCTATGACGGTATGCGCACGGTCACAGTGCTTCAACCAGACGGCGGCAGCTACCAACTGAAACGCGTCCCTTCATGGTTGCCCATTCTTCCAATGGTGAAATATGTCGATAACGACTCCGGCAGACTGCTCGAACTGAGGTGGAAAACCAACGGGTTCGAACACTTCGATCTGAAGCGCTACAACGGCGAAGTCGAAACCTATCTTCCGTGCGACACCAAGAGCCCTCCTTGTTATCAGATCGGCTTCCGCAACGCGCAAGGCGAGCAACTCATCTTCGAGCGCGACACTCATCGCAACCTTACAAAACTGACATCGCCAAACAAGAGTTGGCTTCGGCTGAGCTACGGAACAGGCAACCGCATCGCCGAAATCACGGACAGCCGCGGACGTATCGTCCGCTATAGGTACGACGAGCGCGGAAGACTCGCAAGCGTAGCGTATCCCTCCGGTGAGATTTTCTATTACGAGTACGACCGCACTCAGCACTTGTTGACCGTGAGCACTGCGCCAGATTCAAATGCAAAACCGCTGGTGCTGATGCGCAATGAGTACGAAAGCGGAAAAATCACCAAGCAGACTTTTGCCGATGGCAAAACATACACCTACAGCTACAAACCCATCAATGCAGAGTCGGTTGGGTCCGCAACGGTCAGCACGCCGGACGGAAAGACTTACGACCTCGGAATCACCGAGTGGTCTTCAAGCGTCCGCGTGCACGATGCGCCGCCAAAGCAGTAGCCACCTTCGAGCGAGCTCAGCACACCTCACCCAATTCAGGCCAATTGCAAGGGAGCGGGCTGCGTGCAGTTCACAATGCTCGTTACCCACCGCGACCGCTTCCCCTGCTTTACAATGAAAGCGCAATGTCTAACCCAAGATTTGCCATCGCCATACTCGCCGCAGGCCAGGGGACGCGCCTCAAGTCAAAGCTGCCCAAGGTGCTGCACCAGATTGCAGGACGCCCACTGCTCGCCCACGTTGTGCGCGCCGCCCGCCAGATCGTTGCTCCTGCTGACATCTTCTGCATCGTCGGACATGAGGCCGAACGCGTCCGCCAGGCAATCTCTCCTCTCGGTGTGCAGTTCGTCGAACAGCTCGAACAGCTTGGCACCGGACACGCGCTTATGCAGTGCGCCTCCGCACTTGCGGACTACGATCACGTGCTCGTGCTCAGTGGAGACGTGCCCCTCATCCGTCCCGAGACCATCGCTTCCGTACGCGACTTCCATCTGGAACACGCGGCCGCCATGACAATCCTCACCGCCGAACCGCCCGATCCCTTCGGCTACGGGCGCATTGTTCGCCGAAAGGCCAACGGAGTTTTTACCAATCAAGTCGAGGCCATCGTAGAGCAGAAACAACTCACGCCGGCGCAGGAGGATATATGCGAGATCAACTCCGGCATTTACGCCTTCAACGTCGCTGAACTTTTCTCGCACATCGAGCGCCTCTCCTCCGACAACCCACACGGTGAGTTTTACCTCACGCAGATTGCGTCCATCCTGCAGCGCGACCGCAAACCCGTGCTGGCCTTGCGCACCGAACACGCCAGTGAAGTGCTCGGCGTCAACACGCGCCGCGAGCTCGCGCAGCTTGATAACATCTTGCGCGAACGCAAGACCCGCGAACTGATGGAAAACGGCGTCACCATCTACAAACCTGAAACCGTGCTCATCGATAACGCTGTTACCGTCGGGCAGGACACGGTGATTGAGCCTTTCGTGCAACTACTCGGCGAGACCACAATTGGCGAAGACTGCGTGATCCGCAGTTACTCCGTACTCACGAACCTGAAGGTCGCGAACGGAGTGCGCATTAATCAGGGCACAATCGCTGATGACTCGACGGTCGCGGAGGCTGCCATCGTCGGCCCCTACTCAAGATTGCGTACGGGCAGTGAAATCGGGCCTGAGGCGCATGTCGGGAATTTTGTGGAGACCAAGAAAGCAAAGCTTGCTCGCGGAGCCAAAGCGAACCATCTTACTTATCTCGGTGACGTTGAAGTAGGCGAGCGAACGAACATCGGTGCGGGAACTATTACCTGCAACTACGATGGCGTGAACAAGCACAAGACCACGATTGGCGCGAACGCTTTCATCGGCAGTGACACGACTCTTGTTGCGCCGGTCAGCATCGGCAACGGAGCCTACGTCGGCGCGGCTTCCTGCATCACCAAAGACGTTCCCGACGATTCGCTCGGACTCACACGACCCGACCAGGTAACCCGCACGGGATGGGCTTTGGAAAAACGCGCGCGCCTGCAAGCAGCCAAGCAAGCTAAGTGATGTCTGTTCAAGGTGCATAAACAAAGGGCGAAACTGAGGCTTCGCCCTTTCGTGTTCAGGATGTTGCGGCGCTTAAACCTGTTGTGAGGGCTTCCCTGCTCCGGCTAGGATGATTCCGAGTGCCATCAGACCAACGGCCGCCAACGGCTGTCCGTATGTCCCGGCCTCCACGGCCATCCCTGCAAACAGCGCCCACGTCCCGCCTACCACCGCCATCAAGATGCCGACCGGACGCAACACAGGATCGTGTGTGATTCCGATCATCTTCTCGTCACCACTGGAGTGAAGTTCTGACATGACTCTCTCCCGTCCCTGGGTGTTTCGATGCGGCGGGAGCTCTGGCGGATTCTGAAATTCGGTTTTGCCCTGCTACAAAGATTAACTTTCCGGACAATCGCTGAATGTGCGAAGTTGATCATTCCGTCAATCGTGGAGAGACACTCTGCACGATTGTTCACTTGGTAACCATTCCCACTAAAACGATTAACATACTTGGCAATCGTTCCTGCGGTTTATGGGCTAACACCGACGCTCTAGTACGCATCAAAATCACAGCAAACCAAATTTGGCAAAGGAGGCGAGATGAAGGAGAAGAAAATTGTCGGTGATCTGCCAGCCTCGGCGAACAATCCGAATGTTCAGTCGTCTGACGGCGGCATCAATCCATCTGCTCCCTCGGCCGGAACGGCAGGGTGGGGCACGGCACCCGACGAGCAGCGTAAACAGATAGGTCAGAATAATCCCGAGGCCTCCGCACCTGGCGCGCAGGGAGCTGGCGATGTGCGGCACACCTCGTATCCGCAGAACGAAGCAGCACAGAATCCCGCCGTCGAGTTCGCGCCATCGCACGCAGACCGCGCCTTCCGCTGTGCGGACGCCGTGAAGCACGATTGCGAGTGGACGGTGACGGGCAGCAGCGAGGAAGAAATCCTGGGTTACATGCGCGCCCACGCGCGTGAAGTTCACGGCAAGAATGAATTCACTTCGAGTGAACTGGCCGAGGCGCGCCGCGCAATTCACAAGCGCGCTGCCTAGTCGAATCGTAACTTGCTTCGCAGCTGTGCCTCATAATCGCCGCTCAGGACGAGGGTGCGCGGGGCAGTGGTACACTCAAGTTCATCCCTCAACTTTGATTGGACGAATTGAGCCTTGCCCGAATCTCTGCAGCGCCGCCGCTCCGCCGTTTTGTTGATTAGTTGCCCGGACCGCAAAGGCCTGGTGGCGGTGATCTCAAATTTCATCTTCACTCACAATGGAAACATCCTGCACGCCGACGAACATCGCGACGCCGAGACCAATCT
>Ga0182012_10002229_pt1 | contig 21083 bp, 20 predicted proteins | sample 612S2SmetaG_FD_120486 | JGI IMG/M metagenome (GOLD analysis project Ga0182012, IMG submission 120486) | Permafrost microbial communities from Stordalen Mire, Sweden - 612S2S metaG | ecosystem: Environmental > Terrestrial > Soil > Wetlands > Permafrost | place: Sweden: Stordalen | collected... | reverse complement strand
TCATAGCTGTTGGTCACCAGCTCCGCGACGACAATGCCCATCGCCGTTACCGTGTCGAGATCCAGGATGACCCGCTCGCCGTCGCATGCAAGAGTGACTGCGCCCGGCGTTGCCTGGATCGAAACCAGATTCTCGCACAGCGCCTTTACGTAGCTGCCGAAGTCGGTGGTCCGCGTCATCTCGGTGCCGAGCAGGTGATCATACACCTGCGCGAGCGTGGTCACGCGGAGCGCGATGGACTTGATGCCCTTCTGCCCGGCCTTGTCCGCGGTGTCGTCAAGCTGCTTGCTGAGCATCCCGTAGATGAGCTGCAGGTTGTTGCGCACCCGGTGCTGCAGCTCGGCGGCCAGCACCTTCTTCTGCTCCAGCAGCCTGTCCTTTTCGTCGATCAGGACCCTCTTCTGCTCCAGCAGCCTGTCCTTCTCGGCAATGGTGGCAACCAGCATGGACGTACGCGAAGCCGTGGCGACGGCCGCGGCCAGGACGTTGGCGAATCCGGTCAGGAAATCGATGTCGTGCTGGTCGTAATCGTGCTGCCGATCGTTGTCTATCTCCAGCACGCCGTAGGTCTGGGCGACATCCTGCGGATCCCCGCCGCCATCGGCCCCGGGCGTCCCGTCGGGGTGGCCGCTGCCGCGGACGATGACATCGATGGTTGAGACGATACCGTGTTCCGCATAGAATGAAGGCAACACGTAATGGTGGTCTTTCTGCAGGTCGTCGCAGACTGTCGGCAGGCCGGTGATGAAGGCACGCCCCTGGGGAGAGCTTTCGTCGGCGCGCGAAACGACGTGGCCGACGACACCGGCGTGCCAGCCGTATCCGGCTTCGATGAGCAGATCGTTCTCTGCGGGCCGATAGCGGCACACCTTGCAGTATGGCACCCCAAGCCCCTCCGCGCAGGCCCTGGCCGCCTCCGTCAGTATCTTCATCAGGTCGCTCTCGCGGAGGGCAAAGCTGCCAAACGCCGCAATCGCCGCCTGCTGGCGAAGGAGTTTCTCGGTTCTCGCGCTTTCCATTTCAAGGCACCGGGCTTAGGAAGGCGTTGAGAACAACCGTTGGAACCCGCGGGGAGGCGCCAACGTCGTCGCGCCATAAGCAATGATGTCGCTGACAATCTGCAGGCTCGTCAGGAGGTCCGCCGATCGGTAGGGCTTGGCCAGGCATGCGTCGCCGTCGGAAGCGGTCAGCACAATCTGGGACATATTGCCGGAGGCATAGAGAACGCCGAGCCGGCCGAGGCCGCTCAACTGGGCGGCGACCTCCGTGCCAAGCCCGCCGTCAGCCAGCCGCATGTCGAGGATTGCAAGGTCGGGCCTGTGCTGCCGGCCGAGCGCGACTGCGTCGGCAACGGTGCGAGCGATCCCGCATACCTCGTAGCCATTTCGTATCAGGATTTCTTCAGCCATGTCGGCGATCATCAGATCGTCTTCGGCGATCAAGACCTTGAGCACGCGCTCAGCCCTCCGTTGAGGCGATACTGCCATTGCGGGAAGGCAACAGAATATCGCACGACCCAAACGGGCGGTTCGCCAAATACGCCCGATATTCCTCAATCCGACAGTTGCCAACTGCAGGGTCTAGGAAATTGTTTTCCACATAGAGGGCTTATCATAGGTCAGTCGAATTCACCAGCGTATTCGTGTCACGAATTTTAGGTTATTATATTAATGCTACATGATTGCCGAAGGCACCAATAATTCTTCGTCAGAATACCGGCAACAGTGGCGAAATGCGTTAACGCGCCTTCAATCTGCGACACCGAAGGAGTTCCTGGCGAAGATCAGCCATGCGCCGGTGCATCTGGTAGTTGGCGGCACAGGCGGTCACCACGGCGCAAGAAGCCGGCTGCCATCACATCGGCAGGCCGCGCGAAGCGTCTGAACGGACGGCTGGCCACAAGGGCTAGCAACGACTCTCGCTACAACACCCCGGTCAACGCCCGCCGCGCCGCGGTCGCCAGCACATCGGCCCGCTCGTTCATCACGTCGCCGGCGTGGCCGCGCACCCAGCGCCATTCGATCTCGTGCCCCTTGACCGCATCCAGCAGCCGCCGCCAGAGGTCCATGTTCGCCACGGGGTCACCCGCCGCGTTGCGCCAGTTGCGCCGCACCCAGCCCTGATGCCACCGCGTCACCCCATTCTTCACGTATTCGCTGTCCGTGTGCAGCACCACGCGGCACGGGCGCTTCAGCGTCTCCAGCGCGGCGGTGGCTGCGGTCAGTTCCATGCGGTTGTTGGTGGTGACCGGCTCGGCGCCGGACAGTTCGCGCTCCACGCCGCGGAAGCGGAGGATCGCGGCCCAGCCGCCGGCGCCAGGGTTCGGCTTGCACCCGCCATCGGTCCAGATCTCCACCGCCTCGGCCGAGGCCGGTCCTGGAGTGACGGTGACGTCCTCAGACTCCATAGGCGTGCTCATCCCGGGCAGCGAGGTGAAAGCGCAGCCGGTGCAAATACTCCAGCGGGTCCTTGCGGGTGACCAACGCGCCGGGCGGCGTATGCAGCCAGTCATACAGCCGGGTCAGCAGGAACCGGATTGCGGCGCCCTGGCACAGCACCGGCAAGGCCGCACGCTCGGCGGACGACAACGGGCGGGTTGCGTCATACGCCGACAGCATCGCCCGGGACTTGGTCACGTTCAGCGAATGGTCCGGTTCGAAGCACCAGGCGTTGAGGCAGACCGCGAGGTCGTAGGCCAGGATGTCGGTCGCGGCGAAGTAGAAGTCGATCAGGCCGGACAGCCGCCCATCCAGGAAGAACACGTTGTCCGGGAACAGGTCGGCATGGATGTGGCCGACCGGCAGCGCCGCGGGCCATGCCTCCAGGATCGCCGCCAGCGCCGTATCCATCTCCCCCGCCAGCCCGGTTCGCACGGCCTCGGCTGGCCCGCGCAGATGGTCGAGCAGCGGCCGCCAGCCGGCCGGCCCGAGCGCGTTCGCCCGCCGCGGCGCATAGTCGGCGCCCCCCAGATGCAGCGCCGCCAACGCCCCGCCCACCGGCCCGCAATGCGCCGGCCGCACCCGGCGCGGCCAAACCCCGGGCAGGAAGGTCGTGATGGCGGCGTGCCGGCCGCAAAGCTGCCGCAGCGCGATTCCGTCCCGACCGTGCACCGGCAGCGGGCAGGAGATGCCGCGCCGCGCCAGGTGCTCCATCAGACCGAGAAACCACGGCAGGTCGTCAGGATCGACCCGCTTTTCGTATAGCGTCAGGATGTAGTCGCCACCCGTCGTCCGGAGCGAAAAATTGCTGTTCTCCACGCCCTCGGCGATGCCGCGGAAGGCGACGATGGAGCCGATCTCGTAGTCGGCCAGGAACGCGGCGACCGCTTCGTCGGAGACCTCGGTGTAGACCGCCATCAGGCCAGCGGCGCGGGCAGCTTGAAGGTCACGTGTTCTTCGGTCACGCAGCGCTCCTCGATGGTCAGCCGGAACCGCTCGCCCAGCCGGGCGAGCAGATCCTCCACCAGCGACTCGGGTGCCGAGGCGCCGGCGGTGACCCCGAGGGTGGCCACGCCGCGCAGCGCCGTCCAGTCCAGGCCCTCGGCCTTCGGCAGCAGGATGGCGCGCGGCGCGCCGGCACGCTCCGCGACTTCGCGCAGGCGCTGCGAGTTGGACGAATTCGGGCTGCCGATCACGATCACCAGGTCGCAGTCCGGCGCCAGCGCCTTGACCGCGGACTGGCGGTTGGTGGTGGCGTAGCAGATGTCCTCGCGGCGCGGTCCCTCGATGAACGGGAAGCGAGTGCGGAGCGTGGCGACGATCTCGCTCGTGTCGTCCACCGACAGCGTGGTCTGGGTGATGAAGGCGAGGGCGCCGGGGGGCGGTTCGACGGAGCGGGCTTCGTCGACGGTCTGCACCAGCGTCATGGCGCCGGAGGGAAGCTGCCCTGTGGTGCCTTCCACCTCCGGATGGCCCTCATGGCCGATCATCAGGATGTGGCGGCCGGTGGCAAAGTGGCGCTCGGCCTCGCGGTGGACCTTGCTGACCAGGGGACAGGTCGCATCGTGGTAGGTCAGCCGCCGCCGCCGCGCCTCGACCGGGACCGATTTCGGCACGCCATGGGCGGAGAACACCACCGGCGCGCCGGGCGGCACCTCGTCCAGTTCCTCCACGAACACGGCGCCCTGCGCCTCCAGCGTTTCCACCACGGTCCGGTTATGGACGATCTCGTGGCGCACGTACACCGGGGCGTCGTGGCGGCGCAGCGCCTCCTCCACCACGCGGATGGCCCGGTCCACGCCGGCGCAGAATCCGCGCGGCCCGGCGAGCAGGATATGCAGAGGGGGGTTATCGGGCATGATCCGCATCCGTGCGCCCGGTCGAAGGCTTGCTTCGCGGCACAACTAGGCTGCCGCGAGCGCCGTCGCGGCGCCGAGTTTCTCCTGCAAGCCAGCGCACAGGCGTTCACGCGAACCGCTTAATCCGCCCGACCAGCGGTGGCACTATGCCGCTTCCCCGGCTTGCCCGCAACGACGCAGCCAGCCAAAAGGCAGGCCCGCCTTCCGGAGTTTCCGATGGTCCCTCACGTGAGCCTTTCCGCCCGGCTGCTGGGCGCCGTCCTGCTGGCGTCACTGGCCGCCTGCGGACCGGGGCGCAACGAGTTCGCCCCGCCCTGTCCGCGCGCCACGCTGGTCGGTCCGCTTGCGGACCTGACGCGCTATCGCCCCGGCGGCCGGGACCTGACCGACCTCGTGCTGCAAGGGCGCATGGTCACCGTCAGCGGCGTGTGCAAGCCAGGCGATACCGCGTCCAAGCTTGATGTCGCGGTCCGGATCGGCGCCGAAATCATGCGTGGGCCGGCCCTGCAGGGGCAGGCCGCCGAGGTGCAGATCTTCGTCGCGGTGGTGGACAACGGCACCATACTCGACAAGAAAATCTACCCGGTGCAGGTCGCATTCCCGCCCAATGTGGACCGTGGAACGGTCGTGCTCGACGAAGTGGACATGGTACTGCCGGTGAGCCCGGCTAAATCGGGTGCGGCGTATACGATCGAAACCGGGTTCCAGCTTACGCCGGACGAACTGGCGGCGAACCGGGAGCAGCAGGCAAGGTAGCATCCGGGCGGTCTTGCGGCTGGCGTGCTCTGCCGCTGTTGGCGTGATCCGCTGGCGTTTGCCCGGCGGTCTCGCCCGGGTCTACATGTTCCCGACCTCGTCGGGTATGTCGTAGAAGGTGGGATGGCGGTAGATCTTCGATCCGGTCGGCTCGAACAGCATCTCCTTGTCGGCGGGATCGGAGGCGACGATCGCCGCCGACGGCACCACCCAAAGCGAGAGGCCTTCGCCGCGGCGGGTGTAGACGTCACGCGCCGCTTGCAGCGCGAGCGCCGCGTCGGCGGCATGAACCGAACCGACATGCCGGTGCGCGAGCCCGTCCCGCGCGCGAACGAACACCTCCCAGAGCGGTGTCTCCAGCGGTCGCTCCCGGGCCGGTTCGCCTGGCGCTGCCATGCTCAGGCCGCCGCCGGCCGGTCGCCGGCGCGCTGCCTGGCGGCCCAGGCCAGCGCCGCCTCGCGCACCCATGCGCCGTCCGCATCGGCGCGCCGCCGCGTGGCCAGCCGCTCCCGGTTGCACGGGCCGTCGCCGCCGAGCACGCGGCGGAACGCGGCCCAGTCGATGACACCGTGCTCCCAGTGCCCGGTGTCCTGGTTCTGGCGCAGGTCCGCATCGGGGACGGACAAGCCGAGATACTGCGCCTGCGGCACCGTCGCATCGACGAATTTCTGCCGCAGCGCGTCGTTGGTGAGACGCTTGATCCGCCAGCGGATTGAGATGTCGGAGTGCTGGCTCTCGCTGTCCGGCGGCCCGAACATCATCAGGCTGGGCCACCACCAGCGATCCAGCGCGTCCTGCGCCATCGCCTTCTGTGCTTCGGTGCCCTGGGCCAGGGTCAGCATGATCTCGTAACCCTGGCGCTGGTGGAAGCTCTCCTCCTTGCAGATGCGGATCATAGCCCGGGCGTAGGGACCATAGGAGCAGCGGCACAACGGGATCTGGTTCATGATTGCGGCGCCGTCCACCAGCCAGCCGATCGCGCCGATATCGGCCCAGCTCAGCGTCGGATAGTTGAAGATCGAGCTGTATTTGGCCCTGCCGGACAGAAGCTGCCCGACCAGTTCCTCGCGCGTCACGCCCAGCGTCTCGGCGGCGGCGTAGAGGTACAGCCCGTGGCCGCCCTCGTCCTGCACCTTGGCGAGCAGCGCAGCCTTGCGCCGCAGGGACGGCGCGCGGGTGATCCAGTTGCCCTCGGGCAGCATGCCGACGATCTCGGAATGCGCATGCTGGCTGATCTGGCGGATCAGCGTGCGCCGGTAGGCTTCCGGCATCCAGTCGTTGGGCTCGATCCGCTCGCCGGCGTCGATGCGGGCCTGGAAGCGGGCCATCCGCTCGGCGTCGTCATCGTCGGGGCCGGTTGCCGCGACCGGCAGGTGCAGCGCCTGCGTGTCCATCCATGTCATAGTGGGTTGCGATCCGGCCTTCCGCCATGCCCCTCAAGGGCCCCCAAGGGGACTGGCGTTGAACTGACGGTGGGCTAGCGCGGACGGACGGCGCTCCAGTCGGCGGTGTGGCAAACGCCCTGCCGACGGCGCGCCAGCGGGGGCGCGCCGCTGCAAGCGCCGAAATACAGCGATGCCGTCGCCGCGACCAGCATCGCGAGATCCGCTGCGTCGGCAAACGACGCGCCGAAGCCGAGCCGTGCCAGCCGTGCGAGGAGCAGCAGCAGGACCGCGGCGCGATGCAGCCGCATCGCCTGGCGCAGCGGATTGGCGGTCGCCCGCCCGCCCGAGGCCCGCTGGAACAGCGTTCGCAGGCTGGTCAGGGCCACCAGGCCGAGCAACAGCGTGAACACCGGCATCCAGCACGCGGCGGCGCCGCCCTTGGAAACCGCATCGGCCACAGTGCCGGCCTGCGACAAAAGCCATGCCAGGGTGGCGCCGTCGAGGCACAGCGTTGCCGCAAGAAACCGCCCGATGCCGAAGCGGCCGGCAATTCGGTCAGCGAGCGGCTGGAACAATCGATCGATCAGATTATCGTCAAAAGCGGCAAATCGGCGCATCGTCCTTACCGTCCTGAAATGGTTTCCGGCTCAAGTACGGTTGATGAAACGGGTCCGGACAACCGGCGTCAAGCAATCCCGTGCCCTCCCAGCGGACGCGGATGGCCCCGCGGTGTTCGCACACACGAATTCGCCAAATCTGCGGTGGCGCGGGGCGGCTCGTTCCTCGCGGCTCGCCAAGCGGCAAGCGCAACTGGCGCCCCCCGGAGAAGGCGCCCCCCGGAGAAGGCGCCCCCCGGAGAAGGCGCCCTGCGGCTCAGCCGACGCTTTCGATATAGCTCATGACCAGATACATCACCGCGGTCAGCCCGCCGAGGTTACGGTAAGAGTGCGCGACGTCCGCCTGGAACAGGATCGCGTCGTCGGGACGAAGAACGTGGCTCCGCTCTGCCACCACGATCTCGACCTCGCCGACCACCAGGGTCAGATTTTCGATCGTCCCCGGCGCGTGCGGCAAGGCGGCCTCGGTCGCGTGCGGCGCGAGCGTGAGTTTATAGAATTCCACGCGCCGCTCGGCATCGAACGGAAACAGCGCGCGCGATGTGAAACTGCCGGCGGCGGAGGTCAGCACCTTCGCCGTCGCCGCACGCATCACCGTCGCCTCGCCGGTATGGCCGTCGCTGGTCAGTGCCGCGAACGGTACCCCCAGCGCACGGGCCACTTTCCACAGCAGCGCTATGGTCGGCACGCTGCGGCCGAGTTCGATCTGGCTCAGCATGGCGCGGCTCACGCCCGATATTCGTGCCAACCGCTCCAGCGAATGACCCTGGTGGACCCGCAGCCGCTTGAGATTGCGCCCGACCAGCGCCGCGAGTTCGGCCGCGTCCCGGTCTCGATCGTGCTCCAGACTATGCGCCTCGAGTTCGATCGCCGCTGATCCTTCAGGCACGGACGCGTGCCGCGGCTGCTGTTGGCAGCCAAACCGGCACGAGCACCCAGACGACCGGCATGAAGGCCGTGGGGATCGACGGCAGAGACGGCGGACCAGGGGGCGTGGCGCATCGTGTGGCCTCGGCCTGCCGGCGCCCGCGGAACTGCGCCGGATCGATCACCTCTGCCGTCGCCATGGGCCGATCATCCTATGTCATCGTGTTGCTTAGCCAAGGTCATACTTGACAACTATGTTATATGACACACCGATGCCGGTGTCCATAAGCCCGGGCCAGGATCGTTCGACGCGTGTCCAACGATAACATTCTGTGAAATAGACCGCACGCAGGGTCATCTGGCCGGCGGGGGTAAGGCGGTCGTCCGCTCCGCCGCCAGGGCGTGGGGGTGGACGGGCTTCGGGCCGCCGCTCAGGCGATGCCGGCGTGCACCAGCAGCCCGAACACCCCGGCAAGCACGCCCAGAACCCCCGCGGCCCAGGCGATCGTCTGCACCCGCGTCACGACGGAGACCGAAGCCAGAACGATGGCGATCTGCAGGCCGCCCACCACCAACTCGAACTGGTGGTAGCGGTGAAGGGCATGATCGCGCTCGGCTTCCTCCGTTTGGGCCTTGGCCGCAAGCTGCTTCATGCCGTTTCCGGCGGCGGGATCGTCGCGCAAGTGCGTCTCGGCGTCGCGCGCCGCCTTGACGCGCGCCTGCAGCGCCGGGTCAGCGCCCTGGCTCGCTCCTTGGCCCGCTCCCTGCTGGCCCGCCGCTCCTGGCAGGCTTTCCAGAATGGCGGCTTCCGCATTGCGCATTGCCGCCCGGACGTCCTTCGCCTGGTAGAAGGCCCAGTCGTCCGACGCGGCGATGTGCCGCGTCATGTATTCATTTTGCGCCGACTTCGTTCCCATCTCGGCCAGCGCGAGCATCGCGGCCAGTGCCGCGATCAGCACGGCAATACGGCGGGCACTGCCGTCGCCATGGGCCGCCGCGTGATGCGCGTGTTCGATCCCTTCCTTCGCGTCGTCGATCGTGTCACTCACTGTGCATTTCCCTCACCCGCATCGGCCGCGACCCCTGGCGCCGGGACGCCCGGCCCAGGGACGCCCGGCCCAGGGCCCCCCCGCGCCGGCGGTGCGTCTATCGCCTCGCGCACCTTTATTGCAAGCGTGGTCAGGGTGAACGGCTTGGGCAGGAGGAAGCCCCCGGACTCGAGCACGCCGTTGTGGATGACGGCGTTGCACGTGTAGCCGGTGGTGAACAGCACCCGCAGTCCCGGTCGCAGCGCACGGGCGGCGTCGGCCAGAACCCGCCCGTTGACGCCGCCCCGCAGACCGATATCGGTGAGCAGCAGATCGATGTCGCCGCGATCGGCGACCAGCCGGAACCCCTCCATCGCATCGGCCGCCTCCAGCACGTGGTAGCCCATCTCCCGCAGCGCCTCGACCGAGGCGCGCCGGACGGCTTCATCGTCCTCCACCACCAGGATCGCCTCGCCGACGCCGCGCGCCATGATCGCCGCGTCTGGCGCCATGGCGGCGGGCGGCCGCGGTTCGTCCCTGACGAAGCGCGGCAGATAGATCTTGATCGGACTGCCCTGGCCCGGCTCGCTGTAGATCTTGACGTGGCCGCCGGACTGCTTGACGAAGCCGTACACCATGGACAGCCCGAGCCCGGTCCCCTGGCCGACCGGCTTGGTGGTGAAGAACGGCTCGAATGCCTGGGCAATCACGTCGGGCGGCATGCCGGTGCCGGTGTCGGTGATCGCCAGCATCACGTATTGCCCCGGCTGCACGTCGGCGTGCGCCGCCGCGTAAGCGTCGTCGAGATGGGTGTTGGCTGTCTCGATCCTGAGCTTGCCGCCCTCCGGCATGGCGTCGCGGGCGTTCACCGCCAGGTTGAGCACCGCGTTCTCCAACTGGTTGGCATCCACGCGGGTCAGCCACAGCCCGCCGGCCAGCACCGTTTCCAGCTCGATAATCTCACCCAGCGATCGGTGCAGCAGCTCTGACATGTCGGCGACCAGCCGACCGACGTCCAGCGGCGCCGGGTCCAGCGGCTGCTGGCGTGCAAAAGCGAGCAGCCGTTGGGTCAGGGTCGCCGCGCGGCCGACGCCCTGCATGGCGGAGTCGGTCAGCTTGTGCAGCGCATCGCTGCCGGGCGGCAGGCGGCGCTTGATCAGCTCGATGCTGCTGCTGATCACGGTCAGGTTGTTGTTGAAATCGTGGGCCACGCCGCCGGTGAGGCGGCCGATCGCCTCCATCTTCTGGGACTGGCGCAGCGCCTCCTCGGCCAGAGCGCGCCGTTCCGCTTCCGCGCGCAGCGCCGCGACGGTCTGCGTCTGGCGCCGCTCATGGCGGATGGCGAGCAGACTCAGGCCGAGCAGCGAGAGCGTGGCGGGCACGCCGAAAATCAAATGCGTTGCCATCAGGCTGCGCCATTCCCCGACGACGGAGTCCCAACTCCGGCCGGCGGTGACGTACACGGGGTATTGGTCGAGCTTGCGATAGGCGATGACCCGTTCCGAGCCGTCCGGATTGGCTGCGCCGCGGACCATGCCGGAGATCGGGTCGCTACCGGTGCCACCGAGCGCCAAGTCGCTGAACCGCTGCGGCGGCGCGTCAGGATCGACCGGCGGATAACGAGCCAGGATCGATCCGTCGTCGCGAAACACGGCCGCCTCGTAGTCCGGGCGGTGGCCTAACAGCGCCGCGTCGAACTGCTCGAAATACTCGGGCGGGACGGTCACCAGGATCACGCCCTGGAACCGGTCCGGATCGAAGCCCCTGCGGACCGCGATCGAAAAATTGCGGCGGTGGCTCAGCCGCCCCCACACGATACCGCCGATGGCAAGATCAGCCTTGGTGTCGCGCAGCGCCTGGAAGTAGTCGCGGTCGTTGAACCGGATGCCGCGGTCCACCGGATAGGCGAGCGTCGTGACCAGGGGCTGCCCGTCGCTGCCGATCACCGCGACGCCGCTCACCTGTGGGAAGGGCGCGACGATCGCCATGATCCGCGCACGCAACGCCGCTTCCTGCGCGGCGATGGCATCGTCGCCCAGCCGCCCCACCAGATCGTTGATTTCGCTGGCGACCAACCGGTGGGTGTCGAGCACCCTGGTGACCTGCTCCTTCGCCACGGCGGCGTCGCTCCGCAGCTCGGCCTCGGCTGCCCTCACCGTGCTGCGGAAAGCAATCATGGCGCCGCAGGAAAACACCAGAAGCGGCAGGGCGATGGAGGCGATGACGAGCCACCTCAGGGGGCTTGCAGCGCCGCTCCCCACCTCCGCCATTGTCACCACTGCGATTTTTCCCAACCGGTTCAGCCCGGTAACCCCCAATTGGCCAAGCCAGGAACCTCTTCCAGTGGACCTTATTCCTCTGTGTCGCCCCCAAGGGACCACACAGGCGAGACCCTGGCACCGCCGATGCAGCGAGCCAGAAGGCCACCAACTCCCGGCCGGCTTCGCCGAACGGCGGAAGTGTTGGCATATTCGGTTCCGGGTCGCCACTCGCCGACGCGGATCGGCAGCGTAACTCTGGCGTGAAAGGCCATGGAATTTAACCCGAATGGCATCGCCACTTCGACGAACGGTGCTGGTAGCCGGCAGCCTCGAACATGGATCTGGTGGCGCTGCGGGACCCTGCCGCGCATAGGGCAGGTGGTTTGGCCACGACTTCATGGCGACAAGGGCGCCAGCCAGGCGTTGGCGGCTGCCCGGCTCGGCGCTCGACACGGCGCGCCGGCGGCGTAATCCGCTTCAGGCAGCGCGATCGTGTCGCAATTGACCGCCCACGGGGTGTAGGCTACCAAGGCAACGATCCAGTGCAGCGTTTCCGAGGAACGATTTCCTTTGCCCAATCTGCACCCGCCGGAGCGAGTCGCGGCCGGGCGGCTCGGATACGAGTGGTTCATGGAATCGGTGTACTCTAGCCTTCCGCGGGGCCCGCGGCGTCGATGCCAGGCAGATATATCTGCCTGGCATGGTTTGAAGTCTGCAAGCAAGGACCGCGAATGAATCCGGAGCTGTCTACTTACCTAAATATGCTCCGAGTACTTGCAGCTACGGCAGTCTTCGTCGGCCATATCTGCAGTTGGCAAGTCGGCTGCGGATTCGTCGACGGACTGCCATGGCTGGGCGGTGATGGAGTGGTGATCTTTTTTGTTCTCTCGGGTTACGTTGTGGCGTATACGGCCGACACAAAAGACCGGACGGCCAGGGCTTTCCTGATCAATCGATGCGCCCGGATCTATTCGGTCATGGTACCTGCCCTGATCCTGACCTTGGTGCTTGAGCGAATCGGCGTTCGGTATTTTCCGGGCTCATATAACGCGTTGCACGATCATTACCAACTTCAAAAGTTATGGGTTTATATCCCGCTGTGGATGTCTTTTTCGAGCGAATTATGGACGCTCAATGAGCCGATGCTGACCAATGGGGCATTTTGGTCGCTTTGTTTCGAAGTCTGGTTCTATGTGTTTCTTGCATTGTCGCTCTTTATGCGAGGACCGGCGCGGGTGGCTGCACTGATCGTCGTGCCATTGATCGTTGGCCCCAAAATATGCCTCCTGTTTCCGTTGTGGGGGCTTGGCGTGCTCGCCTATCGTGCCCAGAAGAAAATTTCGTTGCAACCGCTGCCGGCTCGATTGCTATTTCTGCTGAGCATCGGATTGTATATGTTCATCAAGGCCTACGCTCTCGATAACATGGCGACCGAGGGCGTTGACGAAATATTCGGCAATGTACCTCGGCTTTATCTCCAGGTTGCCTATAACTTTCCCGGGCACCTCATGATCGCCGTCTGCGTGGCCATGAGCATATTCGCGATGCGGTTTGCGGCGCTTCGGCAAATCGCCAGGGTCGCCTATCCGGTGGGGATTGCGGCATCGTTCACCTTTACGATTTATCTGATGCATCTGCCGCTCATGAAGTTTTTCGTGACTCTTGGCGGACCCGACATCGAGTCGATGGTTTGGCCGACGATGGCGACGCTGGCTGCCGTGGTCGCAATCGGTTCTGTCACCGAGCGTCGCATCGGTCCGTGGCGCATCCTGTTCGCGCGCCTTGTCCGGTTCGCCGACCGGCTTGCCGGGAACGCCGTGCTCGCGACCCGGCGCGGTTAGGCGGCCTTATCGGGAGGTGCCGCATGGCTCCCCACGTCGATCCTGTCCGCTCCGATGCGGCCCTGCCGGCGCGTACCGGCGTCGTCGTCGTGGGAGGCGGCATCATCGGCGCCAGCACCGCCCTGTTCCTGGCGCGCAAGGGCGTGCCGGTCCTGCTCTGCGAGAAGGGCAGCATCGCGGCGGAGCAGTCCAGCCGCAACTGGGGCTGGTGCCGCAAGATGGGGCGCGACCCGCGCGAACTGCCGCTCGCGATCGAAAGCCTCCGGCTGTGGCGGGAGATGGATGCGCTGACCGGGGCGGACACCGGCTGGCGGCAAAGCGGCATCCTGTACCTGTCCCGCACCCAGGCCGAGCTGGCCGAACGCGAGGCCTGGCTGGCAGCCGCACGCCCGTTCCAGCTCGACTCGCGGCTGGTCACCGGCGCCGAGGCGGCCGCACTGCTGCCCGGCCTGGCCGGCGACTGGGTTGGCGGGCTCTACACCCCGAGCGACGGCCGCGCGGAGCCGGAACGGGCCGCGCCGACGATCGCCGAGGCGGCGCGCAAGCATGGCGCCGCACTCGTCACCGGCTGCGCCGTGCGCGGTATCGAGACCCAAGCGGGGCGCATTGCCGCCGCAGTGACCGAACGGGGACGTGTCGCCTGCGACGCCGTGGTGCTGGCCGGCGGGGTCTGGTCGCGCCTGTTCTGCGGCAGCCTCGGTATCAATCTGCCGCAGCTCAAGGTGGTCTCTTCGGTGATGCGCACCGAAAAGCTGGACGGCCCGGAGATCTCCTGCGGCGGCTACGGCTTTGGTCTGCGCAAGCGGCTGGACGACGGCTACAACGTGGCGAGCTGGAGCGGCAACCTCCACGACATCACGCCGGACACGGTGCGTCTGTTCCGCGCTTTCCTCCCGTCGCTGCGCGTCAAATGGCGCGACATGCGGCTGCGCCTTGGCGCCGGGTTCATCGAGGCATGGCGCGTCCCGCGGCACTGGGCGCTCGACGCGCCCTCGCCGTTCGAGCGGGTGCGGGTGCTCGATCCCGCGCCGCACCAGCCGATCCTCGACCAGGGGCGTGACAGCGTCACGGCCGCCTTCCCGGCTTTCCACGCCATGCGCGTGGCGGAGACCTGGGGTGGCGCAATCGACGTGACGCCCGACGAGATCCCGGTGATCTCGGCGATCGATTCGCTGCCGGGGTTCTTCATCGCCACCGGCTTTACCGGTCACGGTTTCGGCATCGGACCGGGCGCCGGCCGGCTGATGGCGGAGCTGGTGACAGGCGAGGCCCCGGTGGTCGATCCCGCGCCGTTCCGGTTTTCCCGGTTCAGCGACGGCTCGCGGCTGCATCTCTCGGCCGCGTCGCGCGACACCTGACCCACGGCGGGCCGCGTCCGGCCATGACACCGCAGCCAGCATGACCGGCAAATCGGGAAGGCTATGGGCCGGCATGGCTTTTCCAAGCCAACTCACGGGTCTAGTGTGACCGCAAAACAGCGAAGCCATTTTGGAGGGACGACGCCATGCCCACACGTGATGCCTTGCGCCAGCGCGGCGAGGCGATGCAGAGCAAGCTGTTCGGCGTGGCGACCGCAGACCCGGCGATCGCGACCATCGAGCGGCTGATCGCCGAGCTGCCGTTCGGTGCGATCTGGTATCGCTCGGGATTGGCCTTGCCCGACCGCATGACCTGTACGCTGGCGGCGCTCGGCGTAAACCCGCGGCCGCGATCGCTGCGCCGCCACATCGTGGCCGCCATGACCCTCGGTATGGGGACGCGGACGATCCAGGAGGTCCTGATCCAGTCGGCGCTCTGGGCCGGCTTCGCCGCCGCGGAAGAAAGCCTGTCGATCGCCGCGGAGGTGTTCGCCGACCGGGGCATCGCGTTGCCCTCCGTCCCGCCGGACGACGCCTCGATGGCGGACCTGATGAGCCGCGGCAGGGACATCGTGCAAACAGTGCACGGCGAGATGGCGACGGAAGGCTATGCGTCGCCGGACAACCCGGTGACCTCCGCGCTGTATCCCCTGGTCATCCAGTTCGGCTACGGGTCGATCTGGTGCCGTCCCGGCCTCGATCAGCGGTCTCGGACGCTGGTGTCGCTGGCCGGGCTGACCGCGATGCGTCTCCCGCAGCAGGCGCGGAAGTTCGGCGCCGCGGCGCTGCGGGTCGGCATCAGCAAGACCGAGGTGATCGAGGCGGTGGTGCAGACCGCGCCCTATAGCGGCTTCCCGCCGGCGCTGAATGCGCTCGCAGCGCTCAGCGACGTGCTGAAGTGACGGTTCGCCGGTAGGCGTCTATCTATCCGCCTGGGCTGCGCCGAGGCAGCCCAGGCGCGTTACGCGATCGCGTAACGCTGTATCGCGTAACGCTGTGCGGATAGAACGACCGGGCGGCGCGGCGAACAAAGGCATCGCCCGGCTGAGCGGCAGTGCCATTTACGGACCGGATTGTGCGACGCGCCTCGTCTTGGCCTGCCCTCGGCGCCCGGTGGGACAAGCCGGTGTTATCCGCAACGGGCGAGCACCCTTCGACCCCGCTGAAGCCGCGATCGGTGACCCGAACATCGTTCGCTGGCTGTACCGCACGCTATCAGACACCGGCGGGGAAGCCGCGCACCGGCGCGGGCACCGCGGCGAGCCGGCGGGTGCTGCCGCGCAATCCACGCTTTACAAGCGTCCATAATGGTTGACAACGGCCACGAAACCGTTGATTTCGATAACAATGATGGCGTTCCATGAGCTGATCTTGGCTGTCCCGATTGCGATCCATTGCCCTAACGAAACGCTTCTTGCTCCGGCCCTGAGCGTGGTCTCGCGGCGCGTGGTGCCCCCGACAGGGGCAGCCGATTCCCGGCCGAACGGTGCCGCAGCGAACGGAACGCACGAAGCGGCCCGAGTCGCGCCGGAGGTTTGGCAATGGCTGTCGTTCCCAGCCCGGGATCTTAAGCAAGCGCTCGGGTGCGAGCGGGACACCTGCTTTGCGTTGCCGCTGCTCCATCGATCGAGCGGCGTGAAACCCACGCCATGACCGGTTTTCCCCCCGCTTTGGACAGTCTCGGCTGGCTGCTGGCGCTGCTGGCCGGCTTCGGCACGGTTGTATCGGTGGCCGGCGCCGCGGCGGTGCGTCGATTCGCCACCCAGCGGCGCGACCCGGCACGGCAGTACCCCGCGGTCACCGTGCTCAAGCCGCTCTGCGGCAACGAGCCGCGGCTGGACGAGGCTCTCGCGTCGATCTGCGAGCAATCCTATCCGGCCCCGGTGCAGATCGTGTTCGGTGTGCAAGACCCGTCCGACCCCGCGCTGCTCGCCGTGCAACGGCTGCAGGCGCGGTTTCCGCAGCATGACATCGCGGTCGCAACCGGCGCCGAGGCGCATGGGCCCAACCGCAAAATCTGCAATCTGATCAATATGCTGCCCTTGGCACGGCACGACGTGCTGGTGTTCTCCGACAGCGACCTGCATGTGGCGCCCGACTACGTGGAGCGGCTGGTCGTGGCGCTGGAGGTGCCGGGCACCGGCCTCGCCACCACGGTCTGCACGGGCCTGCCAACGGTGCGGGGACTGGCCGCGCGGCTTGGGGCGACGCATATCAGCCACTCGTTCCTGCCAGCCGTCCTGCTGTCGCGGCTCCTTGGCCGGCAGGACTGCCTGGGCACCACCATGGCGCTGCGACAGGACACGCTGGCCGAGGTCGGCGGATTGCATGCCCTGGTGCGGCATCTTGCCGACGACAATGTCCTGAGCCAGCGCGTCCGACGGTTGGGGCTGGAGGTCCGGCTCGCCGATACGGTGCCGGCAACCGGCATCCCGAATGCTTCACCGCGTGCGCTGTGGCAGCACGAGCTGCGCTGGGCACGTACCATCCGCGCCCTGCAGCCGCTGGGGTTCGCGGCGTCGGTGCTGCAGTTTCCCCTGTTCTGGGCCGCGGCGACGGTGGGCCTGACCGGCGGCGCCGGCTGGTCGGTCGGCCTGTTCGCTTTGGCATGGGCCGTGCGCGCCGCCGCGGCGCTGGGGGTCAACCGGATGCTGCGGCATCGGAGCGTGCCGCAGGTTGCGGCGCCGCTCTGGCTGCTGCCGCTGCGCGACATCCTCTCGGTTGCCGAGGTTTGCGGCAGTTTCCTCGGCGGGCGCGTGGTCTGGCGCGGGCACACTCTGGTCGCCGACAACGGCCGGGAGACTGCGCCCCATAGCGATGCCTATGCCGCCATGACGGCTGAACCTGCCAGCGCCGCGTTTTGATCCGCGGGCGTCGCGCTGGTGCAACGCCTGATTTGAGTTGACCGCCGTGGTGTCCTCTTACCCCAACCGGCCGGGACCGGCTGACCAAGCGCGATCAACTGCCGGATGGCCGAGTCGCGGTCACCTATCCACACGGGGTGGATAAGCAAAAGCGCCATCCACCGTTGCCGCCCACAGGCACCGCACGGCGTATCAAGGCACGCCATTCGTCCCACGATCCCGTCGCGCACAGCGCCCCACGATGCCGCGCAGGCTTTAACAGGCGGGCGCCCCGAACACGCGGCCACCCGTCAGCCGGGAGTGGCCGCGCAACTCCGCGACCACGCCGCCATCGGCGCCGGTGACGCGCACGTCGTAGATGCCGGAGCGGGCGGCGCGGCTTCGCTCGATGGCTTCGGCGGTCAGTCGCTCGCCGCGCCGCCCCGGGCGAAGGAACGTGATGCTGTTGTGCTGCGCGACCGCGCTCTGGCCATGACTGTTGCACGCGTAAGCAAAGGCGGTGTCCGCCAGGGCAAAGATGAAACCGCCGTGGCAGATGCCGTGGCTGTTCAGCATGGACTCGGTCACGGTCATCGATACGCGAGCGCGGCCCGGAGCGACTTCGTCGAGCGATATGCCCAGGCCATGCAGGGCGCGATCCTCGGCCAACATCGCATCGGCGCAGGCACGGGCAAGCGCATCGGGCGTCATGCGTTGCCGCCAAACACGGCCGCGCGCTTCTCGATGAAGGCCCTTACCCCTTCGGCGTAGTCGGCCGTCCGTCCGGCCTCGCCTTGCAGCGCCGCTTCCAGATCGAGCTGGGCATCGAGCGTGTTGGCGGCGCCGGCCGAAAACAGACGCTTCATCTTGGCCAGCGCCACGGTCGGCTGCGTGGCGAGATGCGCCGTGAGCGCCTCGGCTTCCGCCATCAACGCGGCGTCATCGACGGCGCGCCAGATCATGCCCCAGGCCTCGGCGCGTTCTGCGGTCACCGGCTCGCCCAGCATGGCCAGAGCACGGGCGCGCGCTTCCCCCACCAGGCGCGGCAGGAAGAAGCTTGCGCCTGAATCGGGCACCAATCCGATCCTGACGAACGCCAGCATGAACACTGCGCTGCGGGCGGCAAGCACGATGTCGCAAGCGAGCGCGAAACTGGCGCCGGCGCCGGCGGCGACGCCGTTGACCGCGCACACGACCGGCAGCGGCAGTGCACGGATGCGCCGAACCACCCGATGGTGGTAGGCGCTGGCATGCGCTGCCAAATCCGGCGGGCCATCCGCACCGGGGATCATCGCCGGCCCGAGTTCCTGCCCGGAGCAGAAGCCGCGCCCCTCCCCCGTCAACAACAGGGCGCGACACCCGTCCGCATCATCCAGTGCCTCGATGAGCTCGGTGAGCATCGTCTCGTTCACCGCGTTCAGCTTCTCGGGCCGGTTCAGCACAAGCTTGCGCCATGCACCGTGGTCCTCGACCCGGATCAGATCCGTCATCATCTCCTCCCGAACGGCTTGATGCTGCATTCAGTCGTCCGCGCCGCGATGACCGCGCCTTGGCGTCGCACGCAAGGAATTCGCATCGACGGCCGGTTCGGACAAGGCCTGCCGGGGTCCTGCCTGTTTGGGGGCCACCCCGCTGCCGGACACGCCGGAGCGCAGCGTCATTCGCCGCTCCGGTGCGGCTTGCGGCAGCGGCGGTAACCCTATCGTCCGGTCAGCCGCCGATATCGGCGCGCAACGGGCGTCACCCACGCTCTCCACGCCGGAGGCGCCAACCGCTACCCCGATGCAAACTCCGCCGGGCGCAACAGCCGCGCCAGCCGGTCCAGGACGGCGTTCGCCATGCCCGGCTCGGCGCCGGTGAAAAAACCGCGGGCCACGTCGAGATACTCGTTGATCACGACCTTGGCCGGCGGCCCGTCGGCCATCGCCAGCTCGGCACCGCCGGCACGCATCAGCGCGCGCAGCACCGGGTCGATCCGGGCGAGCGGCCAGTCCGCCGGCAGCGCCTCGCTTAGCATTCCGTCGATTGTCCCCTGCTGCGCCACCGCCGCGCGGACGATGCGCGAGAACAGCGGCACTTCGGCGTCCGGCACGCGTCCGTCCTCAAACCCGTCCGACCCGGTCAGCGACCCCAGCCGGTGGCGGACGAACTGGTCGATCACCGTCTCCGCGTTGTCCGCATTCTGTTCGCTCTGGAACAGGGCCTGCACCGCGGCGAAGCGGGAGGCGGTGCGGGGCCGCCGGCGGGGCCGCGGCGGGGCCATCTCAGACCGCGCCCAGACGGCGCGCGATAGTGATCTGCTGCAACGCGGCGGCTGCAGCCTCCGCTCCTTTGTTGTGGCGGCCGTCGCCGCCGGAACGCGCTTCGGCCTGCGCCAGCGTGTCGCAGGTCAGCAGCCCGGTGCCGAGCGCGATGCCGAATTGCAGCGACACCGTCATGAACCCGCTCATGGCGTTGCCGCAGATGTACTCGTAATGGTCGGTCTCGCCGCGAACCACGCAGCCCAGCACGACAAAGCCGTCGAACACGTGTTCGCCGCGCAGCGCCAGCCGCAAAGCCTGCGGCAGCTCATAGGCGCCGGCGACGTCGATCAGGTCGAACGTGGCGCCCGCCTCCCGCAGAATGCGCACCGCCGCCTCGGTCAGCCCGTCGACCACCGCGCGATAGTAGGGCGCCCGCAGAATCAGCAAATGCGGCGGCGGCCCGTCGATGTGCGGCGCCGCCGGCAGCGCGGCATCCTCGGTGCTCATGGCTTGCCGCCCTCGGGGATCGCCCGGTGATCGACAATATTCAGCCCGTAGCCTTCGAGCCCGATGATCGCCCGTGGATGGTTGGTCAGCAGCGTCATGTCCTTCACGCCAAGGTCGAGCAGTATTTGCGCACCGATGCCGTAGTCCCGCAGCGCGCGCTCGGGGCGCGGGCTGCTGCCGAGGCTGCGCACCCGATCCGATAGCCCGGTCTTGCGATGGTCGCGGATCAGCACGATCACGCCCCTGCCGGCCTCGCCGATGATGCGCATGGCGTTGTGGACGGCGTCCCAGTGCGCCCCGCCGATCATGTCGTCAAGCAGGTCGATCGCGTGCATGCGCGCCAGCACCGGCTCCGGCCCGGACAGGTCGCCCTTCACCAGCGCCAGGTGCTCCTGGTACTCCACCGTGTTGGCATAGGCGATCATCCGCCAGCGTCCACCGGCCGGGTGGTCGTAGTCGCCCTCGGAGACGCGCTTCACCAGACGCTCGGTGCGGCGGCGATAGGCAATCAGGTCGGCGATGCTGCCGAGCTTGAGGTTGTGCTGCTGGGCGAAGGCGACCAGCTCCGGCAGCCGCGCCATGGTGCCGTCGTCGTTCATGATCTCGCAGATCACCGCGGCGGGGTAGAGGCCGGCCTTGCGCGCGATGTCCACCGACGCCTCGGTGTGCCCCGCGCGGACCAGGGTACCGCCGTCGCGCGCCATCAGCGGGAACACGTGGCCGGGCGTTACGATCTGGTCTCGGCCGTATTCCGGGTTGATCGCCACCGCGATGGTATGCGCGCGGTCATGCGCGGAGATGCCGGTGGTAACCCCCTCGCGCGCTTCGATCGACACGGTGAACGCGGTCTGGTGGCGCGTGCCGTTGGCGGCGCTCATCAGCGGCAGGCCCAGCGCCTCGATCCGGCTGCGGGTCAGCGCCAGGCAGATCAGCCCGCGCGCGTGGCGCGCCATGAAGTTGACGGCGTCCGGGGTGGCGAACTGCGCCGGGACAATCAGGTCGCCCTCGTTCTCCCGGTTTTCGTCGTCCACCAGGATCACCATGCGGCCGTTGATGGCCTCCTCGATCAGCTCCTCGACG
>Ga0182012_10002228_pt1 | contig 21105 bp, 14 predicted proteins | sample 612S2SmetaG_FD_120486 | JGI IMG/M metagenome (GOLD analysis project Ga0182012, IMG submission 120486) | Permafrost microbial communities from Stordalen Mire, Sweden - 612S2S metaG | ecosystem: Environmental > Terrestrial > Soil > Wetlands > Permafrost | place: Sweden: Stordalen | collected... | reverse complement strand
CGTCATGCACTTTTCCAAGAAAGAGTGGCGCCACATTTTTCTGGTTCGGATCGAAAGTCATGGGTCCGGTGACACCCTGATAGCTATCGATGTTTGCCAAGGCATCGTGAATGCGAGCGCGATTCAGCCCAGCTTTGCATATCGAATCCAGCAGCATCGTCATAGCGTCGTAAGCCAATGCCGCAAACTGCTCAGGCTCCTCCTGGAAGCGTGCTTGAAAGCGCTGATTGAACTCGATCCACTTCGTATCCTGCCGAGTGGGGTCATAGGGAAAGACAGCTTCAAAACCCTCAGCAGCCGGACCAGCCTCCGCAAGGAATGTGCTGCCCAAGGTTCGATGGGCGCCAAACACTGGCTGCTTCATTCCTGCTGCGCGCATCTGTTTCAGGATGCCCGCCGCGGCTGACTCATCGGCCCAGACAACAATCGCATCCACCCGTGAGGAACGAATCACCCTGAGCTGCTGAGCAAAGTCCGTATCGCCGGGGAAGAACTTCTGCTCGATCACTACCGGGTGACCCAACCGCCTCGCCGCATCACGAAACTTCGGCACACCAAATCTTCCGTATCGATCATTCACTCTTAGCAGGGCGATACGTTTCAACCCCAGTTCCGTGAAGATGTGTCGTGCCAGTGTCAGGCACTGCACGCGATCATCCTGAATGTCTGTGAAATACCACGGGATATACGTCTCAGGAATGGTGGGGTCCGTCGACGCGGAATTGACCACGGGAATCTCTGCCCGCAACGCAACCCGCAACGCAATATGTGTTGACTCCGAACTGATCGATCCGAAGATCGCCCAATCATGTTCGTCATATACCATCTTCACCACTTCATTGGAAGCCGAGCCCCAAATGGTTGGGTCCGTAGGCCGTTCATCGCCGTAGACAGTCTTCGCCTGCCAGTTGTCATAGTCATTGTGAAGCATCAGTCGATAGGGTATGCCGCCATAACCACCGCGCGTATTCGCATCCTCGACGGCTAGCTGCGCTCCATGCAGCATACGCTCCCCGAACACCTGCTGAGGATGGTGCTCAATCGGGCCCAGGAAGCCTATGCGAACCTCGGTCAAGCCCGTGGGCTCGGGGATATCGCGTCCCGCGCCTGAATACACATTGGGATGCGTATAGTTGCGATCGTACGGCGCAGCAAACTTGGCAAACGGGCTCAGGTCGCTGGGCTCTCCAGCATACGGCTCGACTTCACGATCGCGAGGCGGAGCTGGCGGATGCGCTCCGCACTCGCACTTGCCGGACACCTTCGTTGCGGCTGTCAGCGGCTCCCTAGGCGCCTGGGACAGACCTTTCGCTGCAACGATTGCGAGGAGCGCCCCAGCCAGTATCATGAGCGGATACGAGGCTGGGACCCAGGTGTGACGCTGCGACCGTAGAATGCGCATGATCGCTAAACCTCGCTGCTATGGTGTCCACCATCAGTGCGGAACATGGCAATTGCTTCAATCTCGACCAGAAGTTCCGGGCGGCAAAGCTTGGCTTGAATGCCTGTGGAAGCAGGCAAAGGAAAAAGTCCCTGGGCCTTGAAGAAGGCGGTTCGTCCCGCATTGAAGGTGTCGTAGTCTCGATCTATGTCCCTCAGGTAGCAACTGGTGCGTACGATATCGTGCCATGTGCATCCCTCACTCGTCAGCAGCCCGGTGATGTTTTCAAAGGTGCGTTGCAGCTGTGCGGCAAAGTCTCCAATATGCACACTCTTGCCTTCTTCATCGATCGAAGCTGTACCCGAGATAAGCAAAATCGTAAGACCATTCAGATCGATTCTCATACCTCGCGAGAAGGAACTGGGCTTGGCGTAAGCAAACGCCTCGTTGAGTACGCCGTGGTTTGTGATGGCGCGTTTCTGAATAGGCGCATGCGCGATAGTTTCCATGATTTCCATTAGTCCACTCATGATGAAGCCTCCTTATGGTTGGTGAATTCCGTGGCTCAACCCCTTGGCTGTGGCGACCCAGATGTCGCTGCCTTGCAAGTCGATACCGAGGATGTAGTTGTGTGCTGGAGCGGAATGGACAGCAACCGAACTCACGTTACCGCTCGCATCGCGAACAGTCATCTCCGGTTTGCCGTCTATGAGGGATGGTCGATAGACCGCCCAATTAACCCCGTCGTAATAAGCCAATCCTTTATCCGTACAGAACCACGCACGCGTTGCATCAACACCCTTGACTGAGTTCGTGAAGTTCGACGGAAGCCCGCTGTCCTTTGTCAGGAAGTTATGCCAGTAACGGCCGTCGTAACGGCTGTCGCCAAAATAGGTTGCCGCCCAAAGGATTCCGTCTACATAGCTGACCGAGGTCACGATCTCGTGAATCAATCCCTGGTCCTTGAACAACACGATCTCATTCTCGCCATCCGGATCGTCATACTTGTCCCACCTTTGCGTCTTCTGGTCGAACTCGAGAACGCCACTGCCCCACACTCCGTAGTAGACTTTAGTCGCTGTGGCTGACACCGCATATGTCCATATTTCTGCCATAGGCGTATTGCGCTCGTTGTAGAGCGACCAATGGCCCGTGCGCGTGTTGAGGCGGCAACCGCCCGCAGCCGTTGCGATCCAGACGTTTTCGCCTTCGATCGAAACTCCATAAACCACATCGTTGCTGAGCCCTGAATTCAACTGCGTAAAGCTCTCAATACGCCCTGCGGAAACGCGACTCAGACCGCCCATCGTCCCAGCCCACAAGTCTCCACTGCGTGGATCGAGTGCCAGAGAAATTACAGCGCGGTGCGCCAGGCCATCCTGTGTGTTGAAGGTTTTCCACACGTGCTTTTCATAGAGCGCAAGTCCGTTCTCGGTTCCCGCCCAGATACGATCTCCATCGACCAGGACCGCGAATACGTGGTTATCCGGTAACCCATTCGCAGTGGTAAAGTTCTCAAACTGGAAGCGCGGCATGCGTGGCTGAGAAGCGTACACGCATGTACCTGCGCAGAGCAATATCGCGAGAATGAAGAGCTTTCTCATCGGGTCCTCAAGTACTCGATCAGGTCATTCAACTGATCCTTGGTAAGGTCGTTGGTGCGCCCATGCTTGTCGTCAGGGTTGTAGATCGTCCATATCTCTTCCAGCGTTCGCGCGGAACCATCGTGTAGATAGGGCGCCGTCAAAGCGATATTTGTCAGTTGAGGCGTGTCCAGCAGTCCCTGGTTATCGTTGGACTTGCGGGTACCAACATCGAAGGACTTTTGACTCGTCCCCTTCAGGCCGCTATGACAATACGAGCATCGGTTGCCTTCGGGGATAAGCTTGCCGAAGTTGTCACGGTCCCTGTTGAATAGCACCCTCCCACGCTCCTGCGCCTCAGTCAAGGCATGATAGGCCTCGCGCGAGCGATTGGGACGCAGCGGAATGCTGCGAATGTAAAGCGTCAGATCCGCCAGCGTCAGGTCGTCATAGTTTTGAGAACGCCAAAAGTACTTCTCCGTACGCACACCACACTCGGTGGGAATATTTGGATTGCCTCCATTCCACTTGTAAGGCTCGGTGCCGCGAATATCTTCAATGAGCCGATTATCTACAACGTCGCGACCAAACCCATCCGGTTCAAGATCCCACGCGAGACCATCGAAGGTCGAGTCAATATGGCAATTCGCGCATCCAAACTGGCCTTGAAAGGAGTAGCGCGATGTAAAGAAAGTTTGTTCGCCATGGCGCAGCGGTGTAATGCTCTTCGGTCCATCCATCCGGATAGTGCTTACGACACCATTCAAGTGCGTGTCTATCACGCTAATCGTGTCGTCAAGCCGGTTCGCAATGAACAGTCTGCGGCCATCGCGACTGAGAGTTATACCTCGTGGATTCTGTCCTACCGGAATACTTGCCACCACATAACTGGCGCTTGCTGATAGGTCCTGTACATAAGGCCCCTTGTGGGTGCGCACAAAATTCATCAGTTTCGGAATGTCTACGACGGTAACCATCTCCGAGCCAGCGTCACTGACGTAAATGCGCGACTTGTCCGGCGCGATCGCCACTCCAAAGGGCCGAGACGCGTAATGCTCCAACTCGTCCAAAGGTATCTCGATCGGGAGCGTTCCTGAGACTCCGATGTCGGCGCCAAACAGGGTGAGAGTATCGGCAAATGCCCAGCCATGCTCGACATGCGCCAGCGGCACAAGGTTCTTAGGATGCAGTCCGGCAGCGACACCCAACCGGCCATCTGCGGAGAATGCGACATGGAAGGTACCTGCGATCCGATGCAGCGGGATGCGCTCCACAACCGTTGCTCGTGCTGTGTCGATTACAGTAATCTCCGATTCCGGCGCAGTGCGATTCTCCATGCCTGTTCGAAGCGAAGAGGGATTTGGATAGACATGAGTCGCGAAGATCTGCGCGCCGTTAGGCGCAAGTGTGAGGTAGCTGGATCCACGTCCCGCCTGCAGTCGCCTCTCCTCGGCACCGGTATTGGCATCAAGCACTGCCACATCGTTGCTGATACGGTTGGCGACGAAGATCCGCTTGCCGACTCGATCTGCCACCACACTGGTGGGCTCAGCACCGACCGGCCACGTTGCCATGACCTCGAGAGTCTTTGTTCCAATCACCGTGACCGTATCATCCCAGGAGTTGGCAACGAAGAGCCGATCTCCAGGCGCGGAGAGCGTGAAGCCGCGCGGAACATGCCCGACCGCAACCACTTTGATCACAGAAGAGGTGACGGCATCGAGCACTCTTACTTCATCACTCTTTTCGCAGAGCACATAAACCCTCGAACCGTCTGGAGATAACAACAACTCTCGCGGTGAGGCATAATCTTCCGATCGATTCTCATTTGCAAATACGCGCGGCGCACGACCCATGTCTGTCCAGAAAAGTCCCGCTAGCAGAAGAGCGGTGCACGAGCCGATTGCAGCTTGAGTGCGGAGACTCACTTCGGCTCCTCCACTGTGATCACTCGATTGACACTCACCTTCTCGATCGTTTGTACACGGCCGCTCGGCCAATGAACCACCAGTTCGTCGACTTGCGATGCGGCGCCCAAGCCAAAATGCAGGCGAGCGTCGTTCTGGGAGAGATAGCCGGAAGCCGCGACGCGCTCTGCTGTCTGCCGCTTGCCCGCAGCATAGATTTCGACGCGGGCACCAATGCCGTCGCGATTGCTGCTTGTGCCTCTGATTTGAATTTCGACCCAGTGCCCGGAGCCAGTGGATACGTTACGGATCAGCTTGCCTTTACCGCCAAGGTTGACCAGGAAGGCCCCAGTCTTACCATCGTTAATGTAGTCGGCAAAGCAAGCTCCACGAGCGACAGTACGTTCGCTCAAGACAGGTCCCGCTTCGCGCGAAGCATCGCGGAAATGTCCATCGCCAAGGCCTCGGAAGATCGTGTGCTCCTGAGGAATGAGGTGGATCAGACCTCCATGGAAGACGAGGATGTCGAGGATTCCATCATTGTCGAAGTCATAAATTCCCGACCCCCAACTGACATACTGGGCATTCACTTGTGAAACGCCCGTAGCCGCGCCAATGTCATCGAATTCGAGCTTCCCATTGTTGTGCAGCAGCCGGTTATACCGTGAATCAGTCACCCATAGATCATTGATGCCGCGATTGTCCAGATCGGCGACTACCGGGCCCATCGCGGATGTCGATTCGCCGTTCTGCCCATAGGCCGCCCCTGCTTCTCCCGCGGTCTCTTCAAATGTCCCATCATGCTTATTGTGAAAGAGAAAGTTCTCGGTCTTATCATTGGCAACGTAGATATCCGGCCATCCGTCATTGTCGAAATCCGCGGCGACAACTCCCATGGTTCGACCCGTATATCCTCCAATACCGGACTTGTCTGTAACGTCGGTAAATGTTCCATCGCAGTTGTTGTGATAGAGCCGGTTCGTGTCGCCTTCGTAGTCGAGCGGTCCGGGATAGTTATCTGCCGCATAGAAGGCGCGATACTTCGGATCGAATTTCACATATCGCCCGATGAAGAGATCCAGGCAGCCGTCGCGATCATAGTCAAGCCAGGTTGAACTGATAGCCCAGCCATCTACGTGGATGCCCGCTTTGGCCGTGGCATCGGTAAAGTGTCCGTTGCCATCATTGTGATACAGGATGGTTCGGCCATACCCGGTCACCAGCAAATCGACAAAACCATCGTTGTCGTAATCTGCCGCCGTAACCGCAACGCTGTACATATCCGGCGCAAGTCCTGCCTTGGTGGTCACGTCTGTGAAACGCCCGTTGCCGTCGTTGCGGTAGAGATGGTTGTGCGGAGGCGTGGACGGCTTGTCCTTCAATGGAAATGGGTGCACGCTGTCATCCAGCGGCCGTCCATTGACTACATACAAGTCAGGCAGGCCATCGTTGTTGTAGTCAAACCAGACGCAACCTGCGCCCGTTCCTTCCAGCAACGAACCAAGCTGCCGTGAACCAAAGCTGTGGGTGAAATCAATACCCGAAGCGCCCGTGGCATCTTCAAATTGAATCACCGAATCGTGACCTGAACCGACTGGTGCAACAACAGCAGCAGGCTTTGGAATGCTCTGGGCCGCGGCCAAAGAAGCCACACTGAGAGCGAGCAGAGCGATTATCCACATCAATGGCCTCCCGTTGAACCAACGCCGGAAAGATCGACGGGGATTGTAGTTCGAAGCAGCACGGCAGGTACTTGATTCTCGGGTGCGCGCTCCGGACCCACATGGCAGCCGACACAGATGCGTTGCTCGCCGCTGCGGATCCAGAACCAGCCATGTTCCTGGCGTATCGCGGCGCCTGTCTTATCCAGCACCGAAAAACGAATTGGCTTATCTCCGGGCACTTTCACAAAGAATGATCCATCGGCCTCAACAGGCGATGTGCCGAGCGTCACGGAATGCCCCAGCGCATCCTGAGTCTCTAACTTCACCAGCACTGCGGGCGAAGTCAGCAGTCCATCCCTCGCCTGTCGCGCGTCAAGCGCAAGCAAATTCGCAGTAGTCCAATCGTGCAACGCGGATGGATGCCGGTTCGGCATCGTGCGGGGCATCACCAGGACGGGTTCCACCAGATCTTCTGTTTCTTTCTCCAGCACCGTCTGGAGTCTTGCTTGACTCGTACTCCAAACCCTTACTTTGAAATGTCCATCGACTCCATCACGCTCGCTGAGCAGCCACGCTCCGGAAGGCATCTCCACAATCGATCCGGCGTATGTGCCGCCTGGCGTCAGCACCGGTGCGGCCACCTTCACTTCGGTGGCGAGCGGAGAGGTAAACCGGGCCAGCGAAGCTCCGTGTGTGAAGACCACGTCACCCGAGGCAAGTTGCCTTCCGCCCCACCGTGAAATTCCGTGATCGCATCGATAGGACTCGACGCCGCTGCCATCGGAGTAGACGAGGAAGAGTTCCGGCGTTGATCCCGAACCCAGCGGAAAATAAGCCTCGAACAGAATCCGCCCATCATGCAATACGTCTACCGGCACAGCGCTGGCCTGCATGTAAGTGAGCGGCAGTGGATCTGTGCTGTCCGATTGGCCTGATGATCCGTGGAGGGAGGCAGCCTCCAATTGGAAGCCAGTCAGCGATTTTCGCGCGTACACCAGTCTGTCGCCCGGAAGATACAGAGGCCGGATAACGTCAGTATCCGCTGCGATCACTTTGCGTATGGATCGATCGGCGAGGCTCAACTCCCATATCTGCCACCGATCATCCGCGGAATGTTTGCCGGCAAGGAGCACGTGCGTCGCATCGAAGGAGACGTCCGCATCGGCAGTTGCAAAGAAGCCCGGCACGAGCGGTTCCATGCTGCCACGATGAGCCAGCTTAAGTTGTGCGCCTTCGGGAAATCTCTCTCCTCCTCTTAGGGCAGCCAACGGCTCGTATGCAGGCGCCGCGGTTACAAGAATCGCTTCCTCAAGGCGCGGTGCGGAATTGGAAGAGAAACCACACGCCATGATTCCAATCACCACGAATACCAGGAAGAAAAACACTCGGGACTTATGGCTCATGCCGCAGCCTCGCCAACCCTGAGCTCAATTGGTACTGACACGGTTGTCTCGAACTCCGCCGAGCTCGCTTTCCGCAGTGAAAGCCAGGGATCAAGTGAAGCCATCATGTCGTCAAAGCCACCCAGGCCAAGCGACTGGTCGCCATCGCTCCAAGCCGTAGCAGGGTTGGGATGTACCTCGACCAACATGCCGTCGGCGTTCGCAGCCACTGCAATTCGTGCAAACGCTGGAACCAACTCACGGCGACCGGCGGCATGGCTTGGATCGGCGATGACTGGCAGGTGCGATACATGCTTCAGCAGTGCAATCGCACCCGGATCAAATGTGTTTCGCAGCACGCAATCAAAAGTGCGAATCCCTCGTTCGCACAGCAACACGTTGGGATTGCCGTTCTCAAGCACGCATTGTGCCGAGCGCAGTAAATCGGGCACCGTAGCGGTCATGCCGCGCTTGAGCAGAATGGGTCTGCCAGATCGCGCTGCCGCTTCGAGCAGGGAAAAGTTCTCCATATTGCGCGAACCGATCTGCAGGATGTCGGCATATTCGGCCACCATGGAGACGTCCGTCTCGGATAGAACTTCCGTGACGATAGCCATCCCGAACTGGTCGCGGGCGTGCGCAAGAATCTTCAGGCCGTCGAGGCCAAGGCCCTGAAAGGCATAGGGTGAACTGCGTGGTTTGAAGGCGCCACCGCGGAGGATACGAACACCTTTTTGGCTGAGATGGCTCGCGGTTCTCATCAGCTGGAGCTCGGTTTCCACCGAACATGGCCCAGCCATAGTGATGAAATCGGCTCCGCCGAAACGGACATCCAGAACCTGGACAATCGTCTGACGGTGTTGGTCGTCCCTCAGAACATCAGGAGTTTCGGCAAATCGTTCGTGCCAAGGTCCATGCACCCTTCCCAATCCAATCTGGGGAAAGAACAGCCTATTGGATGCGAATCAATTGCGCTTCCACCAAAAGATGGAGCGATCCCACAAATTTACGAGGAAGTTTCGTAGCCCGGATGGGCCGGCAGGTATCCAATGAGCAGGAAAGCCGGGAGACCGGTGCTTCCTGCAAGGAGCCCAGACGACGTGATTATCAGGAACTTCGAGTACCTCTTGGCGTTGAGCAAAGAGCGGCATTTCGCACGTGCCGCCAATGCCTGCAGGGTGTCGCAACCGACGTTATCGGCAGGAATCAAGCAGTTGGAAGAGGACATGGACGTGCTGATTGTGAAGCGCGGCCGGAGATTCGAAGGATTCACGCCTGAGGGCGAGCGTGTACTCGCATGGGCGCAACAAATGATGGAAGACTGCATGCGGCTGAAGCAGGAGTTGCATGAACTGCGTGACAACGGAGTGCAGGGTCCGTTTCGCATCGGGATGTTGCCGGCCACATCGGCCCTGGCCTCGGTGCTCAGCGTTGCCTTTGCGGAGAAGTTTCCTGAACTGCAGATTTCGATTGTGACCGGCGATGCGCCGCATCTCATGCAAGCGATTCGGCAGGGCGAGGTGGATGTCGCCCTGACTTATGTGGACGAAACCGTGGGCGATGGGCTGGACGCGTATGCGCTTTACCGGGAACGTATGTTTTTGTTCACGCGGGCGGATCTCGGCGAGCACGCCCGGGTTGGGCGGGCGGAGGTGACGTCGCTGCCGCTATGCCTTTTGCGCTCGGCAGTACCCCCGGCGGCAGAAGCGCAACTGGCTGAGGCAGTCAAAGTGACTTATACGGACTCGGCCGCCGTATTGGCTGCGCATGTGGGTTCGGGACGCTGGTCGACAGTGCTTCCACAATCGCTGGCAAATACACTCTCAAGGAGCTCCAGTTTGCGTGCCCTGCCTCTTTCCATGCCGGGGGGACAGGCCAATGTGGGCTTTGTAACCATCAAGAGCAATCCGCTGCCGGCTGCGGTGCACGCTTTGATGGAGATGGCGCATACGCCCGAACTTGTGGCGGTGTTACGGGCCATGCTGGCAGCTCATAACGAGTATCTGCCCAGACGCACCGGTCCCAGTGCGGTAATTTCCACGCAGACGGTACGCCAGCCTGTAACTTCCGCTTGATAGAAAAATCCTATCAACCAATCAGAATTATCTGTTTGATTGGTTGCGCGCGCGGTGCCATGCTAAGAAAGTTATGACATACGGCACTCTGCAAACTCGAAGTTACGCGTTCAACCGCTCTCTTATTCTAAATGAGCTGGAACGCACGCTCTCAGCGGTCAACCATCCCAGGATCGCTGCTGCGCAGGAAATGATTCTGGATGCCAACCGGGTCTTCGTCATGGGCGCGGGGCGCTCCGGTCTGGCCTTGAAAATGGCCGCCATGCGGTTGATGCATCTGGGGCTCACAGTTCACATTGCAGGCGAAGTAACTTCGCCCGCCATCGGTCTTGGCGACCTGCTGCTTGTGGCATCCGGTTCGGGGACGACGGCAGGACCTGTGCACGCGGCTGAAGTTGCACTCAAGGCCGGAGCGCGGGTACTGGCGCTGACTGCGGCGTCCGATTCGAAGCTGGGCAGGTTAGCGCAATGCGTGGTTGTGATCCCTGCTGCGGCCAAACAGGACCACGACGGAACGATTTCAGAGCAATACGCCGGGGCGCTCTTTGAGCAGAGCTTGCTGCTGATCCTGGATTCGATGTTTCAAACCATGTGGTATGAGCGCGGAGAAAGCGCCGAGTCCCTGTGGAGACGCCACGCAAATCTGGAGTAAACGGACAGGCTCATACGGATGCCGATGTCCTTCTTAGGAATGATAGGCCGATTCTCATGTTGACCTGCCTTTCTCATTTGTCAACTTATTTAATCCCTGGAACTGGAGAACACGATGAAACTGCAAGTTGCAATTGACTTACTCTCGACCGCGGACGCGCTGGCGTTGCTCAACAAAGTAGCCGAGCATGTGGATGTTATCGAACTGGGAACACCGCTCATCAAGCAGCAAGGACTGAGCGTGGTTACCAACGTGAAGGCGGCATACCCCGACAAGCTGGTGTTTGCCGACATGAAGACGATGGATGCCGGCGAACTGGAGGCCGATCTGGCCTTCAAGGCGGGTGCGGACATTATGACCGTGCTGGCCTCGGCTGGCGACAGCACGATTGCCGGAGCGGTAAAGGCCGGCAAAGCGCACGGCAAGGCGGTTGTCGCCGACATGATCGGCGTGGCTGACAAGGCGGGCCGGTTGAAGGAACTGAAGGACCTCGGCGTGAGCTGGGTGGAACTGCATGCTGGTCTGGACGAGCAGGCACAGTCCGGCTATTCGATCGAAAAGCTGCTGGAAGTGGGCCGGAACGCAAACATTCCATTCTCCGTTGCAGGCGGCGTCAACACCGACCGTATCGAAGGCGTCGAATCCGCGGGCGCGACGATTGCCGTTGCGGGTGCGGCCATCTACGGAGCCAAGGACCCGGAAGCTGCCGCGAAAGGTCTGCGCGACAAGATCAAGCACCTGGGATAATCGGTAAACTTATTTCACGGCAGAGCGGAGACGGGGCGCACTTAGCCCCTCTCCGCTTTCGTGTTTCCGGTCCAGAGTGACAATGCAAGCACGTCTGCGGCTCGTATCGGTAAGGTGACTGAGGGCTCCGGTGCTATCTCTGCCGAAAACGGTAGTTTCCAGAACCTATCGAGACCATGGTGAAACCTTCTACGAACTTAGATTGCAGAAGCGCGTTGTTCGAATCGCTTGAGGTCCCGGCGATCTTGCTCGCGGGACCTGGGAGCAAGACCTGGGCCGTGCTCCCAGGTGGAATTTCAACGTCAACTGTCCAACTGTCCGTATAGGTCCAGGTAGCGAGGATGGGACCCAGGACGCTGTCGATGCTGGCTCGGGCGCCTTTCGCTTGCTTGAGTAGCGCCGGGCGAATCACAATCTGCTCGGACGCGGGACGGCTTAGGTCGAGGCGGATGCCGGCCAGGCCGCGGTAGAACCACTCTTCGGCGTGGCCAAGCATGAAGTGGTCCTGAGAGCTGCCGGGATTGGCGTCCCAGGCCTCGGTAAGCGTGGTAGCGCCTTTGGCTAGCTGATAGCCGTAGCTGGGCGAGTCGGTGCGAGTGAGCATGTCGAACAGCACGTCCGAACGACCGGCGTCAGTGAGGGCGCGGACGACGTAGTGGAAACCAATGTCGCCGGCGGTGACGTGGTTACCGTGCTGGCGGATGTCGGCGACTAGATTCGCGACGACGGCTGAGCGGCGATCTTCGGGAACCAGGCCAAGGGCGAGTGGCATGGCATAGGCGGTCTGGCTGCCGCGGTCATACTGGTTGATTTCGGGATGGAAAAACTGGCGGTTGAACGCCTCTTTCACCGCTTCCGCCTGCGTCGCAAAGTTCTGCGCGTCGTCGCTTTTGCCCAGAATAGCGGCGATCTGGGCGAGCGCGGTCAGATCCTGGTAGTAGGTGGCTGTCGCAGTGAGACCTTTGCCGGTGAGCTGCGAATATCCGGGCGCATCGGGGCCAATGTCGTACCAGTCGCCCAGGCCATAATCGAGGATGCCGTCTTTGGCTTTGCCACGGAGGTACGCGGCGTAGTGAGTCATCGAGTCGTAGTGGCTGGCGAGCTGCGCGGCATCTCCGTAGAACTGATACGCGGCCCAAGGGCTGAGGATGACGGCGCTGCCCCACTCCGGCGAGTCACGAAAGTCTGTGCTGGATCCGTCTTTATTGACAAATGCAACGTATTCCGGCGCAATCGAGGGCACAAGGCCGTTGGCGAGCTGCGCGTCTGCCATGTCGTTGGAGAGCTTGCGGTAGAGGCCGCTGACGTCGTAGTCGTCCATGATGGAGGGGCCCATCAGATGGGTCTGTTCCAGCCAGCCGAGCTTTTCGCGGGTGGGGCAGTCGGTGAGCACGCTGACGAGGTTGCTTCCGATGGCCGCATCAATGAGCTTGTGGATGCGATTGAAAAGCGGAAGCTGCGACACGAAGCTGCCTGTCGCCGGCACATCGTCATGTACAACCTGAGCCGAGGCGGATACGATGCGCGGCCTGTCGTCGAGGCCATGATCGCTCGGGCTGAGATCGACCTGGAGGTAGCGGAAGCCGTAGTAGGTGAAGCGCGGATGCCAGGTTTCCGGCTGGGGGCTGCCTCTGAGCGTGTATTGGAAGAGTACTGGGTCGTCGGGGCCGGCGTTCGCGCTGCGCTGCGAGACGATTCCGTGGACATCGAGCAGTTCGCCCGGCGTGAGCTTAATGGAAGCTCCGGCGTGGCCGCGGACGGCGATTTGTGGCCATCCCGAAAAATTGCGGCCGAAGTCATAGACGACCACGCCGGGGCTGGGGTGGGTGATTCGAATTGGCGCGAGGGTTTCGACGGGCCGGATGGATGGGATGATGGCTCCGGAAAGGGCGACTGCGGCGTGGGTGACAGGATCGGCGGGCGCGGCAACTTCCTCCGCGCTGGACCAGGCCGAGTCGTCGAAGCCGCGGCGCTGCCAGCCCAGGGGATTTTTGCGGGCGTCGTAATCCTCACCACCGTAGGTTGATGAGAATCGGATCGGACCGGGGATGGTCTTCCAGCTCCTGTCACTGACGATGGTTTGGCTGGCGCCGTCGGCAAACTTCAGTTTCATTTGCAAGATCAGCTTGGGTTGGCCGAAGCTGCCAACGAACTTGGTGTAGCGACCGTGGACGCCAGGAACGCTGTACATGCCATTGCCGAGCAGGACGCCCAGGCAATTGCCGCCGGAATGGAGCAGCTGAGTCACGTCGTAGCCTTGGTATAAGACGGTTTTGCGGAAATCTGTCCAACCGGGGTTGAGAACGGTCTTGGTCACGTCGCGGGCGTTGACCGTGAGCTCGTACTGGCCCAGTCCGGTAACAAAGACCAGCGCCTGCCGGACGGGTTTGGCGATGGAGAACTCGCGGCGGAAGATTGGCAGAGGAACCGCGATGCCGGTCAGCGACGAAGTGTCGTCCGTTGAAGGCGGCGGGGGCGCCCCGTCGGGCTTGGCGGCAATCCAGTGCGCATCCAAGGCCGACCAGTCGGAGGCCGAAAGCAGCCCAGTAGTCCAGGTTTGCGGACTCGTCCATTTGGAGGCGATTCCTGCTTGATCCCACACTCGGATGCGCCAGAAGTAGGTGGTTTGGGGCGCGAGAGCACGTCCTGCATAAGGGATTTCGCGGAAATTCGGCGAGGCGACCTGGCCGGAATCCCACAGATCGGGCTTATCGGCCAGCAGTAGTTCTGAGGAAGATGCGACAGCGATGCGATACGCGGATTGGGAGAGATTGTGTGCCTGGGGATTGCCGGCTTTGAGAGTCCAGCTGAACTGCGGGTCGGAGTCGCTCAGTCCGATCGGATGATCCAGCATGTCGATTCGGGGGTGATCCGGAGCGAGCGTAGGGTGGATCGCTGCAAACGACTGAAAGGCCACCAGCAGCGTGCCGGTGAGGAAAAGCGATGGAGTGAGGTGCAAATACCTGTTCGGAATCATTGCTTCCTTTGCGCGATGCGGGACGCTTTGCTGCATTTCCATATGCGGCGCATGGTTCTCGCCATGATACTTTGAAGCATCCGGAATGATGATGCCAAATGAAAATCGGAAATGGAATCGGCCCCGCCCCGCACTCGGTTTGGCGATTGCCGTCTGTTGCATGCCATTTTTACCTGCGCGGGCACAGGATTCTGCGGTCGCGCCAATTATTCAGCCGGGTTCCCCTGGCGCTCCCAGTAAGCGGTTGCCGGCGGATACGCGGCCTACTGTGCCGCAGCGCTCCGAAGCGGACATCGACTTCATGGAGGGCATGATCATGCACCACAGCCAGGCGGTGGAGATGACCGCGATGATTGCGCCGCGTACCGAAAACAAAGAAATTCGCGCGCTGGGAGCGCGTATCAGCCGTTCGCAATCTGATGAGATCCAGTTTATGCGGCGCTGGCTGACGGCGCGGGGAGAGCCAACATCCATGGAGATGCCGGGAATGCGGGACATGGACAAGAACGGGAAACCGATGCAGGCTATGCCCGGCATGCTCACACCAGAGCAGATGAGCGCGCTGCGCGCAGCGAAGGGCGCGGAGTTCGACCGGCTCTTCCTCACCGGAATGATGCAGCATCACAACGGCGCGCTGATTATGGTGAAGGAGTTGTTCGATACGCCAGGCGCGGGCCAGGACGCGGATTTGTTCGACTTTGCCACCGACGCGGACAACACGCAGCGGGCAGAGATCAGGATTATGCAGGGTATGTTGCAGGAAGTTTCCAAGGAGAAATAATGAATCGTTGGCACGCTCTTTCGCGCCATTTGGCTGGTCCCACCTTTGCCGTTGCCTTGTTCTGCTTGAGCGTTCATTCGCTCCACGCGCAGACCCCAGCCGCTCCCGCAGCGCCTGCCACTCCGGCAGCCAAACCGGCCGAGGAAGAACACAATCCGTTTGCGCCCGAGGCGGCCCCGGTGCTGCCGCCGGGAATGACTGGGTCCATGACCGACGATCCGCGCGTGGGGTTGAAGCCGGGCTGGTATGACGCAGGCGAAGCGGCCTCAGGTCTACAGCATGTCGCATTCCTCAAAAAGCCGGCCGCTTTCCAAATCTCTGCCACCTCGGCGGACGACCCAATGGTGCAGAAGACGCTCAGCATGTTGGGCGTGGGCGATACCTCCAAGATGCCCAAGGCGATTCAGCCGGTAATTGCGCAGCTCGCCTTTGCCAACTCCGACTTTGCTTTTCAGGGAACGCATCTGTTTCAGGGCAACTTCTACGGCGTCAACTTCTACGATATCTCGGACCCGGCCAGGGTGTCATTGATCACCTCGCTGGTTTGTCCCGGCGGCCAGGGTGACGTTTCGGTGTACGGAAACCTGCTCTTCATGTCCGTCGAAATGCCCAACGGTCGTCTCGACTGCGCCGCCCAAGGCTTTCCGCCAACGCCGCCACCGGACAAGGGAGAGGAACATCCCGACCGTCGTCCCACGGCCAGCCCGGAGCGCTTCCGCGGCGTACGCATATTCGATATTTCCGACATCAGGAACCCCAAGCAGGTAGCCGCCGTGCAGACCTGCCGCGGCTCCCACACTCACACTCTGGTGATCGATCCCAACGACAAGAACAATGTCTATATCTACGTATCAGGCACATCGTTTGTGCGCCAGAGCGAAGAGCTTGCCGGCTGTTCGAACGAAGCTCCCGACAAGGACCCGAACACGTCGCTCTTCCGAATCGACGTGATCAAGGTGCCGGTCGCCGCGCCGCAGGAGGCCAGGATTATTTCCAGCCCGCGCGTATTTATGGACCCCCGCACCGGCGCGCTCAATGGACTGAACAATGGCGGCAGCCATGGTAAAGGCGAGGAGAAGCCAGCAGACACCAACCAGTGCCACGATATCACGGTCTATTCGGCCATCGGCCTCGCGGCCGGCGCCTGCTCCGGCAACGGCCTTCTATTGGACATCAAAGATCCCATCCACCCGAAGCGCGTCGACGCAGTCAACGATCCCAACTACTCCTACTGGCACTCGGCGTCGTTCTCGAACGACGGCACTAAGGTCGTCTTCACGGACGAGTGGGGCGGCGGACTGGGCGCGCGCTGCCGCGCAACTGACCCCAACAAGTGGGGTGCTGACGCAATCTTCAACCTGAAGGACGATAAACTCTCCCTTGCCAGCTACTACAAGATGCCAGCCGCGCAGTCCGACACGGAAAACTGCGTAGCGCATAACGGTTCTCTGGTTCCCGTTCCAGGGCGCGACATTGAAGTCCAGGCGTGGTACCAGGGGGGCATTTCGATAATGGATTTTACCGACGCTGCGCATCCCTATGAGATTGCCTACTTCGATCGCGGACCGATCGATGCCAAGACCCTGATCCTCGGTGGAGATTGGTCGGCCTATTGGTACAACGGCTACATCTACGGGTCGGAGATTGCGCGCGGCCTCGACGTGCTGAAGCTGGTGCCCAGCAAATACCTCTCGCAGCATGAGATCGACGCAGCCAATCTGGTCCACTTCAACGAACTCAACGTGCAGAACCAACAGCAGGTGGCGTGGCCGGCGAAGCTCACCGTTTCTCAAGCCTATCTGGATCAACTGGAGCGATCGAAGGCGCTACCGGCAGGCAAGATTGGCTCGCTCAGGAAGGCGATTGAACATGCGGAAAAATCGCAACTGGGCCAGAAGGATCTGGCGAAGCTGAAGAAGATGGCTCCGTCGGTTCAGGTCAGCGCCTCCTCCGCGAAAGATCCGGCGGACGCGAAGCGTCTGTACGAGTTGGCGAAGATACTCGACAGCCCGGTGGCGTAACACGATGCACCCCGGAACAACAGGCCCTGCCGGACAGCTTATCCGGCGGGGCCTTCGTTCATCCTCGTCACTTCCGTATGCTGAAGTGAACGCCGTCAACGCTTGGGGGAAGAGTTTATGCGGAGAGTTTATGCGACCTTGCGTTTTTTTGCAATCGCTGCGGCAGTAGGTTGCGGCCTGGCCGGAATCAACAAGACACATGCGCAGTCCTTTACCGTGGAACAGTTACTGGGTGCGCCATTTCCCACCCAACTCACTGCGGCCGCTCATGGCTCGCGGATCGCGTGGGTCTTTAGCCAGCGTGGCGCACAAAACGTCTGGATTGCAGACGGACCAAAGTTTACGCCCCGTCAGGTGACGCATTATTTCGGCGACACGGGGCAGCCGATTGCGTCGTTGCGGCTCTCGCCCGATGGCTCAAGCGTAGTTTATGCACGTGGCACTGAGGTCAATGGGGAACAGCGAAGCGCAAACCCATGGCACGATCCGAAGCAACCGAAGCAGCAGGTATGGATAATCCCTATCGCTGGCGGTGATCCACATCTGCTGGGTGAAATGGGTTGCGAGGCGGAGGGTTGCGAAGATATTCAATTGTCTCCAGACGGTAGGTGGGCCGTGTGGGAAGCAAAGCGTGAGTTATGGATAGACTCCACAGCGGTATCTGGCAAAGCTGCACCTGCCGCAGCGAAGCAACTTACCGATTTGCGCAGCAGCGTTTCATCACCACGGTGGTCGCCAGACGGCGCGCATCTGGTCGCGACCGTTGCCCGCGGGGATCATAGCCTTACTGCGGTGCTCGATATGCACGATGGAGTTCTGCAGGCAATCCATTACATTGCCCCATCGACAGATCGCGACCTTGCGCCGCGCTGGTCTCCGGACGGCTCCCACGTTGCCTTTCTGCGCATCGAGGGTGTCGAAGAGAAACGTACGATCATTCCACAGCATCCCACGCCCTGGAGCCTGTGGGTTGCCGATGCGCACACGTATACCGCAAGCCCGATTTGGAAGAGTGGAGAGAGCCTGCGCGACTCGCTGCCGCCCTTCGCGCCGGATCAATTGCTCTTCGCTGCCGATGACAGGATCGTCTTCAGTTCGGAGGGAGACAATCGCAATCACCTCTATTCCATCGCTGTTACTGGGGGCTCGGCAAAGCTCCTGACACCCGGCGATTACGACGTAGAAGACGCAGTGCTCTCGTCGGATAGGCATTCGGTGTTGCTGTCGTCGAATCAAGACGACGTTGACCGGCGTCACATCTGGCGTGTTCCGGTGAGCGGCGACCTTGCTCCATCAGCAGTATCCAGAGGCGACACTATCGAGTGGGCTCCGGTCGAAACCGGTGATGGCAAAGAGGTCGTCAGTCTTGGTTCCAGCGCTATCACCCCCGGCCTGGTCTATCGCCTGGTGGGTGGTGCACGCGAGTTGATCACGAAAGATGCGCTCCCGAAAGACTTTCCGTCCGCACAACTTATCGAACCAAAGCAAGTCATCCTCACGGCCGCGGATGGAATGACAATTCATGGACAGCTATTCATACCAAAGGGACACGCGAAGCCCGGACCAGCATTGATCTTCACCCACGGAGGTCCGTCGCGGCAGATGCTCCTCGGCTTCCATTACATGGATTACTACAGCAATGCTTATGCTGAGAATCAGTACCTGGCGAGCTTGGGTTTCACCGTGCTCTCGGTGAATTATCGCCTCGGCATCATGTATGGTCACGACTTCCGCGAAGCTCCCAACTCCTGCTGGCGCGGCGCCGCGGAGTACAACGACGTTCTCGCTGGCGCGCATTATCTTGAGACTTTACCAAACGTCGATCCAAAGCGGATCGGCCTTTGGGGCGGTTCGTATGGAGGCTTCCTCACTGCCCTCGGCCTGGCTCGCAATTCGGATATTTTCGCAGCGGGCGTGGACTTCCACGGTGTGCACGACTGGTCCGAGTTTCTTTCCTCCTGGGAACAGGGAGCAGCGTCCGCGCCGGACTTGAAGGATGCAGAGAAGCTGGCCTTCTCCTCTTCGCCAAACGCCGCGATCGGCAGCTGGAGGTCGCCAGTGCTGTTGATTCAGGGAGACGACGACCGCAACGTCCCATTCAGCCAGATGGTAACCCTGGTTCAGAAACTACGCGCGCAGCATGTGCCGTTTGATGAGATTGTTTATCCTGATGAAATACACGACTTTCTTCTTTGGAAGGACTTTGTATTCTCGTACAAGGCGACTGCAGTTTACTTTCAACAGCAACTCGATCAAAGGTGAATATGAAGCGGAAGTCAAACCCAGGCTTGGACCTGACGAGTATTATGAATGACGTTCGCCGCCGCGAGGCCAAGTTGATCGAGCGTCTCAAGACGCTGGTTGAGATTGAATCACCCAGCAGCGACAAAGCTGGCGTCGATCATGCACAGAGCGTGTTTGCAGAGTGGGCGGGAGCTGCAGGAGGCAAAGTACGTCGGCACTCGCACCGAGACTTTGGCGACTCGCTCGAAGTACGGTTTGGCCCGGCGGCGCGCGGCCAGAAGCCGATAATGCTGCTGGGACATTTGGACACAGTCTGGGCACTCGGTACATTGACCAAGATGCCCTTCCGCGCCACGCGTGATCGCATCTCCGGCCCAGGCGTCCTGGACATGAAGGCCGGAGTCGTGATGATGCTGACAGCGATTGAATCGCTCAAGAACACTGGTCAGTTGCGACGGTCCATTGCCCTGCTAATTCATGGCGACGAAGAAGTCGGCAGCCCGGCTTCTCGCAAACTGACTGAGTCCCTGGCACGCAAGTGTTCGCAAGTGTACGTGCTCGAGCCCGCGCAGGGCGACGCAGGAGCTTACAAGACCGCGCGCAAGGGCATAGGGCATTACCGGCTTCAGGTGCGTGGACTTGCGGCGCACAGTGGCGTGGACTTTGAAAAGGGACACAGCGCGGTTGTCGAACTGGCGAGGCAGATCGAAGTATTGCAATCGCTGACTGACCTGAAGCAGGGAATCACCGTCAATCCTGGAGTGATTGGTGGCGGCAGCTGCTCCAATGTCATCGCCGCGCAGGCGTGGGTGGAAATCGACGTGCGAGTAGCGCGGATGCGTGATATTGCTGCTGTGGATCGGGCGATGCATTCGCTTCGGCCTTTCGATCAAAATTGCACGCTCACGATAGCCGGCGGGATGAATCGCCCGCCGATGGAGCGATCCAAAGGCACCGCGGCACTTTTCAAGAAAGCCCAGGGCTTCGCCACTGACTTGGGCATCACGCTGGATGAGGCAGCTACCGGTGGAGCATCGGACGGGAATCTGACCGCGGCATTGGGCCTTTCCACTCTCGACGGCATGGGCGCCGTAGGTGCGGGAGCCCATGCGCATCATGAGCATCTTCAACGTAAGCATTTGGTACCGCGCACGGCTCTGCTGGCCGCCATGTTGCTATAGGACCTTGTCGCAGCCGATGAGAGCCGGCTCACGGCGAAAAAATCTCGCCTCAAACGATTTGTCGATCATGTATCATCGCCCTCAACGCTGGACGATGCGCTGCAGGAACGGGCAAGAGGGTCGTTCGTCCGATTGCCCACGCTTTTCGTTGGAGGTCCAAGCATGTACCGCAGGTTCTGCCTTTGCTTCATCATCCTGGTCTGCTCTTTTCCAGCCATCTCCCAGGTCACCGGCTCCATCACAGGCACCGTGCGTGACGCATCGGATGCCGTCATTCCCGGAGCCAAAGTCACCGTCTCCAACGGAGAGCACGGTATCCACCGCGAGACGGTCAGCAACAATTCCGGGGATTATCTGGTGCAGGCCCTCGGCGAAGGAACCTACACAGTTACCGTCTCCGCTCCGGGCTTCCGGCGCTTTATTGCCCAGAATACAATCCTGCGCGTAGGTCAAAACGCCCGCGTGGACGCCCGGCTCCAGATTGGCAACCAGACCACGGATGTTACCGTG